>Ga0209503_10001920_pt1 | contig 10406 bp, 7 predicted proteins | sample SouAtlMetagenome_2_FD_187448 | JGI IMG/M metagenome (GOLD analysis project Ga0209503, IMG submission 187448) | Marine eukaryotic phytoplankton communities from Atlantic Ocean - South Atlantic ANT15 Metagenome (SPAdes) (version 2) | ecosystem: Environmental > Aquatic > Marine > Oceanic | place...
AGTGGTGGACACGCAGCCCTGCCCCACCGCACAGTCGACCCCGTGGTGGCTTCGGCCCACATCATCACAGCCCTTCAAACCGTGGTGAGCCGCAATTGCGACCCCACCCAGCCCGCCGTACTCACCTTTGGACAGGTTTCTGGGGGCCATGCGCGAAACATCATTCCTGAAGAAGTCATTCTCGACGGCACCCTCCGCACCTATGATGAAGACACGGCGGCCGCGCTTCGCATTGCCATCCAACGCGTCGCTGCGTCAACAGCAGAAGCCCTCGGTGCGAAAGCAGAAGTGGACATCGCCATTGGCTACCCCCCCGTCATCAACCACCCTGACCTGACGAACCGTTGTCGAAAACGGGCTGAAGAGTTGCTAGGTTCAGACCGGGTCGTGGACCTTCCGTTGCGCATGACAGGTGAAGACTTCAGCTTCTACCAAAAAATGGTGCCCGGTTGTTTCTATCGATTGGGAACTGGTGGGGACGGGCCTGGCTGTCGCTCGGGACTGCACACGGCATCATTCGATATCGATGAAGCGGCCTTGAAGACTGGGACGGCCATGATGGCATGGCTCGCGGTGACCGGTGGTGTAGAATGAAGGGGGTCAGTTCGCGACCTCGCTCATGAATTTGATGCGAACCAAACGGATTTCTTCCTCGCTGTACGCATCCTCCATCTCCTCAAGCACCTCAGCCACAGACCCCTTTTCGCTTTCCATAAAGCATTCCCATAGCTCCTCGATGCTATCCTCGTCCAGATACTCCTCAAGGACGTAATCCAATCCAACCTTGGTTCCAGAGGCCACGATGGACTCAATGGATTCAAGCAGCTCCTCTACGGAACATGATTGAGCTGATGCAATGTCCTCCAAGGACATGCGCCGGTCCAACTTCTGGATGATGTTCACCTTGCCTGCATTTCGACCGGCCACGCTGCGAACGACCAGGTCTTCCATCCGCTCGATGCCCTCCGACTCAATGTGCTTTTGAATCAAAGCCAGAAAAGGCGCTCCAAACTTCCTCACCTTGGAGGCCCCCACGCCATTGATGATGAGAAGCTCGTCCTCATTGCATGGGTAATGGGTGGCCATCTCCTCGAGGCTGGGGTCAGAGAAAATGACAAATGGCGGAAGGGAAAGCCGAGCGCTCTCTGATTTCCGGAGTGCCCTGAGCAAATCAAGCAGGGGCTCATCTAAGGCAACCCCAGAGGCTGTGGGCTCCACCGAGCGCACCCGCATGCCCCTGTCTTTGAACAGTGTGAACTCTCGCGGCGCGGCCAAGAAAGCCTCCCCATCATCGGTCAGCGACAGCACCCCGAACTCTTCCGTTTTTTTCTTGAGCAACCCCGCCAGAAATATCTGCCGGATGATGCCGTCCCATGCCTCCTCAGGTGCCATATCGACCCCTTTCCCAACATACTCGGCGATTTTCTCGCCCCCGTAGGTCGACGTCTCCTGCGTCTCGTTGCCGAGCAAAACATCCCTCAAGAATGCCCCCCTGTGGCGACCGCCGGTCGCCTGCACCAACTTCAGAATGAGCTCAACGTGGGCTTGTCCCTTGTATGGTTCTGGTGGATTTCGGGCGTTGTCGTCCATGTCCCATCCGGGGCCGCTCAGAGGGTCAAACTTCTCTCCGAAATACTGCAGCAGATATTGTCTGCGCGATGTTGGCGTTTCTGCATATCCAGCCACTTCCTGAAGGAGCTGTATTCCAATTTCACGCTCGGCAATGGGCTTTCCTGAAAGGAACTTCTCCATCTTCTCCATGTCCTGAAGTCCATAGAATGCAATGCAGTGTCCTTCGCCGCCATCGCGACCTGCCCGACCGGTCTCCTGATAGTAGGCCTCAAGCGACTTGGGCATATCATAGTGAATGACAAAGCGGACATCCGGCTTGTCGATGCCCATTCCAAATGCGATGGTGGCAACAATCACGTCCACGTCCTGCATAAGGAACTCGTCTTGAATGCGGGACCGCTGGGCAGAATCCATCCCTGCGTGGTAGGCCGCAGCACGAACACCATTGACCTTGAGTGTCTCTGCAATCTCCTCAACCTTCTTCCTGCTCAGACAATAGACGATCCCCGACCGACCCTTGTTTTCTAACGCGTGCTGGACAACCTGTCTCAGGGCATCTACCTTGGGGCGAACCTCATAAAAGAGGTTGGGACGGTTGAAACTCGCCTTGTAGACATCCGCTTCGAGGATGCCCAAGTTCTTTTGGATATCGTGTTGGACTTTGGGCGTCGCCGTCGCTGTGAGCGCGATGACGGGGAAATTTCCTATCCCATTGATGATCTCCCGAAGCCTCCGGTATTCCGGGCGGAAATCGTGACCCCATTCCGAGATGCAGTGGGCCTCATCGATGGCAAAGAAGCTCAATCGGACCGAGCGCAGGAAGTTGGCGTTTTCTGTCTTATTCAGAGACTCCGGTGCCACGTAAAGCAGTTTGGTCTTGCCTGTGGCCACGGCTTCCTTGACCCTCACGATTTCTGCTTTACTGAGGGAGCTGTTCAGATAATGTGCGATGTCTGGATCATCCGAATGGCTTCGAATGGCATCGACTTGATTCTTCATCAAGGCAATGAGTGGACTGACCACGATGGCGGTGCCTTCCTGAACCAATGCAGGCAATTGGTAGCAAAGGGACTTGCCACCGCCGGTGGGCATAATGACGAAAACGTTCTTTCCGTCCATCAAGCTGCGCACCACTTTTTCTTGCTCTCCTTTGAACTGATCGAATCCAAAAAATCGCTCCAATCCTTCCTCTATGGAAGAACCCACAAGCGTTGAAGCATTTACGAAAGGGTCAACAGGAGTCTCCATTTAACTTTGGTGTCATCAATATAGGCCACGGGCCCCGCTTCATTACCCCAATTCTCTCAGCGTTTTGCGAACAGTATCCACCAATTCGCCACTGCCTTCCCTAACTGATTCGGTGAGACAGGCCGCTTTGCGGACCCTTCGCCTTGAATCCCAAGCAATTGACGGGCTTCAAGACCGGATAGGAGAAGACTTTGACCGCACGATTGACCTCATCCTAAAGCAAGGACAGGCAGGGGGGAAACTGGTCTTGTCTGGCATTGGAAAAAGTGCGGACGTCGCTAAAAAAACGGTGGCCACACTCAACAGCACGGGCACGCTCGCTGCATTTCTCCACGCCGCGGATGCCCTGCATGGAGATTTGGGCATGGTCGGACCCGATGACATTGTGGTGACCGTTTCAAAAAGTGGCGCCACCGCTGAACTGGTCCAGTTGATTCCCCTGCTCCAAGCGCGCGACATCGCCATGGTCGCGATGGTGGGGCGGAAGGACAGCCCTGTGGCCAAGGCCGCATTGCACGTGCTCGATGTCACGGTCGAGCAGGAGGCATGCCCACACGACCTGGCTCCGACGGCCTCTTCTGCTGCTCAACTGGCCATGGGAGACGCTCTGGCCATGGCCCTAATGGAAGCGAGGGGATTCAGCAGTGAAGATTTTGCCCGACACCACCCAGGTGGCAGCTTGGGACGCCGGCTGCTGCTCCGAATCGGCGATGTGCTGCATCCGGACTCGGCGGTCTCTGTGGCGGCCAATTGCGGACTTCGGGACGTCGTACCCGCCGTTTCTGCAGGTCGAGTTGGTGCTGTGGCCGTGCTGGGAACCGACCAAAGGCTCTTGGGAATCATCACAGATGGCGACCTTCGCCGGGCATTGGAAAGGGACACAAATGAGTGGGCAACACTCCGCGCAGAATCGGTCATGAACACCACCCCCCACTGTCTCGATTGCGAAACGCTTGCAGCCGACGCCCTTCAGCGACTCGAAACTGACCGGATATCCCAAATCGTCGTGACGGACGGAAATGGCGCATTTCTGGGGTTTGTCCACCTCCACCAATTGATTGACGCAGGAATCCGCTGAGACCGACAACAAGAGATGGCCGAAGCAGAGACACAGCAGGACATGGGGTTCATGGACCACCTCGAGGAATTGAGGCGGCGCTTGTTCTATGCCCTCGTGGGCATATTGTCTTGCGCCATTGTCCTCTTTGTGGCAAAGGACTGGGTCTTTGAGCGGTTGATTTTCGCCCCTCGAAATCCCGATTTCATCACCTTTCGGGCTTGGTGCGCCCTCAGCCATTTCACAGGAGCAGGTGACCGACTTTGCGTCACTGACATCCGCTATGAACTGATCACCACCACGATGTTGGGCAATTTCTCCGCTCACATTCTCGTCTCCGCAATCGGCGGCTTTATCGTGTCTTTCCCATTGACATTCAGACAGATATGGCAATTTATCCGGCCCGGTCTGCACGGGAAGGAGGCATCCGCGGTTCGCGGCGTGACGTGGGCGGCCAGCCTTCTCTTTTTCGTGGGTGTGTGCTTTGGTTATTTCGTAATCGCCCCCTTGAGCCTTCAGTTTCTGGGCCATTATGAAATCGGTGACGTCGAGCCCAGAATCGCCCTGATGAGTTATCTGAAAACGGTGGCGAGCATCACCCTCGCTGCAGGACTCATTTTTCAGGTTCCCGTCCTGATGCACTTCTTGGCCAAAATGGGCCTTGTGACCCCGGCAGGGCTTCGAAAATTTCGGAAGCACACCCTGGTGGTCACCCTGATTCTGGCCGCCATCATCACCCCGCCCGACCTGACCAGTCAGGTTCTGGTCGCCCTGCCCGTTCTCGGACTATATGAGATCGGCATCCTTCAGGCCAAGCGCATCTTCAAACGTCAGCAGGCTGAAGCCGGCGCAACCCCAACATCAAAAAGATGAAGTTGACCGCCCATGCCATCGTTAAACAGTATGGCCGTCGAAAGGTGGTCGACCAAGTTGGATTCGAAGTCGGAACGGGAGAGGTTGTTGGTCTGATGGGCCCCAATGGGGCCGGAAAAACGACTTCCTTTTACATGGTCACCGGCCTTGTTCAACCCGACGCAGGTAAAGTGACGTTGGAAGAGGACAATGGCACTGTTCTCGACATCACGCTCGAACCCATGTACCGAAGGGCTCAAAGGGGAATCGGCTACCTGCCACAGGAGGCATCAGTCTTTCGGAAACTCAGTGTCGAGGACAACATCCTTGCCGTGCTCGAACTCCACAGAAAGAACCCAGAGGACCGCAAGGAACGGCTGGAAGCCCTGCTCCATGAATTTGGACTGGTCAACGTCCGCAAGAATCGAGGCGACGTGCTCAGCGGCGGTGAAAAGAGAAGAACCGAAATCGCTCGGGCCCTTGCCGCCGATCCCCGTTTCATTCTGCTCGACGAGCCCTTTGCCGGGGTAGACCCCATTGCGGTTGAGGACATACAGCAGATCGTCTCTCAACTCCGGACCAAGGGGATTGGCATTCTGATTACCGACCACAACGTGCAAGAAACCCTACACATTACAGACCGGGCCTATTTGCTGTTTGAAGGGCGGATCCTCAAGGCGGGCACTGCAGAGGAATTGGCCGCTGACCCACAGGTGCGCAAGGTGTACCTGGGCCAGAACTTTGTGCTCAGAAGTCAGCAGTAAGCGCAGATCGAAGCTGGCCTTTCAGGTGCGGCGGGCCATCATCTCGGCCACGTATTTGCCCACGATATCGAACTCGAGATTGACCCGGTCACCAATGGCCATTCGGTGGAACCCCGTGTGCTCCCATGTGTAAGGAATGATGGTGACCGAAAACCCTTGGGGATTGGATTCCACAACGGTAAGAGACACCCCATTGACGGTGATGGAGCCTTTCTGCACCGTCAAATGATGGTCTGCTTCGCTGTGAGCAAAATGAACATTCCAAGATCCTCCCCGCTCCTCTATGGCAGTTACGGTGGCCGTCGTATCGACATGGCCTTGCACAATGTGACCGTCGAGACGGTCGCCAACCTTGGAACAGCGCTCGAGGTTGAGAACGTCCCCAACAGACCGCTCGCCGAGCTGGGTTCTCTGCAGCGTCTCCTCCACAGCCGTCACCGTATAGTGGTCACCTGAAACCTCCACAACCGTCAAACACACCCCATCGTGGGCCACACTTTGGTCCTCTTTCAACTCGGAAGCGATGTTGGAGGTGAGGGTGAAGTGACGGTTGGTCCCTTCTTCTCGAAGGGCCTTCAGTGTGCCAAGGGTCTCGATAATGCCAGTGAACATGAGGATTTCATTCTTCGCCAGTGTCCAAACCGCCGAGCAGTTGAAAGGTTCCCGAGAAGCGCTCGGGAACAATGCCGGAAAGGCGGCGGGTGTAGGCTGTGCAAGTGTAATGGTATGCACCATCCGCACAAATGCTGCCCGTCCTCTGATGGGTCCCAGGCCAATCCAACTGGGGGTCTGCAGTGCGCCAGACTTCTTCGCCCCAACGATTGAAAACACGGAAATCGACGCTGTCCACAAACTTCCAAGGGAAGGGCTGAAACCGATCGTTCAAACCGTCGAGGTTGGGGGTAAAGACATTGGGTAGGAAATAAAACGGACAATTGTCGGTGCACGTGGTATCCCCCCGGTCGCTTTCATTTTGCTGAAGCACACCCCCCGGTCCGGGCATCAGGCTGTCCAGCGCCGTCATGGTCCAGCATCCTGCGATGGACCCCCCCAGTTCGGCTGCGCTGAGCACCAATACCGTATCTCCATTCTCCTCCCACTCCATTAGGAATTCCAAGGCTCCCCCTAAACTGTCACTGCGATACAACCGATAGCCCGTGATGTCATCTGCACATGCAGAAGGCCACCAACGAAGGCGCGCAACCTCCTCCGCACAATCCGCTTCCACCTCAAAAACAGGTGGGCAGGGAGGTTCCGTGTCGTAAGGGGTGGCGCAGCGAATGGCACTCCAATTCTCAATGGGGTCCAAAATGTCTGACGACCCATAGGTACCGAGGGTCCGAACGCGGTAACAAACTGGAATACCGTTGACCAATCCCGTGTCGACGAGAAGGGGTTCTGCAACGGTGTCCAAAAGGACAGAGACGCCATCGGGGAGGATGCGGTGAAACACATAGGCCGTGTCGAACCAAGGCCGCCCTGGCGGGACCGAAAGCGCCATAATGTTGTCCGCAGGTCCCAGCTGAAGGTCTGGGACGGGCGCGGGCGTGGAGCCCCCGATGGCGTCTTCCCCGCTCCAGGCAGTGACCCTGTATGTCCACAGAATTTCTTCAGAATCCACCCCCAAATGCACATGCAAGGTGTCGAGCGCTCCCAATGCGTCCGCACTGGGTCCCTCATGGATGATTGACCAGTCCGCGCCCGATTGAGCCTGGGCTTCTACCGTGTATCGGTAGGGTCCAGGAAACGCCTCCAAGGTGTCTGCGTCAGTTGGAGGTGACCACCGCACCTCAATCGCACCCCCAGCGACATCGCTGACCTCTACTGAAGCCCCGGTCATGACGGGGACCCCTTTGTCAATCTGAGCGCAGGCCTCTGGGCCAACCTTGCTCCTCGACCCATCGGGCATGACCGCGACCACCCGGTAACAATATGTGGCCCCAAAACTGAGCGCCTCAGCATCGAGGTGGGCGTTGTTGCCCAGACCCTGTACCGTCGATATCAGGGTGTATCCAGCGTCGACAGGCATGCCCACGTCACAGGGGGCTTGTTCGAGCTCCGTGTTGCCAACCCGTCGATACACCTCGTAACTGCCCAAATTTTGCATGGCCTCGGAATAGCTGTCCGCGCAGGGATGTATACTCCAATCCACCTCCACAGCATTGCCGATGGGTTGGGCAGATGTGGACGCCACCGGCCGAGCCAGGACCCTAATCCTGACTGTCTCCACGTCAGACAGGGGCACCGGATCCACATCTGTGGCTTGGAAGACCACTTGATAAGGCGCTTGCCGAACGGCATCGCATCCCGGTGTCCAATTGAAGGTGCCTACGTCCGTCAATGGATTCCAACCGAAGTCGGCGTCTGGCTCAAAGTCCTCAAAGGGACCTCCGATAGCCGTAGTGGTGACGTTGTCCCCATTCGGGTCGGAAGCCGAAACGGTGAAAATCAAGGTCTCGCCCTGCAGGATGCAGGTGTCCGCCGGCACCACCACGGTGGGGGGTTGGTTGGGACAGGTCTCCACGTTGATTTGCATGTCGCGGATGACCTCTCCGACCATGCGCCATTGCGCTCCCACCCAACGCCATTCACGAATGCGAAGGGCCATGTTGTATTCGCCGGACAATCCCGGGGCATCCCAGACCACCGTACCGGACAGGGGCTCCACATAAAAATCCCCGCCAGCACCCTCCACTTGGTTCGGCTGAACGAACCCCTCGATGGGTTGACAATCGAAGCCTGCGCAGGCAATGAGATCATAGCTGAGCGAATCACCGTCGGGGTCGAATGCCCCAGGGTTATGCTCCCATCGCTGTCCGATACACGCGTTTTCAATCGCTGGCGCAAGCAAAACGGGACTGTCGTTCTGGCCGGCCTCAGGATCGATGATGAGCTGGCTTGTGATGCAAAACGGCACATCGACTGAACTCGGGATGTTCAGGACCCCATCATTGCGGTTGGGGTCTTCAACCACCAGTGTATAGATGCCGGGACCAGAATAGGTGTGCACTCCCTTATATATGTTCAGCCTCACCTCGCCCTCGATCAATTCTCCGGTCGGAAGCCCGCTGCCGCCGCCATCCAAAGGGCCATTGGTTCGGGGAAGGCTGTCCACAGCCATTTCGCTGCCCTCGTCACCCCAGAGCAAAGACAGCCAAGGTCGATCGGCAACGACGCTGGACTTGGTGTAGGTGGTGATGGTCACCTCATACGTGGTGCCCTCGAGATGCCGATAGGTGACCTCTCCTGCCCGGTTGTGGGTGGCCAGCGCCGGCAAACCGACGATGAGGGCGAAAAACAACAGGAGAGACTCCGAACGCATGGACATGGCAAGGTAAACTTGCGGTCCGGGCCGAAGGCGACGCCCAGTGCAAAAAATCCCCTCCCGAGCCGGGGAAAGAAGGAGGCCATTGGGAACTCCAGGGCGCTACCTTCGCCCCGATGTCCAAGCAAAAGCCCACCCGAATCGGCATCTCATGGGGAGACCCTCATGGAGTCGGTTCCGAATGCATCCTCAAAGCGTTCGATGATGCGCGCCTGTTTGAAGACCTTTTGCCCATTGTATACGGCCATGGCGAAACCTTGCGCCGACAGGCTGCCCAATTCGATGTGGCAATCGAAATCCACGACATCGAAGATGCGTCAGACGCCAAGCCCGGTGCGATGTGCTGCGTGAACATCACCCCTCAGGCCGTCGTGCCCGATTGGGGTCAGCCCCACCCCGACGCCGGAGAATTTGCCAGGCTCAGTTTAGAAGCTGCAGTAAAAGACCTCGCCTCAACCAAAGTGGACGTCTTGGTGACCGCACCCATCAACAAGGACGCCATCCAAAGTGGGCAGTTCAAGTTTCCCGGGCACACAGAGTATCTCGCGGACAAGGCTGGTGTAGAGGACGTCCTGATGATATTGGCTTCGGATACCCTGAGGGTCGGTGTCGTGACCGGTCACGTTGCCCTGAAGGATGTGGCATCCCGCCTTTCCAAGGACCGCATCGAATGCTATGCCACCCTGCTCCATGAGAGTCTCGAACGGGACTTCGGTATGGCGACACCCCGCATTGCGGTCCTCGGCCTCAACCCGCATGCCGGGGACAACGGGCTCATTGGTGAAGAGGAGAAAACCATCATTGCGCCGGCCGTTCGCTCCCTCAAAGAAGCGGGCATGAAAGTCAGTGGCCCCTTCGGAGCGGATGGGTTTTTCGGAAGTGGCGACTTCAAACACTTTGACGGGGTCTTGGCCATGTACCACGATCAAGGCCTTATCCCATTCAAGAGCCTGAGCTTTGGCCAAGGTGTAAACTTCACCGCAGGCCTCCCCATCGTCCGGACGAGTCCCGATCACGGCACCGCATTCGACATCGCAGGCAAAGGGCAAGCCGATGGACAGAGCCTGAGGGCGGCTTGTTGGATGGCGGCTGACATCAGGAATCACCGCCAGGCGCACCGAGAAATGACCGCCAATCCGCTGAAAACAGCCCCACCTCAGGGGCGCGAACGGGAGCGCTTCTAACCGCACCACCAGGGGCTCCTTCGTTTGCACCGAAACCCGTACCTTTGCCCCCCCTCAAGCCGAGGTAACGCATGCGCGGATCTGCAGAGTTCGAAATTCCCTACACGGGATTAGGTCTCGGAAGACACGCATTCAACTTTCAGCTTGACGGGTCGTTCTTTAAAGAATTCGAACCTACAGGTCTGGTCGACGCCGACATAAGCGCGGAGACCGAACTCGATCGGTTCGATGAAATGATGCACTTCGACGTCCGCGTCACCGGAACCGTTCAAACGGCCTGTGACCGCTGCGATGCTCCGATGTCCGTCCATGTGGACCACCGCACCAGATATGTTATCAAATTTGGCGCGTCAACCCACAAAACGGACGACGACATCTTGGTGCTCGGCCCTGCCGAACACCTA
>Ga0209503_10001923_pt1 | contig 10400 bp, 7 predicted proteins | sample SouAtlMetagenome_2_FD_187448 | JGI IMG/M metagenome (GOLD analysis project Ga0209503, IMG submission 187448) | Marine eukaryotic phytoplankton communities from Atlantic Ocean - South Atlantic ANT15 Metagenome (SPAdes) (version 2) | ecosystem: Environmental > Aquatic > Marine > Oceanic | place...
GCAGCCTATTTTGTTGCTGGGATTATTTGGTTTGCCATTTCCGGCATGTGAGGAAATAATGATACATTCGACCGTATCAATTAAGCCAATCATATAGTCGTGTTCGAGATCTTAGGCCAATCAGATTAGTTCCTGTGGTGATGATCCCGGTCGCGATCCACGTCTGAAAAGTCTTCGTAGAGAATCTCGAAGAAGAATTTTTTTTATGTTATATTACATCGCAAGAAACTGAAGTGAAAGTGCAAAGGTCAAAACACCACTCCTTGTCCCAACGCACTACCAACTGGGCTCAATCCACCTGCTTTTGCACCACTATAGTGTTCTAATTCGAATTCTTTAAACCTGATCGCAACTGAAGCTATATAGGCAATCTGATTACGTAAAACTGTACCAGTATCAAGAAAATCAAAAATAATATATATTTACACTAATTATCGATGTACCCCAACGTGTAGACCTTCGGAAAGGTATGTCCAGACGACCGTACCTTATTTTGAAGTGTGTACTGGCATTTGCTCAGCTTCACTCATTCGTTCCATTATTGTTATCGATTTTTTGCAAGTTTCTGGAAGTGGTCCAATCATACATTGTCGTGATACGTTGATATGAAGTTCCGTGTCTCAAGCTCATATATCCATCCTGTATCCCAAAGAGTTATGCGGACTTCGCGGCTTCGTATGCCCATTCCATCCAAGGTACTAGAGCTTCAAGATCTTCCTTCTCGACGGTAGCTCCACACCAGATTCGGATCGAAGGGGGGGCATCACGGTATCCGCCGATATCGTATGCAACATCTTCGGTTTCTAGTAAAGAAACAAATTTCTTAATTTGATCCGCGGTCAAGTCTAGCGTGAGACAAACCGAGGTACACGAACGAGTGGCGGGCTCCTTGGCCAAGAAATCAACCCATTCGTTGTCTTCAACGAATTTTTCCATGACAGCTAGATTGGATTCAGATTTTGCGACCAATCCAGGGAGTCCACCAATCGAGGAACTCCATTCCAAGGCATCGATGTAATCTTCGACAGCCAACATGGATGGTGTATTGATGGTGGATCCTTTGAAGATGGCAGTGTCAACCTTGCCCTTCTTAACCATACGGAAAATCTTTGGCAAAGGGCGATTTTCGGGTGTGTACGATTCTAGTCGTTCGACAGCCTTAGGACTCAAGATGAGCATACCATGGGCGCCTTCACCTCCCAAAACTTTTTGCCACGAGTAGGTTGTGACATCAAGCTTCTCCCAGGGCATGTTCATGGCGAAGCAAGCGGAAGTTGCGTCGCACAAAGTGATGCCGGTTCGGTCGTCGGAGATGAAGTCGCATTCAGAGGGAACACGAACTCCCGAGGTGGTTCCGTTGAAAGTGAAGCAAATATCGTGGTCAGGATTGGCCTGAGACATGTCAGGAAGCGATCCGTAGTCAGCAGTGTACTCGTTGACCTCGATGGAGTCTCTAAGATTTAAGTGGGAAACGGCATCACCGAACCATCCCTTTCCGAATGATTCCCAGTGGAAAATATCGACATTGCGTGCTCCCAACATGTTCCACATGGCCATTTCGTATGCTCCAGTATCGGAGGCAGGGACAATACCGACGAGGTAATCCTTTGGAATACCCAAGATACGCTTCGTCTCGTCGATGGCGTATGCAAGACGTTCCTTTCCGATCTTAGAACGGTGCGAACGTCCGGCAGTGCGGGAATCCAACGCAGAAACATCATATCCGGGACGCTTTTTGCAGGGACCGGAAGAGAACTCAGGGTTTGTTGGCTGTTCGTTTGATTATTTGTCGTATTATAGAACAACAAGTTTTCATATTTACATGCGAACCAGGAACCGATTCCGTCAAAAAATAATGCAGATTTGTCGAAGGAGAGAATACGAAAAAGGCAAATGTCAAATGAGCATAAAGTTGTGTGAGAATATCGCAATAATGCATGTATAGTGTAGAGGATATGCCAAAATGGCCAATCTGTGTGTTGGTCAAACAACAAAATTCTCCAAGAGCTCAACCGCCAAATTTGACCCGTGGAGAAGATCCATTTCCAACCCTTTCCCAAAGGATTTCGTGTTGCCGTACCTTAGCGACGGAAGGAGCAGCTACGCTCATCATGCGAAGAGCTGTGAAAGAGACATTATTTCTGGCAACCGGTGCTTTCGCAAAAGCCATGGCTCTCGCAGCAAGAGGACTAATTCGCATCATTGTTGTTGGATTGATCAAAAATATCTAACGGAAGATTATGACGTGAGGACGTGACAGGAGAAATCGGCGGCGACAGACCGCGAATGCGAATGCAAATTTGCAAACCAAAGCTAAAATTGTCTTTCGACGTGTTGGATCGAGTTTCGGGCGATTTTTTGTGTGGTTGTCGTTTAACGAGGAGTTTTGCACGAGCCACTGAGAGGTCGCAAATGTGATCCTGCATCAAACTGGTCCTCCCCACTTTTGGTAGTGACCCCCAAAGGCAAGTTTATTTTTCTCGGACGATGACCTTGACAAAAACCGCTTTTGATCACAATTGGAACAATCGAACGCAAAAGGTAAAGACAGAAAGCGATAGCAGTTCTGCATCACACCGATCGTCGCCAGCCATCTTGTCAAGCGCCTCTTTAGCACATAGATTAAACTAGGAAAGGTTTACTGGTTGCTGTCTCGTTTCAATCAATCATGGCTCGATTCTACAATGGCGAAAGCTGGCAAGAAATTCCTCCAGAAAAAAAGGCTCCCGTTGAACCCCAGAAAAGGAAGAACCCATTGTCATTCTTTCGAAGACATTCGTCTCCATCTGCTAACAATAAAGATAAGACACCCGTTGCTCCAATGATGGATGGAAATGGAAGCATCCTTGTGACCATTCCCAGTTTTCGAGGTACGAATGAATCCACGAATGTATTCTGGAAAGAATCGAGCGTTGACTCGAAACCTTTGGCAATTTTAGGTAATGAAGATTATACTGACACTTGCTCCACCCTGATTCTTATCATGATAAATATTATCTCGTCAATTTACTAGATGGCGAACAATGCGGTGAAACTCTGCAGGAGTTATTCAAAACTGCTGAACAGCCGGATAGCATTGTTGTTAATCTAGTTGAGCAATATGCTCCGCAAGACACTTATTGCCTGGAAACTTATTGTAAGGCTGCGGGAGGTGTTGATGTCATCGATCTTGACGAATATCACAACGGACAATTCCAGGCTACACCCAATGTTGACGCAATGAAAAAATGTCCGCGGATCGATCAGATTCGGGTAGTGCGCATCCACGATAATGGAGCGATGGGACCGCCGTGGGCGCGGGCACTAGGCCGTAAGAATATTGGCAATGAAGATTTTTGCTTGCACACTGCGACATATAGTAGCTTTGTGACGCATTGGGACACAAAGGTTAGAAAGGAATGGCTCTTGGCCAACAACGAATTTGCTGTGATCAGCAACAGGCCAAAGCCGGAGGCAACAAGCACACAAGACAACGCAGTGCCGAGAACCTGTGGAATAGATTTTTTGCAAGAGGAAAAATTACCTGAATATGATCCCCACCCAGAGAGTATGGTTGAAAAGCTCGAGAAACCCTTGCTTGGCCATTCCTGGACTCCGGGCTTCAGTTTTTCCAAGTGCCATTTGGAAGAAGCTGCTCCATCTGACGGATTTATCCCGTTCGTATCGACTAGCATTGAAGCATTTGCCCGGTACGCCCGAATGTGGACCCGAGGCTACGACGTTTACACACCCACACAAAACATTATCTATCGGAAAAAGGTGGTTCCGAACCCACACAAAGAAGAATGGATCGAAAATTGGAAGGGCCGGAAAACACTTGTGCTCAAGCAATCTCTCAAGAGAATTCGTTCTTATCTGGAAATTACAGGGGTTGCAGACGACGAGGCAAGTGCTGAAAGGCTCGATAATCTGGGAATTTATGGTCTGGGAAAACGGCGCAGCCTGAAGCAACTAAATGAATTCGTGGGCATCGATCTTGCAACGCAAGAATCTCGACCTTTGGACACTCCGTGCGTTAACTTTGAGTGGGTTCCATACGATTCTAGCATCTCTCCCATGGACAACTTATATTCCAACCCAGATGATCTTGACCCCCAACCTGAATTCCCCTTGCGGTCTAACCTTACTTTCGCATATGAATACGGGTCATCAATGATGGACCTCGACGATGATATGTCGCAGCCATCGTCTTCCTCTTTGCCTGATAGCATAGCTGTTGATCCTCTCGATTCCAGCCGTGTCCCTTATGGCACTATTTTCATTCTGTGGATGCTTGGCATATGCTTTTGGTGCCATATTCATGTCTTTTCATCGACACACGGATCGGTCTCTAGTCAGAGAAGGAAGAATAAGAATAAATAGGGTTGTCCATTCATTTGCAAAATTGGCTAATTTGGAGAACCCACTGCAAAGTAAAACGATCTCTTAACAAAGCCTATACAATAGCCAAACCTTATTTTGTCGTCATAAAATAATGTGTAGCCCCGTCTGTTCTGTGGAGGCTTTTTCTTTCCAGAAGTGAGAAACCTCCTACCTGCCCTGACACATATTCTGCTATCTGCCGATCTTCAACTGAATTGTACTTGCCGCAGCTTGCACGCATATTTGAAGGTATAACTCAAAACCTTGAGTCTGTGATGAATGATAACGCATTGACTATTCCTCATCGTGGAAAAGGAGCTATGAAGGCAAGGTGATGACTTCATGTGACACCACAGTACTTCGGTTTTTGTACTGCACCGTAATAATGTACCTTCAGCGAGCGTCCTTCAGTCGACCAATTATCAAATTTTTCCTGACTCACCAAAACTTCAAAAATACTGATGACAACTTGGCAATGCTCATCTTTCAACTGCTTCACACAATCTTACTACAACAACAATATGTCAACACTGCTAAGAACGGGGCTTGCTGTTGTTATCTTTGGCAGCATGCTCGTTCAGACTACAAAATCGCTCCGCGTTGCTATCCTTGGTAGTGGTATCGCAGGATCTAGTGCTGCACGCACGCTCGCCGATCGCGGGGCCAAGGTGACAGTATTTGAAGCTGGTTTTGGAATCGGTGGACGAACGTCCACCCGTATTACAAGGGACAAGCCCCGATATCAGTTCGATCACGGGGCTCAATATATTGGAAGCCCCAAGACAGAGTCCTTCCGGGAATCCCTGGAGAGCTGGAAGTCAGATGGTTTTGTAAAAGAATGGTCGGGCACATTTGCGACAGCAGTTGGCACAAATGTGGAATCAGAGAGTGACAAGAAAGAACGGTGGGTAGGGTTTCCGCGAATGAATAGTATCTGCAGTAACCTATTGCACCATAAAAACATCCGAGTGAAACTGCAAACTCGTGCCGACGCATCACAAAACGATAACAAGGAATGGAATGTGAAACATGGCAAGACTAAAGAAGACCTCGGGACCTTCGATTGGCTCATAGCAAGCGACCGCAACAGTGGAGCTCGTCATCGGACAGATCTATCAGACGCAAATGTTCAAGAATTTACAACAGGACTCCGTGGAATACAATCGGTCAAGGCTCTGACCGCCATGGTTGTCTTCGAAAAGTCTCTCGATCTAAAATTGGACGGAATACAATTTACTGGAAAGGATGCCCAGTATGGTTCGCTGGGATGGGTAGCTCGCGATACTTCCAAGCCTGGTCGAGAACGCAAAGATGGACAAGAATGTTGGGTGCTGCAGAGTCACCCAGATGCTGCAAAGAAACTTCTGAAAGGGAAGTACAAAGTCGGAGAGATTCGTGAGATGGCAAAAGATGTACTAATAGGTGACTTTCTGAACAGCCTACCGCAATTGGGACGAACCAACAAAGAGGTTCCATCCATTGTAACATCTGTAGGACACAGATGGGGAGCCGCTTTTCCAATTCCATCACAAGAATACATAGATATGGACTGTCAGGTGATTCCCCCGGAGCACTTCGTCGCATGTGGGGATTATTTTGGGAAACTATCAGGTAGAATCGAGGGAGCCTATTTGAGCGGTCGATCAGCAGCGAATGAAATCATTCAGTTGAACGAGGAAATAATTTGAGGGATGATGAGCAATTATTTTTCAAATATTGTGTTCGCTGATCGAGTTCAATCTGTAGAGGGCCGTTTATGATCGAGAACAGGTTCATTGTTGGAATAGAATATATGAGAAAGAAATTGTCCCCGTATAATTCGAAACTATTTTAAAATTTAGATCATAGATTGAGCTTTTATCTCATAAATATTGCCTGTTTACAGTTAAACCATTCATGTACCCCGGGTAAAGTCTAGCTTCGGTGTAGCAAGAGGCGAGCAATAATCGTATTCTCGTCTGCATCTGCTGTCTACTTGTTCAGGCACTGTAGGTGTTTCAGGCGTATTTCTACCTATCGCCATGTTGTAATCGCTAAAATAATCCCTTTCGCGAGATGCTGTAGTCACCGTACTACTAGACAAAGTCTGAGGTGTACTCACTGTTTGCTTTTCCCACTTGTTCACCTTCCAATCTTTCTCCTCTTGAATATTAGCTTCTTTCTTCGTCAAAGTGGCCCCAGACTCCGATTCTGGATATTGATTCTCCCGATCCGAACGAGCAACCTCAGCAATTGTATCCCTAATCCAATTTGACCCTCTAGACCCACTTTCTGTATCCCAATTGTCCCCTTCCCAATTAGAGGATTGCTGCTTTGTGAAATTATCTGCTAATTCTGCTGAGAGATCTGCCTCTCGGCTTCCCAAATATTCATGACTATTGATGCTGTCATCGAGATGAGCCGCTGCCATGGCTGCCATTTCGATTTCTACAGAGAGGTCCACCGAGAGATCGACAGGCTTGAGAATTGTAGAAGAATTCGTTGTTGCTGAAGCAGAGCCCCCAAAACCCAATTTGTTTGAGTTGCCACCAATGTCAAGCTCTCGATCGGTCTCTTCTTGAATCAGATCCAATCGATCGTCGTCGATCGCTTTTGCAGCCTTGAATGATTCGATCAAGTCTTGAACACCTGACAATCTCTTTTCTTGGATCTTCAACCGGCGCTCTGAATGAGCAAGTTTTTGATCCCGTTCCAAACCGATACGTTTCAGTCGTTCAGCTTCTTCCCGAGCTTTGGCGAGATCTACCAAAGTAGACTCGTGTTTTGCAGACAAATCCTCGGCACGGTCGATTGCAGCCTGGAGTGAAAATGCATCAGCGCGAGATTTCCGATTGGCTTGGTTAAGTTCCGACTCTTTTGTAGATAACAATTCATTCAGCTTACGAGCCGTGGCACGTTGTCGCTCAAGGCATTTCTTGTACATTTCATTTCGACGCTTGCTGCTTTCATATCCGTCGGACATACGCCCTAGCAATCTTGGTAGAGGCAAGTCGGAAGGCAAAGAATTGCTGATACTTTCCAGATTGGCTTCAGCGCCTGCTTCGTTTTGCTCCTCCTTTTCACTTGTCTCTTTGTCCTCCTTCTCTTCTAACTCTTTCTCCTCATTATTCTCTGTTTGTTTGCTGGGGCCATTTCCTTGTTTCCTAAATAGTATTTTTCTCAGTTCGTTATCTCTCATTTTCATTCGGATATTTTTTATCAAGACTTCCCGATCGAACTTCGACTTTAGAGCCTCCTTTTCCCGAATCAAGTCCTTTTCGGATTCTTTTAGTTCCAGCATGGCTTCCGCTAGGGCGATGTTTCTTTCCTTTTCGTTAGTGAGATCGTTGCTACACTGGATCTGCTCCTCGACCAAGACCAACTTCTCGCTGTTGAGTCGTTCCTCGAGTTGCTCCACGTAGGAGGCGTGTGCCTCCCGCAACGAATTTAACTTTTGCTCGGAGGCCTTAATCACTCGATTATAGGCTGCCTGAGCGGCCGCTAAAAACATGGGGGCCCACTCCAGTGCAACGACCAATCTGTTGTGTCCGTAACACGAGTCCTGTGCGTACTCTAAGGGTATCTTGCCGTGCGAGTCTGGCCGAAATGAGGCGTCGGGATAATTGATTATAAGTTCCATAACAACATCTTCCGATGCATTTGTCAGAACAGCAAGGTGCAACGGAAAGCGCTGGTGGTGGTCTTTGGTTCGCGTCTGAAGGGCTTCAGGATCCGCAGAAATAAGCTTCGTGATCACATCCAGAGAGGCATCCGGTCCACAGGAACACGCTGCATGCAATGGCAGCCGACCGTTGGTGTCAAGCTGTTTCCAAATCGATGAAGAAGCATTGCCGGTTTTGTCGCCTGGTGGGGCAATGTTGGCCAGTAACGCGTTCAAAACGGGCAGTGGTGGCCCGTGTCGCAAAACATTGTGAAGAAGGTGCGTTGTGCCATTTTTGGAATGAATAGTCTGGCGGGACGCTTGGGGGTTTTTAACCAAAAACTCATACACACTTTGCCATTCCCTACGCTGCAAGAGAATGAAGAAATCTGTGAGATCGACAAAATCATCGTCGGTCGAACTATCAGCCGGGTTCAAAGTTCTTTCTTTTACAGCTGATTCTTGCTGTAAATCCGAATCTCCTTCTTGTGAAGCATTAGTTTCCGTGTGACTTGAGGACGACAATGGTGTGGCTCGTTCCAAATCCGGTTGTTCCTGTCTTGGAAAGGGCGATGGTGGTTCCCGAAAATCTTTTTGTTTATGGCGTTCTTGCGGCTGTTTTGTGGCTGACGAAGCATACGATATTGGAGACAGCTTGGGTGATAGCGCTGTGGTTGGACTTGTGGGGGAGGTTATGGTGGCCTCTATCGGTGCCGTTGATGGCAATGACATATCGTCTAAAAGTGACCGATTGGAAATACGTGATCGCGCTGGAGTCTGTATAACCACCTTTTGCTTCGAGTGTTGTTGCTGCTGCTCCTTGTTGCCTTTGTTGGCAGGACGTACTACTTTCACAGGGCTCGGAGGGATTAATGTTTTGCATACTGGCACCTCCGGTACCGGCAGTATCAACCTCGTCATGGTTGAGCCAGTGCCAATCGATGATCAGGGGGTGGTGTCAGTATTTCGAAGAAAATGTTCCCGCTTGAAAATCTCTATGTCAATGTATGTTACATCAATAATTTGACAATAAGAATGTTCTTGGCATGAGGGGCGATCAAAAATGCCGATCTTTCTTTTTCCCTCCCTTTCATTCTTGGGAAGGAAAACGCGCCAATGCTATTTTTTAGCCGTTCATTTTGCTATTTAATCGTTCGAATCTAATTATTTTTGTTGTTTCGAATTGTTAAAAGATACCATTGAACATTCCAAATCATCTCACGAAGTCAAAGATCAGGTATAGAAAACATGAAGCCGCCATCCCATTCTTGCAATTGCTTGGCATTGATAGTATCATTACTCATATCGCTTGGATACCACGGCCTTGGCGCCGTCTCCGGTTTTTCAGTAGGGGGTCAAAATCCAAACAAGAACCATGTCGTTTCTGCGGTTTCCCGTCGAGAGTGGCTTGTTGCTGGTTCGATGGGCGCTTCCGGCTTGCTGTGGAGGACGTCGCCGGCAATCGCAAGCGAAAATGATGTCGTCCAATCTCCCAGGCGACCAAGACTGGGAAGTGAATACTACAACAACCCGGTGGCTTCCGATCCGGGAGCAGGCCGCTTGTCCTTCCCTTCATTAACACCTCCATTTCAAAATCGAGCAACTTATCGATACGACCTAGGCTGTAATACATGGGCATTGGAACAATTGTTGACTTTTGCGAATGTCACAGCCACAATTCGGTGCAATGTTGTTAGGTTGAAAAGCACCGGTGGATTGTGGGTTCACAGTCCCCAATGGCCCACGGGAGAGTTCTGCAGCCTCCTCGATGGCATCGGTGGACCGGTAGAACATGTGGTTTTGCCCTGTAATGCCTTTGAGCATAAGGCCCCGATGAAAGCATTTTTAAAACGTTATCCGAACGCTAAGGTTTGGATCTCCCCCGGCCAGTACGGTATACTGGGTAAGCCATTGAATCTTTAGAGTAATCAAAGTGAATTCATCAAAAAATAGTGCTAAACCTTTACGTTAATTTATCAACAAATTTTAGGAACCTGTGGGACATCGATGGCCGAAAAGAATGGAATGGGATATAGAATTGATGGGATCTTTGGCGAGGCTGTTCCACCTTGGAGCGATGAGTTTGATATTGCAACACTGTAAGTGCGCCGGACCAAAGCTATTTTCAATTTGTTTAGACATGATACTCTTGATCTCAACAACAACGTCTTTCCAATTTTTAGTTATATCAACTTACCCAGAAATGCAGGACCTGTCTCGGAGGTGGCTTTCTGTCATAGACCCACGAAGACACTGATTACCACCGATGCTATAGTGTACATTCCGAACGAACCAAGCAAGCTCATATCGACATATTTCGATGAAGACACGATCATAAAAGCAGATCCCAACTTCTGGCCCAAGAGCGTCTTGCAAGCAGTGTTTTTGCCTCTAAGGG
>Ga0209503_10001930_pt1 | contig 10385 bp, 14 predicted proteins | sample SouAtlMetagenome_2_FD_187448 | JGI IMG/M metagenome (GOLD analysis project Ga0209503, IMG submission 187448) | Marine eukaryotic phytoplankton communities from Atlantic Ocean - South Atlantic ANT15 Metagenome (SPAdes) (version 2) | ecosystem: Environmental > Aquatic > Marine > Oceanic | place...
AGAACAAAAATATGCCATATAGCATGGTTGTATTTGATTTTTTCTAAAAGGTAAAATAAAACACCTATGGTATAAAAAATCCCACCTGCGATTAATAAATTCTTTGCCTCCGAATCAAGTAAACTAAACAAAGTATCAATATCAACAACTATTAACCACCCTAAAAGTAGATATAAGATTAATGAAAGTTTATTGTAACGATCAACACTAAAAATTTTAAAAATAGTTCCCAAAATAGATAAACCTAGAACAGTAAAAAAAATAGGTAATCCAGAATAATCATTAAGAGTTATAAAGCACACTGGTGCGTAGGATCCTGTAATTAGATAGTATATACTAATATGGTCTAATACTCTTAATTTTTCTTTTAGATTATTTGACTCGATATAGTGATAAGCTGTGGATGAGCAATAAACAAATAAAAGACCGCCAGAAAGAAATAATAAGCTTAGCGTGCTGTATGGTGTAAGATCAGTATTATAAATAAATAGAAATGGAATACCAATTAATGTTAAAACAATTCCTAATCCATGTGTCACCCAGTTCCAAAATTCTTCTTCTCTAGTCTCAATCATTAAAATCTAAAATAGTAAAGCTTAATAAGAATTATAGACTAATTAGATTTTTTTTTGGGGATTTCAGGATCATTTTCAAGCTCCTGATCTTGAATTTTATTTTGCCTATATATAACTGACATAAATGTAACCAGGTAGATTACAAAAATTAAAAAACCGACTATAAAAATTATTAAATCCATTTCCATTATTAAATTTATTTATCTCCTCTTCTTTGTCTAATTGATATTGATAATGCTAGAATGGAAGGAACCCAGATTCCAACAAAAATTCCACTAAGTTTATCTCCGCTAAACCATAGAAATACAGAGAATAAAAAGGAAATAAATGCCAAAATAATTGGGTAATATTTTAAGAAAAAATTTGTCATAATTTATATGTTTTTTATTTTTTGAATTTATTAATTAGAGAATTAATTACAGCTACTACTATCAAAATTATCCATATGTATACTATTATAGTACTTTTAGATCCTACTAACATTTTTATAATATTTTAACTTTTAAATATGTCCGGCCAATGATAAGAGCTGCAGTAATAATAATGATATTTTTAATTATATATTGTCCTTCAAGTGTTGGTAGAAATGGATTGGAGTCTTGAAATGTAACTTCTGGTAAGATTAGCAATGGTAAAAAAGTTCCACTCATTTGAACAAAAAGTAAAGCCATTCCCACAAGAGTTGTTTTTTTAAATAAGAAACAAAAAGCAATTAGTACTTCCCAAATCCCAATTATATATGTCCACATTTCAGCTGTAAGGAAAGGCATCCAGTAGACCGTATCCATTACCAGTTGCTGAGCTGGGGATAATCCAACAATTTTTAAAAAACCAAACCAAAAAAAGATTATAAATATTGGAATTCTAATCAAATAATCATTAGTATTAAAATTGTACATTGGTTTGATCATATCTAAAATTAAGCTTCGACTGAAAGTATCTTTTCTTGTTTCTTTGGTATCGGCCCTAAATCTCTTTTTAAGTCATTAATAACTGTTTTCAGATATTTCTTTCTTTTCTTTTCAGAAACAAATGGTACCGACCAGAATTGTCTTGTTTTTGTGAATAAAGAAAGTTTCCATCCAAAGACAAATGAATAAACCCCCATAACTAACCTAAGCTTTACTGAATTCACATATAATGTTAAAACAGGTAAAGCGGGTGCACCGTGAGTCACATAAGTTCTCAACTTTTTATTTTTAAGAAATGGTTTAGGGTAGGCATACGTCTTTGTTATGTTTATAAATTGGTATGCAAATCCTGGTGTAAAAACTTCATCAAAAAAGATTTCCATTCTAGGTGTTAGTCTAAACCACCAAACAGGGGAAATTATATAAATCCTATCTGTCCAAGTGACTAGGTCTTGATATTTTTTAATCACCTTGTCTCTAGGTCTAGTAAACTTGTCTCTGTACAAGTCAATAACCTCAAATTCCTCATTTCTTATTTCCATTTCATTCTTAATTGTTTTGAAAATTCCATTATAGCAAAAAGAGTTTATGTCTGGGTGACCAATTACAATAAGATTTTTCATAACCTATGTTTTATGCAACGTACATTACAAAACATGTGCCATAATATAATGTTTAACCATTCTGTAAGAAGGGAATCATTATTGGAAATAGTAGAAAAAATAATTTAGAACTATTTAAATTATCAATTAATAGGACTTTATAAATTCAAGTGTGCTTGCAAAGGCTAACCAATTTTTCGTGAATTTTCTGTGCAGCTTTTGAAGCAACATTTGATGTCCAATTTCTTTTACCCAACCAATCATTTCTTGATCTTTACAATAAAACTGGACTGAAAAAGTACTACCTTTTACATTGTCCATTCCCTCTTCAAAAGTAACTTTAAGCAAATCAACTTGGTGGACATTCTTGCCTAGTTCAGGTAGAATTTCTCGATCAACATATTCAATCCATTCTTTTTCGATTTCTGCCTCCACAATAAAAGTGATATTGTAAATATTCATTATTTCAAAAATACAAATTGGATATTAATTTTTTATTTAATAAATTCTTGTTATGAAAAAATATTTCCTACTACTAATTTTAACATTATATTCTTGTGATACTCAACAAGACTCAGTTGAGAAAATTCAATTTCAAGACAAAGAATATTCAGAGGCCTTTCAATTAATTGAATATTGGCTTGATGCTCAAAAAGATTATGAAAAGTTACCCGGTCTGACGGCAGTAATTACGGATAAAGATGAAAATAAGTGGGCTGGCTCTTTTGGGTTGTCAGACGGTGAGAATAAAATGAATATAGAAAACACTTTCAGCATTTGCTCAATTTCAAAACTATTCACTTCTGTTGCTTTGATGCAGCTTGTCGAAGAAGGTAAAATAAGGTTGGATGATAAAATTGAAGATGTTTTACCTTGGTTTGATATAAATAATGACTTTGATAATGCTCCTGATCTTACATTAAAATCAATTCTTTCACATTCATCAGGCCTGCCACGTGAGTCCAATCATCCATATTGGTCATGGCCAGACTTTCCTTTCCCATCTAAACAAGCTGTAATTGATGAATTGAATAATCAAGAAATGCTTTATCCTCCTTCAAAATATTATCAGTATAGTAATTTGGGATTAAGCTTACTTGGATATGTAATTGAAGAAGTTTCAGGACAATCCTTTGATAATTATATAAATAAAAATATTTTAATTCCACTTGGAATGTCAAGTACAAAAACATATATGTCATCAGATGAATATGGAAAAGTTTTATCACTTGGCTATTCATCTTTAAATAGAAATGTTGAAAGGGAAAAAGTAAACTTTTTTAATGCTGACGGTATTTCAGCTGCAGCAGGTTTTACATCCAACGTTCTGGATTTAGCCAAGTTTGCTAGATGGCAATTGAATTTATTAGGTTCATCTGAAAAAAATATTTTATCTGCAGAAACTTTAAAGAATATGCATAAAATTCATTGGGATGATGATCTTAGCTCAGTTACTAGAGGCTTAGGATTTGGAGTTTATAATTTGGATGGTGAAAGTTGGGTAGGTCACGGGGGATCATGTCCAGGATACAGGTCTCAGCTTTATATTAGTCCAAATTTAGGAATAGCTTATTCAGTTATGATAAATTCTAGCGGGACTTCACCTACAAAGTATATTAGAGGAATCCACAAGATCTTAAGTAAAGTGAATTTAAATAAAGGTGATGAAATAAATAAATTCAAAGAATTTGAAGGAAAGTACATATCACAACCATGGGTAAGTGAAACATATGTACAATCATGGGGAGGTGATTTAGCATTAGTCTCATTACCTAGTGATGATCCATATTTAAGTCTATATAAACATGTTGGAGGAGATATTTTTAAAAAGATTTTAAGTAATAATGATCTAGGTCAGGAACTAGAAATACTTAGGGATGAGAACAATAATGTTGTAGGATATAAAACACATCAAAATATTTATAAAAAAGATTTAAGATAATATGAGAAAAATCACAAACCATAAAGGCTGGCTTTCAGCAATTTTAAGTATTATTCCCTTCTTTATTTTTATGGGTTTTTTTCAAGCCATCGGATTAGGAGTTTCATCTGCTTTAGGCCACGCAGGAATAATAGAATTCAATTTTGACAGTTACTTGCAGGCTGAGGATGCGATGCGAGATTATTTAGCAGCAGATACAATTATTCAATATTTTGATTTGATTGGCATATTTCTTCTTCTTTGGATTCTGATGAGGTTCGTAGATAAAGAACCATTCATTAAACTAGGCTTTAGTATCAAAGGAAAAACTAATGATATTATTTTAGGAATGACTTTAGGCCTATTATTAATGGCCGTCGGTTATTCAATTTTAATTTTATTAGGTGAGATTAAGTTTATTTCATTTAATTATGATTTAAAAAGCATCTTATTACTATTTCTTTTGTTTATAGCAGTTTCAGTTGTTGAAGAGACCTATGTGAGAGGCTATGTTTTAAAGAACCTTTTGAAATCATTTAATCCAGTTGTTTCTTTAATTATATCCTCTGCAATTTTTTCTCTTCTACATTTCTTTAATCCCAATGTAAATTACATTGCTCTTACTGAACTTTTTATTGCAGGAATTTTACTAGGCGTGTCTTATGTTTATACTAAAAATCTTTGGTTTCCAATTGCACTACATCTAAGCTGGAATTTCTTTCAGGTCATGTTTGGTTTTAATGTTAGTGGTATGGATACGTATTCACTAATTGAATTTGAAATTTTGGAAAATAATAATATTAATGGAGGCGACTTTGGTTTTGAGGGTTCTTATTTGTCTATTATGTTCTCATTAATTATGATATATCTTTTATGGAAATATTATAGAAAATTTGCTGAATAAACATGATAAATAATTATTACCTTGTGCCGTGCTTCAATTAATCAAACTTCAATTTAAATCATTTTTTAGATCAGCATCAATGGGTGGAAGCCTGTTTGCTAAAATTTTTGCATGGATTGGAATTGTTTATTTTACCCTGATGGCTATTGGCATTGGTTTTATTCATGGAACTGGCATTAGCCTTCTTAATCCTGATGCTGATAATAAAATTGAATTCCCATTTGAATGGATTAATGAAAATTTAATTTATGCTTTTGCTTATTGGATAGTTCTTCGTTACATCCTTCAAAAAATTCCAATTGTTAATATTAGACAGTTGTTACTTACACCAATGAAAAAAAGTAAAGTGATAAGATTTGCAGTTAACAGAACTAATTTTTCAACTTTTAATTTAATGTCGATTTTCTATTTAGTTCCTTTTTCACTGACTGTCTATTCAATGGGAGATTTGGATTCAAATAAACTAATTTTTTGGAATGTTTCCATAATAGCTATAGTTTATATAACAAATTATTTGAATATTATATTAAATAAACGAGATTCACTTGTCTTTATTTTTGCTGGAGTTCTTATTTTATTTAGAGCCTTAGAGTATTGGGATTTCTTAGACTTTACAGTTTATTCAAAAATTATTTTCACTAGCTTTTACAATCAACCAATTTTAGTTTTGATTCCAATTGGACTTCTTGCATACACGTACTACAGCGTAATTAGATATTTTCGATTCGGACTATATATTGATACTGGTTTACAAGTCAAAGTAGCTGAAGCACGTCAAGATGACTTTAAATTTCTAAATCGTTTTGGGGATATGGCCAAGTTTTTAAGAAATGATTTTAGATTGATAAAAAGATCTAAAAGAGCAAGGAATACTGCACTCATGGGCATAGGGTTTGTATTGTATGGGCTAATATTTTTATGGGCTCAAGATATTTACGGTGAGACAATGTTAATTTTTGGATACCTATTTTCAACCGGCGGATTTATGTTTACTTTCTGTGGATTAGTACCAAGTTGGGATAGCCAACATTACTCTTTCATGATGTGTCAAAATATTAAATATATTGATTATTTAAAATCTAAATGGTATTTAGGATGTTTAGGAATTGGTATAGCAACTCTTTTGGCCTCACCTATATATGCTTATTTCGGACTATTTCATTTTGTAGCAATTATTTGTTGCGGAGTATATAATTTAGGTTTGAACTCATATCTGACTTTATGGGCTGGAGCGTTTACAAAATCAAAAGTTGATTTAGATTCAATGAAAAATGCAATGGGAGATTCAAAAGCCTTTAATTCAAAAACTTTACTATTGACAATTCCACAAATGGTAGTTCCAGTAGTTGTTTATTTGGTTGTTTCGAAATTTTTTACTCCTATGACAGGATGTTTTGCAATTGGAATTTTAGGAGCAGTTGGAGTGTTTTTTAGAAAGCCTGTTTTTAAACTTATTATACAAACATATAAAACTGAGAAGTACTCTACTTTATCAGCATATAAAGAAACCAATTAATTATGATAAAATTCAATAACATATCTAAGACTTATTCGAAACAAACAGTGCTTGATGTAGAATCATTGGAAATTCAGCCTGGCCAGGCATTTGGTCTTGTTGGTAATAATGGTGCTGGTAAAACTACATTATTCAGCACATTATTAGACTTAATTAAACCATCTACAGGTGAAGTTTTAAATAATGATATTAATGTACGGACAAGTGAAGATTGGAAAAGTTTCACCTCTGCATTTCTTGATGAGTCATTTCTTATTGGTTATTTAATGCCTGAAGAGTATTTCTATTTTGTAGGAGAATTAAGAAATTTTTCAAAAAAACAAGTAGATGACTTTTTAACTGATTTTGAAGACTTGTTTAATAATGAAATTTTAGGCGGAAAGAAATATATAAGAGATCTTTCGAAAGGAAATCAAAAAAAAGTTGGTATTGTTGCAGCATTAATTGGAGATCCAAAGGTTATTGTTCTTGACGAACCTTTTGCTAATCTTGACCCAACTACTCAAATTAGATTAAAAAAAATAATTAAAAACCTATCTAAAAAAGAAGATGTAACTGTGCTTGTTTCCAGTCATGATTTACAAGATGTTACAGAAGTTTCAGACAGAATTGTTTTATTAGAAAAAGGCCTTATAATAAAGGACATTAAAAAAACAACAAAGACTTTAAAAGATCTTGAAAGCTATTTCACAAAAGAATAAAAAATTATCCTCAGAAATTATTTCAATTGTTGAAAGAGAATTAAAACTCTTTTACTTTAATGCATTTAAAAGAAGGTCAAAAAACCTATTAACACTTGAACTAATTAAAGAGTGCTATGCCGATCAAATTAATTTTTTTGTTGATCAAATCTTAAATTTAGTCTCTAAATACGATAATGAGTGTAAACAAAAAGATGTTTATAAAGATTTAATGATTTTTAAAAATCATGAGGGTTGTAACAAAAAAATTTTAGAGACATTAATTTTATTTCTTCGTGATAGGTATAATTGCATTGAATTCAGCCCCACAGAATTGAAATCATTACTTTTGTTTGAAGATTAATTTGCTTAATGGCATATTTTTTGAAAAACTCAATTCAATAAGTTTAGCATGAAACAAATTGTGGCCTTTGGAGCTAGTTCCTCAAAAAAATCAATCAATAAAGATTTAGCATCTTATGCTGCCTCAATTATTGAAGATGCTAATGTATTAATATTGGACCTTAATGATTTTGAAATGCCTATTTATAGTATCGATTATGAGAATTATCATGGTATACCAGAAAAAGCATTCAAGTTCAAGGAAAAACTTAAAACTGCAGACGGAATAATAATTTCTTTTGCAGAACATAACAGTGTTTACACAGCTGCTTTTAAAAATATTTTTGATTGGATATCCAGAATTGAAAAAGTTGTATGGTTTAATAAGCCTATGTTTTTATTGTCAACATCTAATGGTGACAGAGGAGCTAAAACTGTTCTTCAAATTGCATATAATAGGATGTCATTTGGTAATCCTCACAAAATCCCAACATTCTCTCTGCCAAATTTTAAGAAGAATTTTGACAAAAATAATGGTATACTTGATATCGATTTGAATGATGAGTTTCAGAATGCATTAAAAGTTTTTATCTCAAATCTATAATACATGTCTGTAGAAGTATTTACAAAAGAGCAACAGGCTCGTGGGAATTTTAATAATGGAGAGATCCTTGAGTATAAACCTATTGGATTTACACAAGATGGAGGTGATTTAAAGCCTTACTCTAATTTGTTTTATTGGGCTCACGCATGGACTCCGGGCAATAAAAGTACAATAGGCCTGCACCCTCATCAAGGATTTGAAATTTGCAGTTTTGTTTTAAATGGAAATATAAATCACTTCGACACAAAACAAAATAAATGGATTCCTCTGTCTGAGGGTGATGTTCAAATAATTAGAGCTGGTAATGGAATTTCACATGCTGAAGAAATTGACAATCATTCAGAAATCTTTCAAATTTGGTTTGATCCAGATTTGTCGAAAAGTTTAAATAATGAGGCAACATATGATGATTATAAATCAAGTGAATTTCCAACTGTTGTATTAGAAAATATGACAAAAAAAATCATTAAAGGTTTAAATTCTCCAATGAAAATGGACACTAAAAATGTTTTAATAAATGAATATAATTTTGGAGTTGGAGATCATTCAATCAAGATAGAAATGAATTTTATTCATTCTCTTTTTGTCGTTTCTGGAAGCTTAGTTTATAATAGCTCTACAATTGAAAATGGAACATTCATGAAGATTGCTGATATAGCTGGAATTAATTTTTCAGCAGTAGAACCTGTAAAGATTTTTGAGATTATATCACCAAAAACGCCTAATTACAAAACATACTCACAAATGAGATAGTTCAAATATTAATCGTAATTTTATTCTAATGAAGCTAAAAATTTTATTGTTGTTATTTATAACATCTTGTGGCGTTAATAATGATATAGAAAATAATAGTGTTGATATTGAACTACCTGCTCTTAGATATAATCAATCAACAGCTCAAAGCTATAGAGTTTTAAAAACTACTATTTCTGACCCTACAGTTTTTGACGCTAAGTTCCCAGCAACAGATCTCAGTATTGGTTATGTTTTAAGGTATTATTTCTATACTGGAATTGATCTTTCTTCAACAAGTAACGAATTAATCAGTATGGACATTACTTCTTTTCAAATGCCAGACACAAATGATCCTATTGAACTTTCTCGCGCTGCAATTCATGAAATAAGAAAAATGAGTTATGGAAGTAGAGAATATGAAGACTTCGTTGAAAAATATTTTTCTGGTTGTATAGATATATCTAAAATATCTTCAAATTGTGTTATACCAACTATCTATGAACCAGTCTGTGGTTGTGATGGTTTTACTTATTCTAATAAATCTGCTGCAGAATGTAATGGTGTGCTTAATTTTTATGAAGGACCTTGTAGATAATTTTATTTCTTCTGACTTTCCATATTATTATAAATAAGAAGGATTATAAGCCCAAACACTATTCCTGAAACTAAAAGTAAAAGACTAGTTAAACCTACTGCGCTGAATGATAATCTCAATAGTATTGTTGATATTATAAAGCCTGTATTTCTTATTAATTGTGAGTATCTCTCAGTGTATTGAAAAGATACAAGCAAAATAAATACATCAACTAAAATTAGTATTGTAAAAAAGCTCTCAAAAAATAAATAATCAATATTTGAGCTTGTACCGATATCTAGAAAAACGTAATTATACCAGTCTAAAAAACTGAAAACACAAAGTAGAGATAAAGTTGGAACTAAAAATAAACTAATTAGTTTTTTATAACTTATAAACCTATCGAGGTTTTGATGTACAGGTAATTTTGGCAAATCTTCTTTTAACTTTTTAAATAGATAAATTAAGAAGAAGACTATAAGTACACCTACTAAATCATATATCAGTTGCAGATTGCTTTCGTTTTGAATCCAGTTATCATCAAGATTTACATTAGGAATATCCTTGAATATTTTCCTAATAAGAATCAATGACATTATTTCAAATTGTTTAGCAATGGATGTGGTAAAGGATCTAGGAAGAAAATATATTAACAAAAACGCTTCATAAATCAAAATAAATGAGAATGGCGTATATATTGCTGAAATTGGATTTACAAATAATTTGTCCTGGAAAAAAGATAAATCAACATATCCATTATTATTTAATAAAATTAAGAGTAGGTGAACTATAAATCCAAGAGTAGCAGAAATAAGAATAAATTTTTCAAATTTTTTCAAATTTCCCTCTGAAAATAATCCTGAAAATATGTTTTCAACCGTCTTAATCATTTGTTAAAAAATAATTAATTTTACAGCAAATATATAAGTTAATTATTTTATCAATAATTTTAGGATATGTTTGATAGGTATAAAAAATCTGACTTTTTTCTTTTAACAGCAGTTTTAATCTCCTTTTTAGT
>Ga0209503_10001931_pt1 | contig 10384 bp, 13 predicted proteins | sample SouAtlMetagenome_2_FD_187448 | JGI IMG/M metagenome (GOLD analysis project Ga0209503, IMG submission 187448) | Marine eukaryotic phytoplankton communities from Atlantic Ocean - South Atlantic ANT15 Metagenome (SPAdes) (version 2) | ecosystem: Environmental > Aquatic > Marine > Oceanic | place...
GGTTTTACACTATTATCGGCAATAAGATTGAGTTTGATTGCGTGCCCGACAATTATTATGATGTAAGCATATCTTTTTATAAAAAACCCTGTGCGCTTACTAGTGATAATCAGACAAATATTATTTTAACTAACTACCCTAATATTTACTTATTCGGTGTTTTGCATCAACTGTATTTTTGGTCGCGTGATACCGACGAGTCAGTAGAATATGCGTTAAAATTTCAAGGTGCAATCAAAGGAGCTAACAAAGCAGACAAAAAAGCGCGTTATGGCGTAGCGTCTAGCGTTCCACTTCCGAGAGGTGTTGTTTAATGTTTCAAACAGTGCCGTTTAATATCCTTGGTGGCGTACATGAAAACCGCACGCGTTCAGTTAGTGTGCAAAACACTACTAATATGTACCTGCAAGTTAATGAGTATAGCGACAAACAGGCTAGCTTACAGAGCTGGTACGGGCAAAAATTAGTAAACTCAGTGGTAGGCAGTAATGAGCGCGGTTGCTATGTGATGAATGAAGTTGTCTACCGAGTTGTAGATGACTCGTTATATGAAGTAAACAAGCTTGGCATACATAAAAGGCTGGGCACGATTGTCGGCGGTGGGCGTGTAATAATGGCAGACGATGGCGATAATTTAGTGATTGTCAGCGGTCAGGTTTACATATACACAGCAAGCAAAGGTACGCTAAAAGAAAATGAAAACGTAAACCTTAGCAATGTTAAATCAGTGGCACTTATCAACAGTCAGTTTATTTATACAACACCTGCATTGAGTTTTATGTCACAGCCTAATTTGCCTGAAAAAGTTAGCGGCCTAGACGGTATAGGCGCTGAAAGCTCAGCAGATGAGCTGGTTAGGGATTATGTGTTCAATAGGACTATATACAGATTTGGAGTAAGAACAACAGAGCCGTGGTATAACTCAGGCGTAGGTCAGCCGCCTATTGACAGGTTAGAGGGGCAGCAATTTAGTGTCGGGCTAGGCGCTATACATTCAGTCGCGCACACAGACAAGGCGCTCTACTGGCTAGGTGATGACAATGCAATATATAGAGTATCCGGCAATCAATACGACAGAATTAGTGACGATTGCTTGTCTAATGCTATAGAGCAAATGCCCGTTGTTAATGATGCTCTAGGTTATACGGTAACACTGCAAGGTCAAGATTTTTATGTGATCACGTTCCCGTCTGCAAATGTTACTTACATGATAAACGAGGCGCTAGGCGTTAACGGATGGTCACAACTATCAAGCGGCAACAATAATGACGCATACTCTGCCACTTGCTCAGTACACGCTTATAACAATACATATGTTGCCAGTGGTGGTAAATGGTTGACTCTCGAAAGAGATGTTTACACCCAAGATACAGACACAATACTGCGCAAAAGGACAACTAAGGCATTCTCAGCTAAGGATTTTAATTTAAACAGTGACTCGATGTTAATGAGCAGGTTGCAGCTTGACGTAGAGCAGGGCGTGGGGCTTATTACAGGGCAGGGCGAGGTGCCAAGAATGATGGTTGAGGTTTCTATTGATGGCGGTCGCAGTTTTCCTCATGTGTTGTGGATGGAGCTTGGTAGACAAGGCGAACACACGCTCAGGACAGAGGTCGATCACATGATGCATGGTAATAGCTTTGTATTTAGATTTACAATGAGTGACCCGGTTCCGCTAACAATCAAAGGTGCTTATTTAAAAGTTAAGGCTGCTAAACGATGAAAGGTAATCGCGTCAATCCACCTTTACAGATAACGCTGCCCGAATCAGTAGCGAAAAACCCTGACTTAAAAAAAGCATTCGATGATTTTGCTTTCAACTTGTTTCAGATGTGGAAGCGTACCGGCGGCGGTAATGATTATATACACGAAAACAAAATAAGAAAAATGTTTTCATCTGCTGGGCGCGAAAGCATTAGTGATATGAATATCGGTCTTCAAAACATTTACAGTCAACAATTACAAGCTAGTGAAGAGTTTAATTTTACACAGAAAACAGAAGAACATAACACACATATAAGTTTAATGCATGGACAGAAAGAAGATCAAACAACTGAGTTAATAGATGAAGATCACACAACGTCTGGTGACGAAGTGCTTATATGCGACAACGTACTAGATATAGAGATAACTTTAAACCCTGCGCCAAACGATAGAGAGCAAGTAACAATAAAAAGAATTAATGATTTTACTGTGACGTACAAAGCGCTGGTAAATATTGATGATAAACTTGAGCATAAACTTAACGCTAAATTCGATGCGGTAAAATTAATATATGTTGCGTCTAAAAATGAATGGATAATTACAGGATAAAATATGGCCACACAATTACAAGAACTTACAATTGACACACAGCTAACATCGTCAGCAGCAACTATTGTTAGCTCAACCGAATATAGTGCAGCGTTTGTCGGGTCTGCAATTTTTACTAACACAAACACAACTGTTGAAACTGTAACGGTTTGGAGGCTAGGCGAAACAACGCCAGCTAGCTCGTCAAATTACTTAGCTAAAAAAGATATATTACCGGGTAAAACTTGGCACTGTTCGCAACTTATCGGGCAGGTAGTTAGTAATTTATCACGAATACAAGCAAGCGCAACTACACCAGCGTTTGTTAACGCGAATCTTTCTGGTACAGTATCAAACTAAGGAAATAAAATGGGATTTTTATCACAAATTGGTAATATTTTTACGGGTAGCGAAGATGCAAAGGCCAGAAAAAAGGCTGGGGCTTTACAGGATGAAATGGCACAAAACGTTGTAAATAACCAATTAATTCCATCGCGAGATAGGTCTTTAGGTTATTTATCACCTTACGAGCAATTAGGGCAACAAGGGCTAAGTATGGCGGGGTTTTTAACTGACCCGCAGGCGCAAGCAGACTTTGCAATGAATAATCCTTTATTTCAGATGTCGAGAGATATGCTTACCGAGGATATGAATCAGTCTGCTGCTAGTGCAGGTAGGTTGTCGGCTGGTGATACATTAGTCGGACTACAAAACGCCGGAGCTATGGCAGCAATGCCCTTTATTAACCAACAAAAACAAAGCATATTCGATCTAATTAATTTTGGCGGCGGGATGGCTGGCAATATGGCAAATATCGATCTATCTACTGCTGACAAAGTAAGTGACTATCTAACATCGGGCACAGCAGCTAAGGCGGCTGGCGTGGTGGGCGCTCAAAACGCACGAAGCGGGGCGACTGGCAATCTTATCGATCTAGGTACAGGGGCGATTGATTTATTTGGTCGCGGTGGCGGGTTTAGCGATGGCGGCTTTAGCATGGGTAATCTTTACGGGGGATAAAAAATGGCAATAGATCCAAGAATATCATTAATGGGTACGCCAGCTATAAACGTAGGTCAACGGTACGGCCAAGCACTGCAAAACATAAAGCAAAGCGACTCTATAAGACAGAATCGTATGCTTGCACCGTTAGAACAGCAGCAAGCACAGATGAAGGTTGAGTTAATGAAGGCGGCGCAGCCGGGCATGATAAACCAAGCGCAATCTGCAAATAGCGGACTAAGCCAAGCAATAGCAACTCAAGAGCAGGTGCAGCAATTTGATTTTGCAAATGCACAAAGTTTGTCCACAGCTTTAAACACAGGTAATCCACAGATTATTAATAATGAGCTTATGCGGCAAAAGGCAGTAGTACAGCAACTTGTTAGTCAAGGGCAATTACCTGAAACTGAATTGCAAGAGATTGATGCTGCTATGGCTATGGTGTCGCAGCCGGGCGGATTGCAAACGTTATCGCAAGGCACTAACTCTTTTTTACAGTCAGTTAGTGGTGGTCAACAAGAAACAAGGACAGCTTCACAAAAAGATTTTGCAACATACCAAGCCTTAAAACAAAAAGCTGACACAACTGGTGACGAAGGCGATGTTGTTGCTGCGGAGCAATACGGCAGGCGAGCCGGATTCATAAGGCCGACAGAACAGCAAAAAGCAGACATTAAGGTCACTGCGGATGTAAGAAAAGACTTATTGAAACAAGCGACTAGTGTTTCTAAAGATGCATTTGATCAGCTAAAAGGAACTAGAAACTCAATATCTACAATGCAAGAGGCAATAAAGTCCATAGATGCAGGTGCCAGTAGTGGCTTCTTTGATAAGTTCTTACCTTCATTTAAAGAGTCGACTATTGCATTAGAAAATGCAGCTCAAAGAATGGGTTTAGATGTTATATCTGCAACGACATTCGGAGCATTATCGGAGGGTGAGTTAAAACTAGCAATGGACACAGCAGTACCGAAAAACTTACAACCTAAAGCATTGAAAACATGGCTAGGCGCTAGAATAAAGGCAAAGCAAAAGTTAAGCCGAGAGTTAAGTAAAATGGCTATTGAGCTTGGCAAGGGAAAAACCACGATAGCCGAATATTTAGAAAAAAACACAATAATGGATGATAGAACAGATCAAGATATACTTAGCGATTACGGGTTTTAATCATGGCTGATATTGAAGCGTACAAAAACGCACTAATTAAAGCAGATAGAAAAGGCGATAAAAAGGCAGCTATTTTTTTTGCTAATAAAATAAGAGAGCTAAACCAAAGCCAGCCACAACAACCACAAGAGCCACAACAACAAGATGAGGTAGTGCAAAATGAAACAACAGCAGCAGATCAGGTTTTGGGTGGAATCAGTGGTGCAGCCACTTTGGCTGGTGATGTTGCTGGCACTGCTATTGGCGGACTTACTGCATTAGTTGACAAAATAAACCCGCTAACTGATAACGATCCAGAGCAGCTTATTAACTCTATTAAAGACAAGTTACGCATAGAGCCGACAAGCGGCGGTCAAGAAGCTTTACGGCAGTTAGGTGACGCACTTGAACCGGTGGCACCAATAATTAAGGCGGTTACTGATTTTGCTGACAAAGGGGCAGACCAAGGGCTAGATATTACTGGAAGTCCCGCGGTAGCAACATTTATTAAATTAATACCTGATCTAGCTTTAGAGATGACAGGTTTTGGTACTGCGAAAAGAGTAGCAACTAGTAACGCTAATGCCCCAGTAACAGATTTATGGAAAAAAACAGAGCAAGCAGGCGTTGAATCACTAGACGAGAGCACAGGAATAACACAGCTAACAAGTGACGCTATGCCGCCGCAAACAAGGCTTGGCAGACTTATGCAATCACAAGGTGAGCTAGTTGCAGGCTTTCAAAGGAGAGGGCAGCAAGAGCAGCGAGTTAAGGCTATAGAAAAGTTGGCTAGTAATTACGATGTGATTGACGGTGTTGGATTTGAAGCAAAAATAGTCAAGGGCTTAAAAGACTCAGTAAAAGCATCAAAAAAGGCGATTGGTGAATTGTATGAGCAATCAACAGCAAAGCTAGACCAGATGGGTAGCGTACCTTTAAGTAAAACAAAAGAGTTTGCACAAGGAATTATTAAGAGAGAAGGTCAAAAAGGTACAAAAGCAGATCAAACTATAGTTAACGACATGCAAAACTTTGTTGATGCTCCAGACGATCTAACTTTTGAGCTAATAAAGGAGATAAGATCTAGCGTCGGTAGCAACCTAGCAAAAGTCGAAAGAGGAGCGCCAGTGCAAGGGAATGCAGACACAGGGCTTTTAAAAAGAGTTTACGCAAAGATAACTGATGACATGGTTAACTTTGCCAAAGACGCAGACCCACAGCTAGCAAAGAAATGGAAAAGGGCAAACGATACAGTTAGTGAGTTTGCTTTAGGTAACAATAAACAGGGCGCAAAAGCCATAATTAAACGCGGCGATGCTGATCCAGAAATTGTAGACAGGTTATTGTTCAGCAATAAAAACTCAGATATCGAGTTTTTGGCAAGTAACCTAGATGATGCAGGCAAGGGTGCAGCGAAACAAAGGATATTGCAACGCGCGTTAAGTAAATCATCAATTGACGGTGATGACATAAACCCTAATAAGTTTTTAAAGCAATTAAACGACACAAGAAACCAGATAGGGAAGCTTTTTAACCCAGAAGAAAGAAAAGCAATCTTTGCGCTGCGTGATCAACTAGGTAAGACGCGACGAGCGCAAGACGCACCAGTTACAACACCAACTGGGCAACAATTAACATTAGGGGCAGCATTAGCTGTGCCTGCAGCACTTATACCGGGTGTTCTTGCAGGTATTGCAGAGTCAAAACCAATCAGGAATCTGATAATTAAAAGAAGAGCCGCAAAAACAGCTAGACAAAGAATAAAAATAACGGACGACTTAAGAAAAGAAATTGACAAGTTAGGTTTAAAAGGCGCAGCAACAACAAGCGCAGCAACCACAGTACAGGAGCAAGATTAAATGTCATACGCACCAATCGCGGCAATCATTCCGCAATACGACGAACAGACTGGGTATTACTTAAAGTTTTACGTACCCAGTACAACAACACCCACCAGCATGGCAACTGATAGCACAGGAGTAACTTTGTTAGCGAAATGCCAGCTTGATAATGACGGCTTTCCAACAACCGACGGCACACAGCTATTTATTCCTCATGTAAATCAGAGCTACGATGCATACTTATTCCCAAGCGAAAACGAAGCGGACAACAACGACACTGTTAACGCAAAAAAAGTAGCGCATAACGCTAGTTCTTTACCCAAGCAAGCCGCTGTTTATTTTGACTCAGTGGACAGCTTAAAGCTAAGTAGCTTACAAGAGGGTACAGTCTGCTTTACTGAAAGTTACTACTTAAATGGTGATAGTGTTTCGTCTGCAAAATACACAATTAAAACTTTAGCTGACTACGGCGGCACTCCAGACGAGCTTAGAGATTTCACAATTAGCAACGGGAATGTGGCAGCTATAGCGCACGACGGCACTATCAACGTAATGCAATGTGGCGCTAAGGGTGATGGAGTAACAGACGATTACTTAAGTTTACAATCTGCCAACTTGTCAGGTATTGGCTACGTGTTTTATCCCAAAAATACTTATGAAACCACTGAAACGGTGCAGTTTAGATCTCGTATATTTTATGAGGGTTGCGGCGTTGGCTCTATTATTCATTCTGGTGTTGATAAAGTTATTTGTGCTAGTGAAGGTTGGGTAGATCCCACAGCTAGTACAGATGGCGCAATGACAATAAAATCAATACAAATACGCGGAGAGAAAAGTTTAACAAATCAAATAGCTCTAGTTGTTAGAGATTATTTTAGCAGTGTTTTAGATGTTAACGCAGTAAATGCAGGCGGCGGAGGCATACACACAACACATTTATCAAGTGATGGAACAGCGGTTGGTGGCTCACTCGTAGAAAATAAAATACAAGATTGCACAGTTAGAACGTGTGGCGGTACGCTTTATGACTTTGGCGCTTTTGGTAACCAAAAGATAACTGATGGGTTTTTTATAAACTGTATCGCTTTTGGTGAGCAGGGCTTGACTGATAAAATAATTTATTGCGGACAATCTGCCGGTTGGATTTTTGACGGATTTCATACCTACGGTGCGCAAATAGAAAGACCTATTGAGATTGTTGCACCATCAAATACGCACATTATTAACTTTTATATTGAAAGTTTTATTGATAGAGGTATTACTATTAGCAACGCTCAGGGTAATGTTGTAGTGCGCGGCAGTATAAAAGGAAACGGCATGGAAAGCTCAACCGATCCCGATATTTGTTACGTTAGTATTTCGAGAGCTGGTGTTGTTAACCCGATGAATATCAATCTTGATATAGTTTGCGCCCACACAAAAGATGTTGAAGCATCTGGTTTGTTTGTCATAGACAGCGGCATAACTGGAAATGCTAGCATTGTTGCCCGTAGTGATTTTCCTAGTAAATTTACAAATGTCAGGGGTCTAAATGATAACACTAATTTAACAGCTAAGATCGCACAACCAACGCAGTTCGGAGTTACCGAAGATGAGGAAACAGGCAGGTTGTTGAACGGCAACGCTTTTCCTGTGTGCTGGACTGCTGGAAGGTTACAAGGTAATTCAGCTCACACGATAGCATTCGACCTCCCAAGAGTAAGCATAATCGGCGGTGGTAAGCTGATTTTAGACGTAACTATAATGGCTAATAGGTTTGATAATGGTGGAAGCCCAATAGCATCCTATAAAGCCATGGTTATGATAACTGGTAAATTCGAGGACAATATAGAACACAACGTGCTACAAATTGTTGCGCCGACTGGTTTTTCTTCAGCGCCTGTTTTTAGCGTATTGAACGATACAGACCCAGACGAAGCAAAGCTACAGTGTGTTTTTACTTGGTCAGATTCGGAGAGTACAGGCACTATTACAGCAATTGGCACTACCGCCTTTGGTAGCGGTATAACTGTAACATCTACCTAAATCGCTTTTCATAAAGACGGGCTTTTTTAGTAAAAATTTGCTTAATCCGAGCGAGATAATCAACTGTAAAATTACGCGGTTGATTGTCTTGCTCTATTTTTTCCACTCTATCTAAACCAATTCTTTTTATTAATTCTTTTCTGTATTCGACAACATTTCCTGATAAATACCTATTACACCTTGAACATTGAGCAGCCATGTTAAATAAGTTAAATCTAAGGTGGCTAGCTGAACCTCTTGAGCGATAATGGCCACAATCGGTAGTACCACCATAATTAACAGATAAAGCGCTATCACAGCTTACACAGAGCTTTTTACTATCTCTAATTCTAACGTATTTATTTATAGCGGCTTGCGCTTCTTTGTTATACTCAGATTTAGTTTTTAATCGCTCTTTTGTTTTCTTATCTTTAATTTTTTGCTTTTTTTCACGCTCAAGCTTTGACCACTCAGCCAAGCAAGCAGGATTCATACAGGTTTTTTGTAGGAAAAACCTAGGCTCAAACTTTGTTTTGCAGACTTTACACTTTGGCATTTAAAAAACCCCTTAGCCATATCATAAACCCGTCATGCAGGCTTTTTATTCTGCCGCACTTATAGCAATAGCGACCCTCTTCAGCTACATAAACTAGATCGCCACTCCAAACATAAGCGCCACAATTTTTACACTTGCAACGCTTTCTTCCTTTTATTAATCTCATATATTGCCAAACTTATTATACGCTGAATTAATACTGCGCCACATATCACATGTTCTATTGGCGCTGTTTCTATTTTCATGTAGCGTTAAAAATTCCAGCTCGGCATCTCTAATTTTTTGTAAATGCTCTTGATATTCAATACTAGCCAGTGCTAATTGCATTTTATCAGCAGCACTTCCAGTTTGATGACCGTAGGCAATTGCGCGGATAGTTTTTCTTTGGTTACTTAGTCCGTGAAATAATTCTTTAGCTTTAGCGTACTGTATATCGCTGTTAATTATATTCCAATGTGCAATTTCTGCATCTTCATACGTTATCATGACTACTCTCTTTTATTTTTCTACGCCACTTGTAGACGCAATCCACCGTTACGTCTAGTTTTTTTGCTATCTCTATAGGCTCCTTCCCAGCAGCTAATAATTTACGGCACTCTAGCGGTTTACCCTCATCGTATTTAATACCTGTCGTTGCTGGTTTAAATTTTTCTACGTGAGGATATATTCTCATTACGTCGTTTATGTTCATAGCCCGGCCTTATAATTTTTAATCATTTGTAATTCTGCATAACTTGGTTTTGCTGTACCCACAGCCCACCGCTGCACACTACGCAAAGACTTTTTTACTATTTTTGCAGCCTGTGCATTGGACAAGCCTTTCTCTGTAATCAGAGCTTTAAATTCATTCATTGTTTCATCCATTGTTTTACCTAAATTCGCCAGTTATATCTTCCCAAGTATCCCTGTCAATAACTTGCACATTCCAACATGCCCAAATCTCCCATTCGTTTTTAAATTTTTGACATTCCTCTTTTGTGTCAAAGCTACCTTGTATATCACTTAAACCGCCCTCAGACTCATGTTCATACCAAGCAAATACTATATATTTTTTATATTTATGCATTATTACATCCCAATTCGTCAGTGACATCTTCCCAAGTATCTCTATCAACAATTATGTCACAACGCAGATACATTTTAGTCTCTTCTTTTTTTCGCTTAAACTCTTCTATTGTGTCAAAACTGAAAATTATGTCCTCCATACCACCGACCACACTACTTCCAAGATCAAAAACTATATATTTTTTATGTTTATGCATCATCGAACCATTTAACTTATTAAGCTTGATTTTACATTCTTGCAGCAGTGCTTTTGCCTTTTTTAGATTGTTATTGACATCCGCCGCCTTTAAAGTTAGCTCGTTAACTGTTCCTGTATGCAACTCTATAAGGCTATCTATTTTTTCACGTTCAGGGCTGTAAACCCTGTACAAAAGATCGTTGTCAAAACAAGGGTTTTTTGTAAGGCACCAATCTAGGTCTAGCGGTGCGCAATACTCAATCCTATGACCATTAGCCCAAGCTTTTATTTCTTTTTGCC
>Ga0209503_10001932_pt1 | contig 10382 bp, 10 predicted proteins | sample SouAtlMetagenome_2_FD_187448 | JGI IMG/M metagenome (GOLD analysis project Ga0209503, IMG submission 187448) | Marine eukaryotic phytoplankton communities from Atlantic Ocean - South Atlantic ANT15 Metagenome (SPAdes) (version 2) | ecosystem: Environmental > Aquatic > Marine > Oceanic | place...
ACGAGGACTATGGTCCGCCCCCCCTCGACGCCCTGGCGGTCCCTCGGCCTGAGTGCGGGAGAACTGAAGCTCGCGCACACGCTGCCGACGGGCCAGGCCTTCGGCTGGAGACGGAGCGGCGACGAGTACCATGGCGTGTTAGGTGACGCGGCCGTCGCGGTCCGCGAGCATCCGTCCACGAAATGCTGCGAGTGGCGCGCGGCCGCCGATCGCGAGGCCGAGGCGAAACGGCGCCTCGACGACTACTTCCGGACGTCCACGTCCTTCGAGGAGTTGTATGCGGGCTGGTCGGCGTCGGACGAGCGGTTTGCCGCCGTAGCGCCCGCCGTCCGCGGCGTGCGCATCCTGCGACAGGATCCGTTTGAGTGTTTGATCTCCTTTATTTGCTCGTCCAACAACAACATCGCCAGGATCACGCTCATGCTGACGCGGCTGCGTGAGGCCTTTGGTAGTAAGGTGGAGCTGCCTTCACTCGATGATGGTGAAGCGGTCACGTTACACACGTTTCCTTCGCCGGACGCACTCGCTGACATAGACGATAAGGTCCTGCGGGACCTCGGGTTCGGGTATCGGGCGCCCTACGTCATCAACACGTGCAAGACTATTGCTGAAAAGGGCCCCGGCTGGCTCGAGGGCTTGAGGGAGAAGACGCGGCAGGAATGCAAGGAGGCGCTGCTTGAGTGTAGCGGCGTCGGTCCAAAGGTCGCGGACTGTGTGGCGTTGTTTTCCTTGGACCAAGCGGCGTGCATCCCCGTCGACACGCACGTCTGGCGGATCGCGCGGCGAGACTACGATGCGACCCTAGAAGAGGTGGCGTCGATCACTCCAACAGTGTATGAGCGCGTCGGCGACTTGTTTCGGGACCGCTTCGGTCCGACGGCGGGCTGGGCGCACGCCGTCTTGTTCGCGGCGGAGCTGCCGGCGTTTCGAAGCGCGCTGCCCGCGTCTGTTGTGGAAGAAATGGACTCATTTAGAGAAGACGAGAAGCGCGCGGCGAAGGAGGCGCGGGACGCGCGCAAGGCGCGCGTCGCGGCGAAGAAGGGGGAGACGCCACCGAAGTCCTCGAAGAAGCCGGTCCGGAAGGCGACGGTCGCGAAGCAGGCCGCGAAGCCGCCGCCGGCGCCGGCGGACCCGGAAGACGACGCCGACCTCATCTGTCGGCCGAAGAAGGCGCCGGCGAAAAAGCCGTCGGCGAAGCCGGCGAAAAAATCGGCCAAGCCGGCGGCGCGGAAGCCATCGGTGGCCAAGCAGGCGGCCGCCAAGCCGTCCGCGGCGGCCAAGAAGCCTGCTGCGAAGCCAAGTGTGAAGAAGCCGCGCGCCGCCGCGAAGCCGAAAGCCCGGCGGAAGCATGCATAAGTGAAACCAACTCGGAAAATCTAGAAAGTCTAGTCGTGCACTGATATTGTTACGCGCCTCTGAAGGAAGAAGGTACCATGGGGAACGCTGGGCTCCAGGTGCCCTGGTCCGCAGAGCCCTTCACGACCCGTCGCAGATCACGTTCTTGTCACCGCTCGTTGTCACGTCCGCGCCGTAGCACTTGAAGGTGAAGGGGCCGGTTTGTGACTTATTGTAAGGGGCCTGCGTTTCGAGTTCCTTCGCTTTCGCGCGGGCGGGCGCAATAGACGCGGGTCGCGCATGGGCGTCGGTTCGTCGGTCCAATCATCGGTCGGAATGATAGGCTCGCACATGCCGCAGATGTCGGGAAATTCGGCGGCTACCTGGGCACACGCTTCGAGCGCGGGCTTGCCCTCTTGGTTGATCACAAAAGTGATGCGATCGCCGCACGACGGCGGGTTCGAGGGCGGGTTATCGTCTTCGTCGCGATAGGCGATCGCGTCCCATTCGCACAATTCGCTACACACGTTCTCGGACCCGGGCGAGTACTCGACGAAGGCCCAAGCGCGGCTCGGCGCATTGAGGAGGACGAGAGCCGTGCTTATCTCGGCAATGGCCCTGGGACCAGTGGGGCGCGCGTACACGCCCGACTGGGCGGCGAGGAGGAGGGTCAAGACTTTCGACGGCATCGTATTTACGGCGGATGCCCGATCTGCGGCACTCCAGTGCTAGTTACAGGCCATAGAACGTGCTAGTGTCTTACTGGCCACTAGCTAATCGCTCCCCGGCGCTGCAGCCACGTTTCCCCCACGTAATCTCCCCAGATTGCAGCGCTAAGCACGCGGCATTGATTGAGTACGGCTTGCGTACTGTGTCCTCGGTCTGGTAGGACGGGCGAAACGAACCTCCACCCGTAGCCCCAGCGGACAGCCTCACACCAAGGCAAGGATGTGCCGCGCCCCCCCAAAACTGGTAGTAACAAAACACGCCGTCGACGGCCCCTACGCCGCCGCGCTCGGCAGCGACGCCTACCGGCTGAGTTGTGGGACCTTCGCGGTCTTCACGGTACTCTCTTTACTATACCGACGCGACGAGATGAGCACGGAGGCGCTGGTCCACGCGTGTATTGGGCCTTTCCAGTCCTACGCGTCGTACATGGGCGACGTCCATTTGCTGGGGCGGGGCCACAACTACTGGCCGGACCTCATTTTAGCACCATTGGTGTCGTTATGGGCGATGAAGTTGTACGGCGCGCTGCCGGCCTTCCGGCGGAGCGCGGGGTTTTCCGTGTCGTGCTTCGCGCTTGCCTTGTATCGCAACCACAAATGTAGAAAAGACGACTGGGTTTTGCTCCATGTCTTGTGGCACTGTCTGCCTCTCACCTTATACGCGGGGCTGTTTATTGAAGGCCCGGATGTTTTCATAGCCAAGGGCCTCTTGGCGTTGTTGCTGTTGCTGCAACTTACCTCGTCGAACCGCCTCGGGCCGAAGCTACGGCCGAAACTCCGAAGACCATGACCACGATCGCTCGGTTTTTTCAGTTTTTTTTCGTAACAACAAGACTAGTTTACATTTCACGCCCCACGCCATCGACGCGGCACGTGTCTCACCCGGTAAGAGCCATGGCCCGGCGCCGGCGCGTCCGTGTCCGTGCGCGGCGACAACAGACGTCGCGTCGACGACGCGGAGGTGGACGCGATCCATGCACATCGCGACGGCGGAACGCAGTAGCCGCTAGACCGTCACACCACACCAGTCGGCAAGTCACGCCACGCGCGACAAACGCGAACGACGGCAAGCAACGGCAGCGTCACCGCCGCAGCTGCGCCTGGGCCTTGACGACGGGCCGAGCGCGCAGAGGCGACTCCCGCGACAACTCGTCCACCGTCATACACGTCGTGAAGCCCCAGCACTCGAAGTTGACGACCTCGAAATCCGGCTCTAACGATAATGGAGGGTTGTTGTAGGTCTCCGACGTCCCGGACGTGCCTCTGGAAAAATCCTCCTCGACCAAAAAGCCGAACGACCCGCCGCCGCCCATCGCGACGCTTCTGTCGGAGCACAACGCGAAGTAGGAATTCGTTCCCGTCCAGCCGTAGACCTCCACATTGACAGTGCGTTTCTGGCGCGGCGACGACGAGAAGCCTCTCAGTAATGAACCGGGCCTCTTGACGTCGCATTTGTTCGTTTTTCGCCATAGGAAACTTTGTCCCGTCCCGTAGTACTCCTCGGACGGCCGCCAGGGCATGGTCATGTAGCCCCCGAAGACCTCGCCGCGCGTCGTCTGGATGGCTATGAGCGTCCTTGCATCAAATTGGGCGCGTGCATAAAACGTGCCCGGGTCCGCGCCGTGCTGCTGCAAGGAGTAGAGTAGTTTGAGGTTGTATCCCTTCAGCGTGTCCGGGAGCTTGGTTGAGAGCGCTGCCGCTAACGAGTCGTCGAGGATGTGGGATTTCGCGAGTAGCCGCGCTACCGGCGATTCTGGAGGCCGCTTCATGGGCGGGCTTCGCGGTGGCCGCGGCGGCGGCGGCGGCGGCGGTTTTGAAGATAATGAAAGCTTCGAGGCGATGGACGATGCCAGATCACTGAGCGACGGGTGCGAGCTTTTTTTCGGAGGTGGGGGCGGCGGCGGCGACGAGTCCGTCGGTTGGGTGGTTGTGGGCGGCGCGTCCATCTTTTCCTTGGGGCGCGGCGTCCCGCGGCTTGCGATGAGTTATGTCGCGCGCGCTGCACGGCGACGCCGCTGCTGTCAGAGGGCCTCAGGTCTCTTTAGTAGCCGCAGGCTTCTCGGGAAATCGGACTTGCGACACCGTGCGCCCAAGCAGAGCAGTGGGCGTCGTTTTGCTGCGTCCAATTTGTCCCGGCGGCGTGCCCTCGGCCGACCGCTGCTGATTTTTCCTGAGCGCTGCTAGCGGCTATAGACACACTAGCAATCTTTAGTTCCGGCGGTTTTTGGCCTGGTTGGGGGCCTAATGGCTGCCTAAACCGCAGTAGGGTTGGCCTAGGGCAGCCCACGCACAGTCAGGGGCACGCCATCGACGCGTGCGTCGCTCTCGGGGGCAGCTCACAAACGAGCAGCACAAGAATGGCCAGCCGCAGCGGCACGGACTACAACAAGTGGGCCAGCTTCGACGATGAGGATGATGATCCCTTGGCGAAGCTCACCATCGGCAACGAGAGACGACACCCCTCATTGCCGAAGGTCATCAGAAAACGACCCGAGGCGCCGCGCCCTGCCAGCAAAGGGCGCAAGGCCCCGGCCGAGCCGGCAGCAAAGCCGCCGGAGCTGCCCACGGTGAAGAGCGACGTCGCGCCCGAGCTCGCGCCCTTAAAGGCCAAGTACTCTGTTGAATTATTGTGCGACCCGAACTGACTCTGGACGTGGCCGACCCTCAGACGTCTCCGGAAAGCCATCGAGGCCATGGGCGCCGCGGACCGATTCGAGGTGTCCGTGTTCCCGATGCAGGCGTTCATGCACTTCAAAAGGGGCGACGAGGCGCACGACCGAAGGGCGGCCTACGACGAAATTTCCCGAGCGCACGGCACGAAAGTGGATGATGTGTGGTCGCAATTGGAGGAGGTCTACGACGAGGAAGGTTTGACTTTGACGAGGGACGGGAGAGTGGGCAACCCCTTCGACGCGCAACGCTTGCTCTGGTTCGCCGAGAAAAGCAACAAACAATTGGACGTGCTCGAAGCGCTGCTCGAGGCCTGCCACGCCAAGGGCCAGCCGTTATCTGACCTTGCGGTGCTCAACGACTGCGCCTTCGCTGCCGGTCTCGCGAAATCGGCGCGGGACGACGACATGGCACGTTTTTTAGTCTCACCAAGAGGAGGGTCGGACGTCGCGTTGCAATTGAGCGAATGTCTTGACAGAGGGGTAGTTGCGTCGCCCGTCGTCGTGCTCGACCGAAGGTTTCCCCTCGAGGGCGCGCAGCCCTACGCCGTCGTCGGCGCGGTTTTAGCGGAGCTCCTCGCGACGGGCACGAACTTCCGGGTCGTCGAGCCGTCGGGGATGGACTCATCAAAATGGCCCTAGCGGCTCCTGTGACGGTCTCTCACTTTAGGGTGTGGGGCCCGACCGCTGCTTGGGCTAGTTCGCTCATTTAATATTTTCTTGTATTTACTACCTTGCTTGATTTCACAACACAACCGCCGCCGTCTACGAGCGCGGATAGAACGTGATGACCACCGCGCCGACCGCCGCCAGTCCCGCGCCGATGCCGTCGCCCGCGTCCGGGCGATTGCCGTCGACGGCCCAGCCCCAGGCCAGCGAGAGCATGATGAACCAGCAGCCGTAGGCCGCGTAGACGCGGCCGAAATCTTCTGTTCCCGCGGTCTGCGGCTGGAACGTCGGCACGACGCCGTAGAGGCAGAGCATCGCGCTCCCGATCACAGCGTACCACCACGGCTTCCCTTCCCTCAATGCTTGCCACCACATCCAGCCGCCGCCGATTTCGAGGACGCCGGCGGCGAAGAAGAGCGCGACGATGACCGCGTACGTCGCCGCGGGGTCCATCTTTGCTTCTTTCTCGTTTTCGCGGCCCCGCTCGTCCGCTGCGGTGTCGCTTGATGCTGTCGCACTGCGGAACGCGTCGCTCGATGCAGATGCAGATGAGTGGAAGCGCAGGAAGCTCATGCAGTGATGCTTGCGTGCGCTCCCGATCAACTGGTGCTGCACGCGATCTATGAGTACTCGAATTATGCGCACCACTCACGCAATGCACAAATATTTGGCTCTGGTTGGAGCACGCACTAGCTTGCGACTCTGGTTGCTAGTGTCTTTACATGCCGCTAGCCCGCGATTACGGCAACTATACGAGTTTAGCATCCAATTCGGTCGTTCGTGATCGCTTTGACAGTCCACAAGACTCCTCTTCTTACTGCGAAACCGCGCGCTGGTGCAGAGGCCCTCACACTGAGCACTGCACACTGCACACTGGGCAGAGCAGCACTTTGCAGCCATGCGCCGCCGACGCGTAATCGCCGCCGCACTGCTCGCAACTACGGTATCGCCCCTCGCGCCGCCGGCGAAGCGACGCATCAATTTCATCAACCTGACCAATGGTATAGAGGCGCTGCCCGCGCTCGACCACAGCACGCAGGTCTGTAGGATCCAGTCGTCGCGGTGTGAAGCCAATGATTTCTATGGCGTGCTGCAGGACCTGGACCACAACTTGCTGTTTCACTTGGCGACGGGCGCGCAATGTCGGATCTATGATTACGGGTCGCGCGGAACGCGGTGGCCCGGCGAGACGGAGCAAAAAATACCGCGGGCGATCTGGTGGGGCTTGGAGTGGGTGCGTTACGCGCTCGAGGAGGTCTGGAAGATACCTCATGCGTCGACACCGACTCTCCGAGGCTACAACGTCGAGAGTTTATTTAGGGAGAAGCTCGGGAGATTACCGAAACCCATCTACAAGAAGCTGAAGTTCTACCGCAAGTTCGCTCCATCCACCGTAAATTTGGTCGGCTGCTACTTCGTGGAGGGTACCGTGAACGACGGCCGCGACGACGTCTACGCGGACATCGTACAGGAGTGGCTCGCGGCCGCGCCGTCGGCGGACGAGGCATTGCCGGAGGGCTTCGACACGTATCGGGCGGCGGACTGGGCGGGCGTCGGCCGCGGGAGCTGCGCGCCGCGGGTAACGTAGTGGGGTTGTGTATTTTCTTTTGATGTGACATGCGGCGATGGCGTCGGGGGCGACAGCTTCAGCCCAGGTGAGTACATGTACGCGCAGGTGTAAAACTAGTGTGTCTCGACGCGCTAGCTCTGGCGGATTAATGTTGGTTGAAACACCACCTATCTGGCTCCATACGCAGCGTCCAGGCTCCTCTGAACCTAGAGGGCCCGTGTACAGCTTCACTGGGCTGGATATCTAGCCTGCACACCCACGCGCGCCGGCTGAATCGACGCCTGCGGCTACTACAACCATATCCTATCTGGGCGACAAACAAACATGGTGAGATCCCCCACGAAAGCTGCCGCCGCGGCCGCGCTCTGCGCCACGACGGCATCGGCGTTTCACCCGCCGGACGTAGTCGGCACGAGCAGCGTCATGAGGCCAGACCCGAACCCCTACGGCGGCAGTCCGACGCCGGCCCCGCGGCCAGCGCCGCGACCAACCGCGCGACGGAAAAAAACGCAACGTAGGATGGTCGACGTAAACCAGGCCGCGGAGGAGCGCGACGCCGTCGCGCCCGCGCCGGGCACGCAGGATTTGTTGCGCGGCGCCGTGGCCGTCGGCTTGCTCGGGTTCGGGACCCTGGCATGGGTCCAGGAGTTCCTCGCCACCCAGGCGCCGGGCCTGGCCGTGTCGGCGCTGTGTTTGTTGGGCGGCTGGGCGGCGCTCGTGAGCCGCGTGACGGGCGGCGTCCCGGACGACTTCTACGACTCGTCTAAGACATAGGATGTGAGTTTCGTTCAAGCCGCCGACGCAAGTGTCGACGCCGTGAGTGCGACGGCACGCCGATAGGATACGAAACAGGTTGTTAGTTCTCCTCGCGCTTGTAGACGCAGCGGTCGGCGCCGTAGTGGCGGAAGACCGCCATGATCGACGAGCCTCGACGGTGGTGGTGCCGCGCATAATCCAACGCCGTGAGCCCGTACAGATTCGGCCGCGCCGCGAGGAGCCCGCGAGCATTTTCGTCCGCGAACCTCAAAACAAGATTGCATCCTTTCACACAATCGCGGGAAGCGAAATAAGCCAGCGCCGAGTTTCGATACGAGTCCATCCGCAACAAGTCGTCGACGCGCATCGTACGCAAGAGTTCCCGAAAGTTGCGCGCGCCGTCGATCGTCAGCGGCGCCGCGACGGCCGTCGCCTGCCACATCGGCGGCTCGCCGTAGCGCGGCGGCGGCGTGATGGGCCCGAAGTTTTGATTGCCCTTCATCAGGCCTTTGGTGGCGTTGAACTTTTTCCGGCGCATCGCGTCGCTCACGGACGGCGTCATCGAAGGCTGCGCCTGCGGCGTCTCGACCAGCAAGGGCGAGGGGCCCTTCTTCGAAACCTTGGCCGTCCAGCTCCCGGTGATCCACCGTTCCCTGGCTCGGGGACTCGAGGCCGTCCTTGCGGCGTCAGACGACAGCTGGAGCGCCTCGACGCCGACGGGCGACTCGTCCTCGAAGGACACGCTCTTCTCGAGGTCCTTGGAGGGGCGCCGGCGCGGCTTGTCGCGCTTGTCGCGCCGGTCGCCGTCGCGCCTCCTCCGCCGTCGCCGCTCCCGGTCGCCGTCGCCGCGCCTACTCCTCCGTTCCTGCCGTTCCACTTCCAGGGTGTCGTCGAGCTCCTCCGGCGCCGAGGAGTCCGTGGCGCTGCCCTCGAGGCCCGCGGGCAGGCCGCAGTTGCAAAGCAGCCACTCCATTCGTTTTTGGGCGGGGGCAGCCCGCGCGCTCGCTTTCAAAAACTGTTTTGTGACCGGGCGGCGCGTCGACGGGCGTCGGGCGTCCTGAATCTGCGCGCGCGTCGCCTCGTGTGCCTCAGGGCAATAGGCTCAGCAGCGCCGGCGCTGCCGAGCTGCCAGAACCGGCTCTCGCGGAAATGAGCCTCTCGAGGGTGCCGAGATCCGTGCCAGGCGCCTTACGGCTCGCGGTGAGTTTCACGATCAATTCCTAGTGTCTTACATGCCGCTAGCCTCGCTTGCTCTCGTGTTTTTGAGAGCGGTTGAAGGCCTTGTTTGAGCAGTTGAGGGGTTGTAACGTTGCAACTGCCATAATAGATTCAATACGGTCGACTTGCACACCAGCTGCTCTTGCCGCGGCTAGCGTGCACTCCACTCTCTTGCAGCCACACTGGTGACAAAAGCAGCGCGGACCCTACAATGCCGACCGCCGCCGAGGGCAAGAGGCGAAAGGGAAAGCACGGCGTCCACGTCGCGGCCTCGCCCGGACAAGAACGGTTCCTCTTCTCGGACCTCCCGACGCGCGAGGTCAAGAGCCTCATGCGAGCGGCGCTGCCCGCGGGCGATCCGGTCAAACTCGTTCTCGCGGTGACGGCCAAGGGGCGGTGGCGGGGCTGGGCGAAGATCACGGCGGGCGACGAGGCGCGTGCGGCCGCGGTAGTTGCAAAACTCAACGGCGCGGTTGTGAAGCTGACGAGCGGCGCGGAGGTGTCGCTGCGCGCGTCGCGCGGGCTCGGAAGAAGGGACAACGTGTTCCCGTTCCTCGGTCGCGGCCTGCGGGAAAGCTTCGAACTCGACTCGACAGCCGCGTACTCCGCCATGGACGAGCACACCACGGCGCTGCTGGCGTCCTTCCTGGGCTGCGTCTACGGGGAACTGGCGACGCTCTCCATAACGGACGCGTGCGCCTGCACCGGCGCGTGCGCCGTGGTCCTGGCGAGGCACTTCCGCGCCGTCGACGCCGTGGAGCTCGATGCGGGCCGCTGCGACGCGCTCCGTAAGAACGTTGTGCTGTGCGGCACGGACGTGGTGGTCCACCACGGCGACTACAACGCGCTCTGGGACACGCTCCGCCAGGACGTGGTGTTCCTCGATGTACCCTGGGGCGGTACGGACTACGTGGAGGCGGAAGGTTCGGCCTGCGACGCGCTCGGCGACGTCCCCCTGGTCGACGTCGTCCTGCGGCTCCGCCGGCGCGCGTCGGCCGTGGCGCTGCGGCTGCCGACGAAGGGCCGCTTCGACATCGACGCCTTCGCCGCGGCGCTCGTCGCCGACAGCGCCTGGGATGGCGCGGAGGAGCGGTCCCTGCCGTTCCGCTGTACGACGCACCTCGCGCACTTCGTCGTGGTCTGCATGCCTGGCCGCTTCGGGCTGCGGACGCTCGACGCGACCATGGCGGCGGCGCACGCGTGGGACGAGCGCTGGCGGCAAGACGTGCGGCCCGCGTTCTACGACTGGGAGGCGAAACGGTGGATCCGAGCGAGTCGGTGGATCCCGGCGCGCGCGAGGAGGAGCCGACCGGCGGAGGGCGCTCCGGCGGCCTCGGAGGTGTAAGATGTAGATGTGGTCTAGATAACTTTCTAGATAGTACTAGTAACACCGTGACAGTGAGTGCCACGCATGGTACTTAAAAAAAAAGCAAAGGC
>Ga0209503_10001934_pt1 | contig 10377 bp, 10 predicted proteins | sample SouAtlMetagenome_2_FD_187448 | JGI IMG/M metagenome (GOLD analysis project Ga0209503, IMG submission 187448) | Marine eukaryotic phytoplankton communities from Atlantic Ocean - South Atlantic ANT15 Metagenome (SPAdes) (version 2) | ecosystem: Environmental > Aquatic > Marine > Oceanic | place...
TGGCTCCTGCTTCCATCAAGGTCAAGATTGTGGCTCCCCCAGAACGTAAATACTCTGTGTGGATTGGAGGATCTATTCTTGCATCTCTGTCTACTTTCCAAAGTATGTGGATCAGCAAGGAGGAATATGATGAATCTGGTCCATCAATTGTGCACCGCAAGTGCTTCTAAATGTCTATAAGAATAATTTCAGAGTTGCTTGGAGCTTCTTTCAAATTCTTGTTGCTTTCGTGCGCGACAAGCTCCGCCTCTTTTGAGAGACGGAAACTTTCTGTCAAACAATCATGTCGTGAATATAAAACTTACATAAAGAACAGTCAGTTATCATTCACGTGGTCAAATTCACATATATAAATGTGTATCATGGGTTGCTCCTGCGTTTCAATAGATTCCAATTGCTTTTATTCAACTTGTTTCGATTCTATTTTGATATGTCGACAGGCATACTATGGATCGGCAACGTACTATGAACTTTTTGGTCGTAGGCAGACCCGAGTAGGGCCAACATATCATTGTATCGATGAAAAGATGGTTAATGCACAATAAATGTTTCGTCCATTCTAGATGGTAATTGGAAGGATATTCTGATGGAACTTTTTCGTGAACTAAGAAAAATGTGAGTAGTTTTGATTTTTGGAACATCTCACTTTCTGTTTGATCGGTCGAGTCGATGTGTGTCCCCAGTCCTTCCACCTGTCAGGCTCTCAGTTTTTTAGCGATTTCCCGCCATCTTCTTTGTCAACGATCACAGAGTTGCCAAAAACCTCAATAATTCTTCACAATTCAATTGAATCAAGACGTCAGTGCACATTGCAGAAAACACGATATATTCAATTTACTCAACTTGTGCTTTTTAGAATGCATTACTATCCTTCGACTTTTTGGGTGATTCTGATAGGAGTATCAGTATTCAATACCTTCGCTGTGGTGGGTTTCTCTTCCCATGCTCTTTCTCCCGCTAATACTCGAATAAGAAAAACAATACTGCGCTATGTCCGAGAAACAAACTTTCCTGAAGGGCAGTACCATCGATTTCGCCCTCGTGACGTCAAAGTGATAGATGTTGAAGTTGAAAAAAATCCACAATTTACTTTTATTCCAACACATGAAGTAGATGATGCTGTGAAAAAGGCACAGGCAAACCATGAACGAGACTGTACGAACATGCAGAATATCATCAACGACCAGAGAAAGGAGCTAGAACGCCTCAAGGAACTAAATGAAAAGTCCAATTCATCAGAGAAGATTCAACGCGAAAAAATCTCTCTAAACGGAAACGTCAGCTGGGATGAAAACCATGACGAGAAGATGAAGCGTGCTAAACAACGTGTTCAATATCTGATGAACGAAAACGAACGTCTCCAGATAGAACTTGACGGAGAACGAGAACGTTTTGAAGTCGAGAAGGGACGACTGCAACAAAAATTAGAAAAAGCGATGGATGAAACAGTGGAGGCTGAACAAATTTTGAGTTTGGAAAGATCATACTTCGAAACTGGAATCAAGCTGCTGGAAGCCGCACTAGAACGCGAATCCAAAAATGTTAGAGCGCTCGAGAACCAATTATTTGAATATAATGAACAAATATGGCATCACGGAAACTACCATACCTCTCATGATGATGTCTCTTCTTTTGACACTGTTGAAGTTTCCAGCGCTTATGAACAGGGACGAGACAGACAGCAGTCTGAGTTCCACCAGCATGCTTCATACGGTGTAGAAGATATCGAGGAATTCCAACCTCAAGTTAGACCACAAGGGGTGCCTCCTCAGTATTCTCAAGAGAGCTGCATAAATATACAGAGCAGTTCAGCATTTCAAACACAGGAGCCACATGGTTTTCAACAATGGCGGGATAGCCAAATACCTGAGCAGGATTCCTACGTCAGTTCAAACTCTAATAGTAGTCCAAGAAGGGCAACAGTAGCAACAACAACTGTCATGGGTGCATCCAGCATAAAAGGCAATCTTGGAATCAATAATCACGGAATCAATGTTGCGAGAGAACGAATACGCAGGATATAGGTCATTGATAATGAAATTCAAAATTTATACCGCTAAAAATCAATTTTCTGTTTAATGCTCAGAGATTCCTTGTCGCTATTGCTCTTGTTCCATAGTGTGAGCACATGAATTTTTGATTTCGAGATTGTCAATGCAAATTTATTCTTTGGAGACAGAGTCAGATTTGTCCAAAAAATCTTCGCCATTGGTCACTCGAGTGGCACTGTTGGGCTGCCAAACCAATGGGTAGTGCGCTAACTGGGGAGGGTTTGGCAGTGTTGTGGGTGCTACCCACTAGAGGTGCCAGAGGGCCATTGCATGCTCCCTGCTGGGGTTTTGGGGCCACTGGGGTTGGGTCCTACCAACCTCCCCCCTCCCCAACCCTCCCAGTAGGCAGAGGGGCCCACAGCGCAGGGCCCAAACAAGCTGCCACCACCGACCAATAGGCTGGCCCTAGCCAAGCCGCCTGCGCCCCAATGGGCCAGCAGGGGGCCAGCCCTGGTTGTGGCTTGTGGCAGCCAACAGTGGAGTTTTGGCCCATGACCAATGAGCACCATTTGCATTGGCATATGCAGTGGGTGTGGGCGGCTCCAGAGTGGTTGGCAAATCTCCTTGGGTCATCATGCATTATGGGCACAGCAATTTTAGTGGATTACTTCGAACAGGGCAGGGGACAGATGGCCAGCATCTGTAAACCGACAATTAACGAGGAGAACAAGAAAATGCCCGCGCCATCATACAAAAACGTCATTGTGTGTCAACAGAAAGAGCGATATTCTCGCGGAAAATCTAGTCAGGTAGGCAACGGTTTTTGCCAAACCAAGACATAAAATCACGACAGGTTCTTCACAACAACAACTTTATAACGACCGATTATCAGTGTTGTATTCGATATTGCACAAATGGAAAGTAGAGACGATTGATCTTGCATTGTGTTGAAAAATGATCCGATCCACTTTCGTACGGTTGACGTTGGGCATTCTTTCTCTTCATGTAACATACACACACGGATTTTCAACGTCGAGAATACTTTCTCAGAACAAATTCAAGAAAACTGTTCGCCGTAAAAATATTTGGCCGAGGTCGTTCAGTGATCGAAAATTATTGCGCTTTGAACAAGGCATTGTTCTTCACATTGCTACCGACCCAACATCCACTACATCGCACTCAGACAAGAATGTTGAGCGTTCGTACGATTTCATTTCTTTAGAAGAAGCCGAGGAAGCGCTGCGACGAGAAAGAACTCGCTATGAAGGAGAACGTTCCGAACTAGAATGGCTCTTAGAAGTTCAGCGCCAGCAACTCCAAGACTTGGTGGGTGGCCGCCACAGAAAGAAGAAAAGCAGTGACAGTAATCACGGCAATGGTCAAAGTAACGAGACTAAAGCCAAGCCGTCGAAAATAGTAATTCTTGGTACACATTCATATGATAGTAAAAGAAAGAGTCGCAAAAAGAGCACAAGAGTTTTCTCTCGAAATGGCACTTACAGCAATGGCCGTAAAAACACGAATAACAAAGATGACACTTACCTTCGGATGCAACAGCTTGAAAATCTTTTGCAAGATGCAATTGCTGAGAACGATGATTTAACGAGACGATTTCGGGAGCAGCATCATCAATATCACTTAGAGCGCTCTACGTATGAAGATGAAGTACGCGAAGAACGCGGTCGACTAAGCAGCGTTCGTGATGAACTCCAAATGGAAAGAGCTTACTTTGAAACTACTCGACGTATGTTGGAACATCTCTTAGATGAAGAACAACAAAAAGTTCGGGAGTTGGAAAATCAATTGATGATGATTTCTCAAGAGCAGATGTTCTCTCAAGAAAAGAATACACAAGATGAGTATGAAGAACGGCAACATCAGGAACAGGTTCAAAAGCAACACATACGAGTAGAGGAGCAGCAAAGCCAGAATAATAAAGAAAGAAGTAACCAGGGAAGAAGTAGAGCCCGGAATGGATTCACAATGAATATTAACGATGTGCAGTGGCATCCTTAGTCTCTTTCTATGCCACTTGATTCAATTGGTTTAGATGAAATTTTGCATCGCTTTCGAAAATACAATAAGTATGGATAATGCAAGAAAAACACCAAGTTAAACAACTTATTCTCCTTGATAGAGGCGAATACTCATTACAGTATGTATTAATATTTATTTTCTTTAGCATTTATCTTTGTGCAATAGTATTTGTTATTCTTTACAGTAACATTTTATATTTCATGTTTATGCCGTACGACTTTGCTAGAGCTACAGAAGTAGCGATTCTCAGTTACTGCGCTGCGACTTTCTACGTACGTGTTGGCGTGCTTCGAAAATTAATTGGGATTTTTCAAACCAACAAAATAGTCCGGTAATCCAGACGGAATCGACTAGTACATCGATCAGGCGGCAGTTGAAGTAAACATAAGACAAGACTCGACAAGTTCACCAACTTGCACCAACTGCTCTGATCACGACGACGCTCGGGAGCATCATTCGGCATTTCCAAGCTATCTATCGACCGTTAACTCGTCAGAGAGCCCGTTGGGACTTCCCACCGCTAGGTGCTGGCTCATACGTATAGCGGCAATCCTCAACCACTGAAGTATTCTACATCTTCTTTCAACCCTTCGCTCCAGCTATATTTGTGACAATGGATCGAATGAGAGGACAGAATAGATTCAGTGTAAGGGGAAGGAGAAAAAGCTTCTCTTGCCATCGCCGCTTTTACCACTTGTCAATTTTTCTTCTCCACTTCTGTACTTCAACGCGATTCTCAAAATGTAGTAGCAGTGTTGTGAACACCACAGGACCTGTTCACAGCGTCAGGAATCGACTGCGTACTCTGATACTAAGACGACACGAAACCACCGCATCCTTCGGATTTTACTATGGCATACCGGGAGCAATTATCGAATCGTTTGCGACAGGCCAAAGGGTCGGTGGAAGTGGTGCTATAGTGAACGAAAATGATGTATCACTTTCAGAAAAGAGATACATCGATCAGTACGAGAGCATAGGAAGTGACGTTGAGAAGTGGGCGGAAAAAATATTAAATGACAAAGAAGATTCGAATAAAGTGATAGACAAAGACGACTGGACGGAAGTCTTTTGTGCAAAGGCACTTCGTGCCAAATTCAATAGCGGCAACGATGGCACTATGCCCCTCACACGACAATGGGTTAAGTGGATGAAAGATTCTCGTGGGCAATATGCCGACCCCGATGACAATCAAAAGCATCCTTGTATGAAATTAGTTGCGACCATCAATGCACCTTTTGAAATTGTATGCCGTTACCTTAGCGATAAAGAGCGATTTCGTGAATACAATAGTTTGTTGGTTGATCAGGAGGATATTGAAACTTTGACGCCCCATTCAAAAATCTGCTGGAGTCAATCGAAGAAATTGTGTAAGTCGCCTGCTACATGACATTCGAACAGGTTTTCCAGAGGTTCTGCAATGCGAAAGCTTACAAATTACATTTTTCTAAATGTGAAAAGTATTTATTCAGCCGAGAGATTTTGTCACTTATTGTCGTCACCGATGGTTAAACAATGGGGCACAATTGATAACCAATCAAGCTTGTGACCACCCCAAGGTTCCACCGAACGTAGCGAACACAGATGAAAGTAGTGACCTTAATACAAGCGGATATCGAGCATTTAGCTTACGTGGAGCGACTTATATTTCCAGGTGCCCTGATAATCCTCAAAAACGAACAAAAATTATAATGTTGTCGCATTGCAATTGTGGTCGTGACGTACCAGAATGGGCTGTTCGTACTGGTGCGTTGAGATTTTGTTTGTTGTTTTTGAATGTCTTGACTTTACTTCGAGAAGATATGCTGTTTAGCCTATTTTTAGTATTGTTCTGTGCTAACCAGAAGTTTCTTTTAAACTATTTCTCATCATCATTCCAATTCATAATCTTTCAAGCTGTTGGTATCTTAGCTCCTATCAAACCCTTTGAAATTATTCACCGGATCGATGTAGGGATTCGGCGGGCCCGCAAGGAACTTGAATTGGCAGAAACAAAATCAATGGAAACTGGAAATATTGCTGCGACTTCGAAAACAAACTTTGAGGGAAAACGGAGCTCTAAACCAGCTGGAATGGCACAAATGGGGTATGCTTGTTTCTGGCCAGAGGGAGGGGGACTGTTGGACTCGTCATTTAATTTTCCTTCACCAAATTGAAAAATTGATGACACCAAACCAATCAATTCATCTGAAGTGCAAATAGATTCTATTTAACTTTCAGACATGCCAAAATTGTTTCTATCAAAAATTCTGAATAAAATATTAGTTTCTTAGTCTGATCTAAAATGAAATTCAGTAAGTATATTGATTTCAACACCAATTCACCATGAATTATATTAGTGTTTGGCAATACCGTCTATACTACGAGTCCGTCGGATTCTGTTCTTGAGCTCGTTGAATGGCTTCTGCTTGAAATAGTCTCATTCGTTCTTCAGTTGGGAGCACAACACCGTTACCGGGAAGCTTGGGGATGCTGCCGTATCCCCTAATCATTGTTGCGTCGATTTGTTTCAAAGTAGGTATAAAGTCGGCTAATTTTTTGCGATACTCGAAATCTTTTGCCACAGGATTATACTCTAAATAAACTGTTTCTAACTGTGGTAAGTGATTTTTGCTAGATGCTTCCTTCAAAGGACTGACAGCATCAAAATCTTGGATGATATTTCCCGACAACCACAATTCTTCTAGGGCAGGCCACTCTCCGAACACATCTTTGTTCTCTGAGTCGATGACCAGTGGAGAAGTGCTTGTCAATCGATTACTGCTCAAGTCTAAGACAATTAGTTTAGGAAAGTTGCAGGTATTGCCACCACGACCCATCAACGAAATAAGTCCCGAGATGCCTTCGTCCTCAAAACCATTGTGTGCAAGGTATAATTCTTCCAAGGTTTCTCGTAGGCCATTCAAATAACAAAGGCCATCTTCATCGTTTACGACAGACGTCAATCGATTAGACTGAACATCGAGCCGCCGAAGTTTTGGCAGAGCTTCAATGCCTTCGAGAGTCTCGATTTTGTTCTTCCCAATCCATAGTTCTTCTAGGTTGACTAGTCCAGATAACTCCGTAGCCTTCAAAACGCGAATTTTATTTGCACCGAGGTCTAGCTTGCGCAAATTCTTCAAGTGTTTCAAGCCACTCATTTCCTTGAGTTTATTATTTGCCAGATACAGTTCTGTTAGGGTTTCTCCGTTACAATATTGTACAGGTGCCATACTCCTAATGGCATTGTAACTCATATCTAAAATTCGTAATGTATCACGACCGCATCCTTTCAAACTGTCTTCATCTAGAGATTGGACCATGTTGTCGTAGAGTTCTAGTTTTTCCAATTTAGGCAAAGAATCAAGTCCCGCCATATCTTTGATCAAGTGGGATCGCACGACCAATGAAGTCAATTCCTGTAAATTTGTCAGCTCAGGATTGGCAAAGTCATTACCTAGAGTGGTGATCTTTAGTCCGGCGGTCCCCACAATGCATACATCGGTGTCATCTGGAGACCAAATTGCTACCTCATGAGGAAATCTTGCGGGCAATTCATCTTCAGCATAGTGACCCATTCTGGTCCAATCAAGGGGTAACGGGTTGTTAGGTGCGACATTCGTGGTGTAAGTTGATGCTACTACGGCCTTTTGTTGTTTTTTATTTCGATCAGTGTCGTCAGTAGTGTCTACAGCTGGTAAGCCCGTAGCATCATTGTTGGAAACTGCTGTATCTACGTCGTCGTTGTTAGAACTTGCCATGGTTGTAGTGTAGGAGCAATGTAAATTATATTTCGCCTTGATTGTGAGAATGAGTGGAAAGGGAGGCATTTTATGTTGAGATCAGAAGGCCTTTTCTCTCAACCCTAACCCTAAATATAACTCTAACCCTAAATTTGGTAGTGCCCTAAAATTTTATCGTTCAGGAGCTGCCAGTTGAATTTAACAGGCAGCCGCGCACCGGGCGAATTAACGACACCGATATCGAGTTTTCAGTAAAGTTACACAATACTTTTCTTCGACAGACCATTTTAATTTTTGAACGGGTGTATTTTATTTTAATTGTTCTTTCTTAAAATGATCGTAGCAAGGTTATCGAGAAGGAAATATGACACCTTGCTCATTTCCAAGCGAAATCCAATCGCAGCGATTGCGATTGGAGCAATCTTAGTCATGTTTGTTTACTCGAATCGAGAAACAACTACTTCGATGGAGAGGTATTTATTGAGGGCAACTGTGAATGAAATTATGGTTGATTCGACCACTGGAGAACGTCGGCGATCTATGAAAGAATGGAGAGATTTATCAAAGCATGAATGCAATGAATTAATCACAGCAATAGGGAAAAAATTCGACGCGGATGCAGTCGACCGAAAAGAGGCATTGGAACGGTCCTTTCTAAGCAAGATCACCTTAAATTCTACCCCTTCGACGAGAAACACCTCTCGAGCCGATCCCTATCGACGCTGTCAAAACACCTTTATCGACCTCGGTACTAATATTGGTGACTCGATAGGATATTTCGTCGATAATGCTATTGATGTCTGCAGTTCCATGTGGGTCGATGCCAATCCGAAAACGAAATTCAATGCTGACTTTCCACGACCACATCTCGATGTGACAACCCTAGATTTCAAACATAGGGGATCCAAACCAAATCCACTTTTTGGATTGTTACAACGACAAACAAGATCATTGCCATCGGCAACGTCAGAGAGCTTTTGTGTATATGGCATGGAAGGGAATCCTGTATTTACGGACCGTTTGACAAAACTCCAGAACTTCATATCCGACATGAATCCAAGGCCTGTTCAGCATTTGCATATATTTACCGAATCTGTTGTTACAGCTAAAAATGGACCAACAAAATTATATCTTGACAAAACCTCGGTTGAACAGAATGTAAGTAATGCCGAAAGATTGATACAGGATTTTTTTCCTTGATTTTGGTGTGTATCATCCAAGAACTTGATAGTTTTTGAACTGACTGTTGCTTTTTAATCTGCGCATCGTCCTTCACAGTTTTGGGGTTCCAGCATTCTATCCAGTCAACAAGATGCTGTTAAGTCTGCGAAAGAATTGAACAACGGGAACGTATTCAGCGCAGATGTAACCGGGATAAGTTTATCGACAATGATACAGTCGACTATGCTCGCTCTAAAGGATGATGCAACTCCGATCGAACAATCAGGTGGAATTCTCATCGTAAAAATGGATGTCGAGGGGGCAGAGTATCAGGTATTGAAGGAAGTTGCAGCCTCGGGTATTCTCTGCAAACTTAAAGCATTAGGGAATAGAGTTGTTCTTGTGGTAGAGTATCACAACATGAGCATCACAAATGTAGAAGAGCGACGACGAGAAAAAGATGGCCACAGGGACGCTGTCAAGAAATTAGAAGAGTGCGGAGTCGAATTTCAAAAACTCCATGCTCACTGGGCCTAAAATACAAAGGACAAGACCATGGCGTAACTGGTAAATTGCTTTCGACGAGGAGAATCAAGAAAGCTTCCGCAAGTCGATTTTGATCTCGGAAATTATTAGAGATTTGCAACAGTTAAAGTGTGAAAGTTCTTATCGACTGGGAGGGATGTTAAACTATTGAAAAAGAAAAATGGGGATGGGGAAAGAACACATCAACCCTGTCCTGTTCTACCTAGTTTAAAGCATTATTTCTAGTGTTAGCAGTGGACTTACTATTTCATTTGATCTTTGAAAGTGAAATGCTTGCTCCACTCGTTAAGATTGGTTTCTTTTGGTCAACTCTTTCTGAGTGACTAGAGAGCCAGCAAGAAGTTGTCTGATCTCTTGCAATGTGACCCCACTGAGGGAGCAGCAGCAGGTTTGGCATGTGCCACTGTGGCCCCCAAAATTGAGTTGCGTGCCAGGCACATGGCTCTACCCTCAGGTTGCTCCTACTATAGTGGTGCCACCCAAGGCTGCTGCCATGATGCCTTGCAGCAAAGAGCCATGGTGCCAGCCCCGCTGCTTTGTGCCGCTGCTGCTCCCTTTGGCCTCACTTGGTGGCACCCCTGGTGGGGCCCCGCAGTTGGTCGCGCTCTCATTGCGCGCGCAACTTGGATCAGATTGATCGAAACCATTCAATCGAAACCATTTTTGAATTCGGCGAAGCGTTGCCGTCGTGAGGCACGGTTTTAGGATGACTCTCGCGATAATGTCTTTTTGATCATCTGTTGTCATTGTCACGTTCATTCATAAAACAAATTTTACTGGTCTTAATCGGTAGAATTACAACATTACAACAAGTCTTTCAACTTATAACAACAAACAACTATTAAACCATGGCTGATGACGAAGATATCGCTGCCCTTGTCGTTGACAACGGTTCCGGAATGTGTAAAGGTAAGCTGGGA
>Ga0209503_10001936_pt1 | contig 10373 bp, 5 predicted proteins | sample SouAtlMetagenome_2_FD_187448 | JGI IMG/M metagenome (GOLD analysis project Ga0209503, IMG submission 187448) | Marine eukaryotic phytoplankton communities from Atlantic Ocean - South Atlantic ANT15 Metagenome (SPAdes) (version 2) | ecosystem: Environmental > Aquatic > Marine > Oceanic | place...
TCCAATTTTGGGACGGCACGAAGGAAGAGTATATTTCGTCGTCGTTGTCGTCGTAGGTTGTTGTTCTTGTGCTGCTGCTCTTTGTTGGTGGGGTGGTTCCTCCAACAAGAGCAACCGTTCCATGACCCTCCAGGCCACATAGGTCTTTCCAGATCCGCCTACCAGCTGGATATTTCCCCTCAATCTTTTTTCATCATTGTCGCCGGAATTACTGTAATAGTCGGCAATGGTAGTTATGATTTCATCGCTCCGTCCATCGTCTTGTTTGCGAATCACGTTATCGTCTAGGGTATAATTCGTATCGATTGCAGAAGTAGAAGTAATCCATTTTCCAAGGGCGGTCTTTGAATGTATAGACAACCATCCTCTGTGGTGGTCTCGGAATGGAAGAATAGGGGAACGAAAACTACCCAGCGGAACCACAAAGGAAGAAACGAAACCAATATTCTTCCATTGGATTATTGCGGTAGTTCCGTAGAAAAGAAATGCGACGGAAAGCACAACTAGACGCGTCATCGATACTATTCGAACCATTGGTCGAGTGTGGATCCGTCTTTACTTGGGGTGGGGGATAAAAACAACAGACGAAAGAAACTCTACTTTTGTTTCGTGTAGAGTCTTTGCTGTCTTCTTTTCCCCGCCTCTTTCTTTTTTTCCTCTTGTTGTAACGCTTTTTTGGTGGGCCTTTCCGTGGATTGTTGGTTGTGTCTATCTTCTCTCTCTCTCTTTCTTTATCTCTATTCGTAGCAAAGTATTACAGCGTGACACCGAAGGATTGATGCCTACCTTATTTCTTTTCAAACGTTGTCGTTCTTTACGTGCTGCTATTATTGTGTGAGGGGACAGGCGTCTGTCGTCGTTCTGCAGGTCGAACGATGGCGCTTTGATACAAAATCTGAAACTTTTGAAAGGCATCCTTCACGTGCTCAAGAACAAAAAAGAATCGATTTTTCTTGAACTTCAAAAAATACCATCGCGTGAGATTATTTCTGTCCTCACTCAATTCAACAACAACAACAACAACAACAACAGGGTTGGCATTCTTTTTGTTACAACGACACATCGCTAGAGTAGTTGCAGACCTGTAAAACCCAACAAGGGTTCCGAGATTATCAAAGCTGCATTCAATATTATCAACAAAATTAACAATGGGACAGGCACGTTACCTGTTGCGTCGAAAGCAGCAGGGCGGGGACCGATTACAAGTGGTTCTCGCAGTCCTTACGGGGTGGGTACTCATTGCGATGGTTGCATCATCGTGGTTGGCGATAGACTGTCCCGATCGGTCGGCAACACAGAGCTACCTGCTTAATTTCACGGCCACACGGGAGAAGACGAGAGAGAGTACTGCTACGAATAATTCTACTGCTGGCGCTGCTACAAACGCCCTTTCTACTACGATGATTGACAACGACCGTGGAATGAAGATCGGAGCATGTCTTGTGGTCATGGACGACAACCATTGGTTGATCGAATGGCTGGCTTATCATTACACCACGCTTCCTCTGACGAATCTAATTTTGGCGGTAGATCCCAAGAGCAGAACCAGCCCTTCCGAGATCCTGTCCCGATGGGAGGACAAGATACACATTGACGTTTTGTGGAATTGGACCCATTTGCAAGACGACGGTTCGGGTAGTCTTCTTTGGGTTTATGAGGAGAAGGAGAAGGGCATCAAAAACGACTCGGTTCGATCGTTTCGGGCCAGACAGAGAGATACATACTATCACTGTATGTCCCGTTTCCGTGACGACGAGGTAGATTGGGCGCTATTCGTCGATACTGATGAATTCGTGAAGATTCCGAGTCCACATCGAACTTTGGAAGAGTATCTGAGTTCCAAACGCCATGTGCCTGATAAAGAGAACAATGTGACGTGTTTAACACTCGATCGGTTTGGAGTTGGCTCGGAAGGATTGCCCGTTTCGGGACAAGAGAAATATTCCGAACTCGGCATTGCGGCTCATAAGATGCTCACTACACAATTCCGCTTGCGCAATGACGAACCTATGAAAACATCCATAACCCCAACCCGTCACCTCGGGAAGAATCTTATACACGTTAGGGATATCCAGAAGAGCTACTTGCCGGTAGGAAAACAAAGAGGAGATTTCAATGTTCATCGAAATATGAACGGATGCAATGATTTGGAAAGTGAAGGAAGTATCTCATTGTTCCACTATGCAGGTTCGGAAGATCAATTCAACTTTCGGGACGATCCACGGTCTAAAAACGAACGACAATCTTATCGCTTACGGTCAGGTTCAGATTTGGTGCCGGTGCTCGACAACAGTCTTACGATGTGGCTTGACCAATTTATTTCGAAAGTGGGGAATGACGAAGCAAGAAGACTACTCAGTGGAGTTGGAAAGATCGAGATCAATCCTATTTCTAACGACATGGATACAAAAAAGGAAATAGACTGGGTGCACGTGATGATGGGTCTTTATGGAAATAATACTGGGTTCTTTTCGGAAGTCGAAGTTGCATTGAAGAGCATTCTTCTTAATGCGCCTATGGATCTAAACATGCAAATTCACTTCCTTGCAGATCATGCTGCTGCCGAAACTATGAGGGATTTACTGGATAGAGTCGGAATTGAGAAATGGCAAATGCGCAATACAATCTTGCTCACCATTCATGACATTTCAGATCATATCGACACCTGGAAAGCAAAAGTAAGAGCAGTATTCGATGGGAAGAAGTTCAGATACAATAATGCGTTTCGGCATACCATCGGAGCATACTTCCGTCTCTTTGCTAGTGAAGTGTTCGATGCTGATGTTCGAAATGTCTTGTATTTGGATTCTGATGTCGTGATTACGTCGAATCTTCAAGCATTATGGACGGTGAGTTGAATTTTGAAAAGTTTCTTGATATTTTTTGTTAAACTTCCCATCTCCTCACACAGTCCATGCCCTTTTTCAGCAACTCGATTCATCAAAACTTTTCCATTGGGGAGCAATGAGTCGTTGTTCTGGATTCATGGTTATCAATGTGCAAGAAATCGGAGAGATTTGGGAGAGCATCCCTCTTCTTGATCCATGGAAAGAAACCGATACACCGGGTGACCAAATCATCTTTCAATACTTTGAAAAGAAATTCCCAGATCGTGTAGGTCAGTTACCATTACAGTGGGATATATCAGCACGAAATGGATTCAATGGGAATAGTGAACGAAATTATTGGAAAGCTGATCCAAACTTGGTGTCGAAGTGGCTCAAGGATGGCTCCGGCATGCTTCACTTCAACGGTGGAAAAGCGGAGGAAAAATCCTCATATTTTCATTCTCACCCAATCCTCGATGGGAAGTTTGAAAATACTTTTGGGATTGCGAAATTCTATGTAGACCTACCATGGTCTTGGGCAAAGTTTCATGTAGAGGCGTTGAGGGCAGGGAGTTCTATCGACAACATGAATACTCCCATCGTCAAAATACAGAAGCCTGGTGGGAAGAATCGAGGTGCTATTCAAAGGTCCTTTCAACAGAACACATCATCCACGTCATATCCACTGCTGGTATCATCACTACAGGCTGAGTCGGGCATTATTGGGCCGATTGATCTAAGCGACATTCTATCTACTGCGAATGGATGTGCCAAGAAGTACAACAGTATGGGCAATGCTTGGAAAGAAAAGAATCTGACGACACGCCCATATCAAAAGTCTCCCTTTGCGTACCTGAAAGAGTGCCGTGACATAGCTCTCCATCCAAGGTTGATCGAGCAGGCAAAAAAAATCATCGGAGAAGAAGACATAATCCTTAAAAGGGCAGGCCATCAACATCGTTGGCACAGCGACTTTGAGAGTGTAGTGGACCCCTCTTGTACAGAAAAGGTTTGGACTGCGTGGATCCCAGCATGGGGTTCAGCCGAAGGTTCAGAAATGCATTTCGTCACGCATACCTCTAACGTCACAACGTTAGCTCAAACATATTTAGTAGAGACAGGATACAAGCAGTCTACAGGCCCCGAAGAACTTACGCAAGGAAAGACATTTGAAGAGCTCGGCAAGGAATTGATATTAAAGGCGCAGCAGGAAAACGAAAAATCCAGGTATGTACGGATTTCTCCTCAGAACGGCTTTGCTTGGTTCTTCCAAGGTACCACTTATCATGGATCGATCAACCGATCGGATAAATCTCGGACCGCTTTCCAGTTTCACTTCATGCCTGCCCGATGTAAATTCCGTCTCTATCCTATGGGTACTACTAGCTGGCCAAAACCCACTGACCTGAAAGCCGAACTTCCATTTGTTATCCCTATCCTCGGAGACGACTCTAAATCAATTTATGCCAGCCCAGCGAGTTCCAGCGAGGCAAAAAGGTCGAAACAAGAACCATTTCCCTTCAATAATTGGATGTTTGAAGACATGCGGTTGCCCCAACAAGTGTATGCTCCATTCGATCGTACAGATCGATTGGTAGCTAAAGGATTAAAGGCTCATGAAGTTGTACAGCCAGAAATATTTAATTTTCCCGACGGATGGATTGACGGTAACTGCAACCAAGAGAGCCTGGGCGCCAAGAAGTTGTATAGTCAAACGAAGTGCCAAATGCACATGCTTGAGGGCAGGACTAAAGTACTACGCCATATTGAGTATCATGCGACTCAGCTGCCAAAAAACAGCGTTGCGCATGGTCTACGATATCATGAGGAATATGAATTTCTGTACATGGTACGTGGTAAGGCGGTTGTCTCCCTAGGGCAGCCTGGGCCTTTCGAAAGTTTGGTTCATCGGCGAGAGGTAACAGCTGGAGAGTTCCTTTTCTATCCCGCCTGGCAGCGGCATGGATCGGCTGCCGTTGACGATCCACAGGCTACATATATTGCTATCCGCTGGCTGGGAAGGCAAGCAGAGAGCCCTGTAGCTCCTTCCAACATTGCCGATTTTAAGGGTACTGATGAGTTCCGATTGAAAATACGACAAAGAATGGAGTTGAGTAAGCACCAAAACATGAGCGTGCAGGTTCAAACAGTTGGCGAAAGAAGAACGAAACGTACAGTCCCTCTTGATAGGTCAGAGAGTGATATTTTAATTCTGATGACCCGTGGCTCAGCAAGTCTTGATGGTCAAGAAATTATCAGTCCAGGAACTGCGTTTGTGCCGAAGAGTGACATTGGAGGTGGGAATGTGACACTTGCTCTGAATCGCGATAGCATTGCAATCGTAGCGTGGATCAGCGAACGCTAATGTTCCATCGAACATGGTAGTAATATTCCATCCTTCCTACTTTGCTCGACACTCCAAAGCTCCAATGTGAAATAACCCAACACACACAATGGAGAGTCTCCTTTCTGGTCGTTACATCTATTGTGACACAATTCTAGGAACCATGTCTACCTACAGTAATCTAAGGAGTCAAACGATACCACATACCTCTTACTTCATTTACACTCACTTTCTAATTAAAACAACCTTTAAAGTAACCTAGATGCGGGCTCTCGAGCTCACTGACGTCCATGAGTTTGGTATTCCCACAAAAACTAAGCTCACATTCCCCAGGGCCAGTGATTTTTCTTGACGTGGCTTAAGCAACTTTCAGAAATGAAGCAATGCAAGAATACATGAATCCAATATCTTACACCCGGAGAAGCAGCGAAGCCTTGCTTTGCTTCGTCGTTCGAGCTCTAGTTTGATTCTCCTTCTCGGAAAGAACATTGTTTATGACATGCTATTGAAAGTACGCTATAAGTGGAAACAACGAGTTGCATATTTGAAACGATTGAAATACCGAATCAAATAGCGATTCAAATCAGACCGTCGAATACGGGTCTGTGAAAATGTTGAAAACCGAATTAGTCTCGGCTAGTTAATGGCCCCCAAACCATCAATCTCATTTCCAACCTAAAATCATTTTCAATTATGATAGAAATGAGACCTTCTGCGCCACAATCATTACTTAAAAAGTAGATGTAAGGCATCCTGCGTAGTTTCCGATTATGAATTGATTGGGAAAAAGAACTTATTCCTCCCATAAATCTTGGTGGCACGCACGAGATGGAAATCGTAAAAATTAAATTCGGTTGAAGTTCGCTGTTGATAAGTAATAAATCCTTGATGAAAAAACAATTTTCTTGTTCTCTTATAATCTAACGTCACAAAAACGGGTTCGGAACGTGGAATGACGGCACTAAATGCGAAGTCATGTGTGAATAATGTAATTTGGATTTATTATAAATGTCATTGTCTCGAATTCTTTGAGGATCACGCAAATTCGCGATCATCGACATAAGCTTAACACAGAATTCATTGAGGAAGATCGTGTTCAAATTCGAAACGCATACGAAACTTGTCGTCACGATTTTTTTCTAGGAATTCACTTCCCAGGACATATGGGTGTGTATCTCATAAAACATCGAACCACACTGATTTCGACGCAAAGTTTGTAGTATAACACAAGTTCGAAACCTTGTTGCAGCACAGTTATTATTCTTGTGTCATTGTTATTCTTCGTTTATTCAGCCCTTTTGAAGCAACTTCGTAAGGATAATGAGTTTTGATCCAGCTAACCAGCCCCTGGGTCGTATTGGGGAACAAGATTCTGACTCATCGGCAAGATCTTTTGTTGTTCCGAATGAATCCAATAGTGTTCGCGGGAAGGTTCGATGTAGCGGCAAATTCACACCACATGGTGATATCGATTTGACTGCACCCGAGCAAGGGAAATCTGCAATGGACCAAGAACGTGTAGCCGTTTCTACAGTCGTGTCTCGACAAGACGAACGGGTTTCATTTGGTTCCAACAAAACTGGCTCGAGGGTTCCCTTCGACAGCGTCCACACCAACAACGAGAAAGTACCAAAAGATGACTGGGAAGATAAATCTGCCGTCTCAACTAATCTTGATACCTTCTCCGACGATTCCAACAATTTCGAACGCATCCAAAGCGAGAGAGGGGATGGTGATCTTTTTCATCGAAAAGATCCTATCAATTTACCCGGAGGCGCTCCACGAGCATCCAAAAGGCGATCATCCTCGGCTAAATCGATTTTCAACATTATCCAATCGGATGAATTCATCCAAATAAGGAACTCAGTTTTTAGTATCATCCAACCGAATGATTTGATCAGAGCATGGAAATCAACGGAATCGCTAAAATTTGAAAAAGTGGAATCGTTTTTCTTCAACAACGGCATGACAGTTGCCTTGGGCGGCTTGTTCTTGAGCCTGAACATCATCGTTGCTGCGCACGCTGCGTGCCAATTTACAAAAATTGGAGGCTTCACTACCGACAACGACATCCTCCGCATAACTCTACCCATTGCAAGAGCTGGCGGAAGATTGGTGACCTTCAATTGTGCATGGCTTCTTCTGACTGGTTGCAAATATATGTGGACAATGATTCGCACTCATATTGTGCCTGTTATTCCAATCGGATTTCCAATTGATGATATCATGCCAAAGTACCACCGCTTTGTTGCTTTGTGGATTATATTTTTCGGCTGTGTTGTCCATTCGCTCCCTCAAATGGTGAATTACGCAACAGGGGTGATCAAAATGGACGGTAGAAGGAATCTCGAAACAAGATCTGATGAGTTCTCTTCTGAACGATCCATGTCTTCATTGGGCAATTTGAAACCAATTGACGAAGGTTTGGATTTTCGAAAGCTAACTCCCTCATCACACAAAGTATCTAAAGTCGAAAGCTTTGGAGCAGGAATGGCCACGAAGCAACTCTTCATCACAGGATGCATGCTCCTCCTCATCTTTACAATGTTCTATCTCACAACTCTCAAGGAATTTCGTAAAACGGCTACTGGGTTTCGTTGGTTTTGGGTGTTTCACATGGGCGGAATTGCTCTGGCATATCCTCTTCTCATCGTCCACGGGACGTTCAAGGGCAGACCTATCTTTCTAGTATCCGCTCTGGCGCCCATGGCATTGTATCTCTTCGATGTACTAATGAGACGATGTGCCAAGAACACCACTACCAAGATCTTAGAATGGAAGACGCATAGTGAGGGTGGGGACCAGATAACCGAACTAATCTTGGAATGTCCACCGAATTTCGTGCACACACCGGGTCAGTACGCCGAACTGAAGTTCAACCCACTCTCCAGCCACGAATGGCATCCTTTTACTATTGCGAGTGCCCCAAACAATGCCATTCGGGTCTACAACGGAAAGGAAGTCAAAGTGATTGTCTTTGTCATCAAAGCTGTTGGGAGATGGACGGAAGCGCTTTACAACTATGCATCGGCCTTTGATCTATCAAAAGCTACCAAAGACATGGAGATATCCATTCGCGGTCCACACGGTTCACCGTGTTCCAACATGTTCGAGTACAAACACATCATTGTAATTGGATCTGGAGTAGGTGTTGCACCATTAATGTCCGTGTGGCAATCCATGGTAGATCAGGGCCGCTCCAGAATAGAAGATGACCAATCTTTCAAACGCAATTTTTCAATCGCAACAGCTCCATCCACTTCCATGAAACACAGTGCATCACCTGTTGAGCGGCGCAATACGCTTAGAGCGACGAAAATTCGAAAACTTCGATTGATGTGTTCGAAAGCAGAAAGTTTTATGGACTCGCTCACCATATCCATCTGCTTATATGCTTTCTTTCTGACGGGAGAAACAATTGTTGCCGTGACGCAAATTTGTGGACATTATCTAGAAGTGGCTGCTATGGAAATCGTCTTTGCGTCCATGTCGTTGATGGTTCATGTGGGTAGCATGATTGTATCCATTACTGCCCAAGAATCTGGCATGAGACACTTTCGACTTCCCAAGAGCTGGATTGAACTAGGCATTACGTTTGTCGACGTTCTGAATCTGTGGCTCTCCATCTCGGTTGTGAGACTCACGTCAGCACAAATGCAACCGAATTCGACAAGCCCCATTGTTGGATTGGGTGGAGTCGCCGTCTTGTTGTACGCCATTCGAATTTTCCACATTTTCTACACCACCCTCAAGCCCGAAACCAAAACCATCGAGGCAACGAGACAATCGCAATTCGGAAAGGTGTCTTCCATCCAAGGAATTTTTGTCAACCGCACCTACACCGGCATGCGATATTGTTTGGATGAACTCTTGGCTCCTCTCGACGAAGAAGGTCTATCGAGAGTCTTTTCCCTTCAGTTTTACGGGACTCGCGAAACCGTCAACAGCAATAGTGAGAACAACAGTATCAATTCGTCGTTGGTAGTCCCAGTTGGCATTGAAGACGGAATCTCCGCCACCGAAGCGGATGTATTGGCAGTCACAAAATCACTCTCCGAAACATCATCTACTGGATCCCTCTTCTCCGAAGAGAGTGGAGAACACTGGTCTCGCGAACGGACCACCAAGGCTGGTTTAAACATTCGTAATTCTGCGTTTGTGGTCCCCGATAGTATCGAAACCGACATCTACGATGAAACAGAGACAACCGCTGCCCTGGATTGGTCCTTGAACGAATCATCACCAATCACGCATGTTTCGATGGTATCTTCCTCCTCACAGAGTGAGTATTGCTCCTTTCGCAGGGGCCGTCCGGATTGGGAATCGATCTTTGAAGATGCCATCGACAAGGCCCACAACGATCACTCATCAGGCAATCCCAACGGGGAAAGTATCGGTGTCTTCTTTTGTGGAAGTCCCGCCATTGCGAAATGTCTGCGTGCCACCGCGGACAAGGTGAATGCCCGACACCAATTTACCGCCAAACGAAGCAAAAATAGATCCTGCAAGTGCAAGATTGTCGTCCACGTCGAGGCCTACTAACAATTAGTAAGTCGAGAAGAGCGACGTTACTGGGATTCTGTTTTCGAAACACCAAATAGTACAGAGATACTTGGCTATTTGTGAGAGACAGAATATGATTCTGAATAGCTCTGTTCAGAAGTAGCACAAACAAAGCAATGGCGAAGACATGTTGGGACTCGCAATTTAGATCTAATTTTTGAACACACTATTTTTATCTGAATTAGCAATTTCGTCTATCCGTCGTCTGTCATGAAATTCGCAAAATCTTGGCTCGTTGTTTACCGTGTAGTTCGACAGCGCATGGAAAAACAACTTGGTACAAAAATGACGTGCAATTGTACGAAAAGGCCACAAGAACGAAGACTTCCTAGTTTTCTCATTTATTTCATCACTACTTAAATTGCTCTTTGGTTTCATCGATATCATCAAATCAATCTGCTTAGCCATGGTGAACCTAGAGGAGCTTCGACGGAACCAACCAGTATTACCGAGCGGCATGGACGGCGAGGACGGCGAGGCATACGAGCGGAATCACGCTCTGGACCTGGAGGATATTCGGCGGAACCAAGTCAGCAACGCGGTTTCCTTTTCCCGCGAGTTCAATCGCATCGACGAGACCGTGCAGGAGTTGGCTGAAACGGGTCTCTATGTGGGCTACAAGCTAGCTAACTCGGACC
>Ga0209503_10001937_pt1 | contig 10373 bp, 10 predicted proteins | sample SouAtlMetagenome_2_FD_187448 | JGI IMG/M metagenome (GOLD analysis project Ga0209503, IMG submission 187448) | Marine eukaryotic phytoplankton communities from Atlantic Ocean - South Atlantic ANT15 Metagenome (SPAdes) (version 2) | ecosystem: Environmental > Aquatic > Marine > Oceanic | place...
AGTGGAATTTGCCGAAGACGACTGGAAAGGTAGAACAGGATGGGTTCACCATGCAGTATTAGCCGACCATACAGACTTCGAACACATGCAAGTGTATGTCGCTGGACGTTTTGAAATGGCTAAAACCGTACGTGAAGACTTTACCGTTCGCGGCTTAAAAGTAGAAAACCTATTTGGCGATGCCTTCGCGTTTATTTAAATCGGTTACGTGCTTGCTTTATAGTTAGCATAAACAGCATCTAGTATTGATACACTCGGTACATACAAGGAGGGCACGCAATAAAGCATGCCCTTTCTATTTTAGGCTGTTATCGACCATTAACTTCTCCACACGTTAACCCCATTTGTTGCTTTCTCTCGTATCCAGTATGGTGATAAAAAAAGAGATGGAGAAAACAATGATAAAAAGCATTCCTACATTCGTAAAAATTTCAGCGTTAGCAGTATTACCACTTTCCTTGACCTTTACAGCGCAAGCGCAAAATGAACAACAACAAGCTTTATACAAAATAGCCGAAGACATTTCCCCAAAGCGCATTGAAAGCGATATCACCACACTCGTGAATTTTGGAACCCGACATACCTTATCGGAAACCGAATCAGATACCCGAGGCATAGGGGCCGCAAGGCGCTGGATTAAGGCTGAGTTTGAAAAGATATCAGCCGAATGTGGTGGTTGCTTAGACGTGTATTTTCAGTCTGAAACCATTAGCGGTGAAAAACGTATACCCGACCCTGTCGAGGTAGTAAGCGTTATTGCTATTCAACGCGGCAGTACCGATCCAGAACGTTACGTGATGATGTCTGGTGATATAGATTCTCGCGTATCTGATGTGATGGATTTCACATCAGACTCACCTGGCGCAAACGATAATGCATCGGGCGTAGCTGGAACACTGGAAGCCGCACGCATACTATCGAAATATAAATTTAACGGTAGCATTGTGTACGCCGCACTAGCAGGGGAAGAGCAAGGCCTGTTTGGTGGGCGTATTATGGCAAACCAAGTTCAAAAAGACGGCTGGCGGTTAAAAGCCGTATTGAACAACGACATGATTGGCAATATAGAGGGCGTTAATGGGGTTATCAACAACACCACGGCGCGTATATTTGCTGAAGGCACTCGCGTAACCGAAACCACAGATGAAGCTCGCACCCGCCGCTTCACAGGTGGAGAAGTCGATTCACCAAGCAGAAACTTAGCAAGATACATTGATAACATTGCCGACCAATACATTGAGAATCTAGATACCATGGTCATTTATCGATTAGATCGCTTTGGTCGTGGCGGGCACCATCGCCCCTTCAACGATTTAGGTTTCCCCGGTATTCGTATTATGGAAACCAATGAAAACTACACTCGCCAGCATCAGGATCTTCGAGAAGAAGATGGTATCAAGTATGGCGATACCTTAGACGGTGTGAATTTTGATTACGCAGCCAAGCTAACGGGTTTAAACGCAGTATCGCTAGCGGCTATGGCTTGGGCGCCCAACCCGCCAGCTAATGTAAAAATTAAAGGTGCCGTTCAGCCTTCTACCTCATTAATGTGGGACATAGCAGATACAGCCCAAAACCCTCAACTGTCGGGCTATAAAGTTTACTGGCGTCATACCGATGCACCACAATGGGAATTTAGTAAGTTTGTTGGTAAGGTGAACGAAGCCACGCTAGAAAACGTAGTGATTGATAACTACTTTTTCGGGGTTGCCAGTGTGAACAACGATGGCATTGAAAGCCCAGTTGTATTCCCAGGCGCTGCAGGCAGTTTTGGCCAGTAACGGTTATACTGTTGATAGGTAATAGCGCCTATAGATAATAATAATGTTGTTTTGGAGATGTCGCCCGTGTTGGTGAGAGTCATCGCTTTATTAAGTTTTATCACCGTGGTGGCGCCGTTAAAGGCAAACAGTGTCACACTTGCCGCAGCGCCATTTGAAACTTACGTAAGCGATGAGGGCGAACCTTCAAGACTCACGTCTATCGTTGAAGCGGCGTTCTCGCGAATGCAAACCGACCTGGAGCTTCAGGTTATGCGCGATGCTTTCTTAGGTAGCGCAGTACGTTCAGGTAAGGTGGATGGCGAGTTCGCCTATATAGATTTAGGTGAAAGAAAAGACGCGGTTACCCTTTCAGCCCCCTACCTTCCCATCTATTTATATGCCACGGGTAAAAAATACGATGTTGAAGAGATTAAGCTGATACCGCATTTAAAAGACAGCCGCGTAGCGATAGAAAACCGCTTTGCTAATACGCCAAAGTTTCGCATGCTTAAAGAAATCAAGTGGTCACGTAATCCGAGCACTTATGACGCTTTTAAGCAGCTAGCCGATGACAGAGCGCCGTACTTAATTACCACCCGCTTGTTGATTGAAGAGTTTAATTTACTTCTTGATAAAGACGGTGAAGAGCTTTTACATGTGTCTTCAGCAGCATTAATGAACGCAGGTTTTTCTTTAGCATTGGGCAACAATACGCCTAACGCTAAGGCCACTATTGAAGCGTTTGGACAAACGATTGACGTCATGCAACAAGATGGCAGTTACAATAAAATTCTAGGGCTACCTTGGCTATCTAAAGACATTAACAACGATGGTATCGCCGACTATATTGGTGAAACTAGTGTGAGCCTTGTACCCACAGATACACTTACCGCCTACCCACTCGATAAATCGTTACCTGGTAATAAAAGTGTTTACGTTATTGACGGTGTTATCGTTGAAACGAAAGCTGAGGCGATGGCTATGCTTGATGGTGTTAAAGCCGAGCGAGAAAGTCTACTCGACCCTGATGTTTATAAAACCATGATTAGACGCTGGTAGTTATTTACCTGCGCTCTTTTCCGCTTTTTATTGCGCTTTTTAGCAGCAGATTTTAGTAGTGCCTTTTGCTAGCACTGCAGAAGAGCGCCCTTATAGTCAATCATTTTGCGAAACCGCTCTCGCTTTCCTGGTTTTCAACTAGTAATTTCAACTAGTGATTTCAACTAGTGATTTCAAGAATATCAAATGTTGAGCCAGCATCTCCTCTGATTAACAAAATACAATCGGAAGTTTGCGCCGGAAACTCTATTTTGCTCTCCCAACCTTCTACATATTTTTGTTGATAATCGTTGCATCTAAGCTCCACTGAATCAACATTCCCTTGAGACACTTCAACTTTAAATGTTGAGGGATCATACGTTTGAGACCACGCGCCTAAATAACTCAGCTGACCTTTAGTGACGTTTGCTGATCCAGTCGCTTTAGCAGTCTTCAGTGCGTCTGCAAATTGTTGATAGGTTTCTTCAGATAAATTAAGGCCATTAACACTTCCCATTCGCGAAAGGGTTTCGGCGGCGCCATTAAAATTGCCGAAATAAAGCTGTGACTGAAAAAGATTCACCGTCGACTTAGCCAATATTGCTATAGGCAAGTGCTCGTATAAATCTACTGTAATTTGGGATTGGCGCATATATTCTAAAAAATCTTCATTTTTATAATAATAGATAGACTTTAACCACGCAGCCAAAGCATGTTCGTTTAAATTTTTAGTATGGTCTTCTACCAAATTGTCTATGGATTTTTTTATATTAAGCATATCTGCGGTAGGGCTAGAAAGCGCATCTATGGTAGCTTGGTATTCTTTTGCAAAGGCAGGCGTCACACTACCTTCGCTATGGCCAGCCTCTGAGTATGTGTGTTTAACAAACAGAGTTTGAGCACTTGCTACTGGCATATTGTTAACGAGCGCAGGAGAATATTGAAGGTTTCTTATGTATTTAGTGACTTTTTTGACATATCTGTCTTTGCCTGAATAATCAAAAACAACGATATCTTTCGTTGTGCCGTCTTTGTCTATTATAAATGAAACTCTTGTCCAACCTTCCATGCCTCCGCGCGAGGTAAAAGTCTCTTCCACTTTATTAACATTTTTTATTATTTTGGCGGCTTTAACTTCTTTGCTGTTACCATTGGCAAAAGAGAAGCCGCTGGACACTATCAATAACACGCATAATAGCACAGAAAATATTTTCACAATTTATCCCTAATTTTTAGCGTGTTAAAAGTAATAAACCTCAACATCGCGTTTCCTGTTTGATTCTATATTGTTTATAGCACCTATCTTTTAAACTTAACAATAATTCGAAACGTCACCAGACGACTTATCAACGAACATAAGATTCACCATGCCCATTTATGTCGTTTTCGAGTTCCTCCTAACATAATTTTCATCTAATACTTGTTGATCTCAATCAAACTTCGGCATAAACTTTCAGTAATTTCTGAAAGTTCAGCAGGTATAGATATGAAAATGACACCACTTATTACTTCTGCGGTTATGCACTTCGGCGAAATGGGCAGTCGTTGGGGCTTTAATCGCACTGTGGGCCAAATTTTAGCGCTTATTGTACTTGCTGATGAGCCCATTTCAGCACAAGAAATTGCTGATGCGCTAAACATATCTCGCGGCAACACCAGCATGGGGTTAAAGGAGCTACAGTCGTGGCGCTTGGTAAAACAACACCTTGTTCCTGGTGAACGAAAAGATTTCTTTATTGCAGGTGGAGATATCTGGACCCTTGCAAACCGCGTATTCGAAGAGCGCCGCAAACGCGAAATAGACCCTACCATGAGTTTATTGCGGGATTTATTGCTCGATACCCCCGCCAACAAAACTGAAGCCAACGCACAAGATAAGCTGAATGAAATTCACGACTTATTAGAGTCGGTAACGGCATGGTCACAAGAGCTTCAAAACCTAGGCCCCGATAAACTTAACACCTTGATGAAACTCGGCTCGGGTGTTGGCCGTATGTTAGAACTGAAAGACAAAATTCTTCCGGGAAAAAATTCCGTTAATTAAGGAGACTATCTGTGGATGCGTTTTTGCTGTCTCGTTTACAATTTGCATTAAATATTAGTTTTCATATTCTGTTTCCTACTATCACCATGGCAATGGGATGGTTCCTTTTCTACTTCAAATTTCGCTCAAATGTAACCGGCCACCCTGTTTGGATGCGTATGTACCGCTTCTGGGTGCGCGTATTCGCACTAAGCTTTGCACTTGGTGTAGTAAGTGGCGTGACCATGTCTTTCCAATTTGGTACCAACTGGCCAGGTTTCATGGAGCGGGTGGGTAATGTGGCCGGCCCACTATTAGGTTACGAAGTCCTTACTGCGTTTTTCTTAGAAGCCACCTTCTTGGGTATTATGCTGTTTGGTATTCGCCGGGTCCCCAATTGGTTACACACTCTTTCAACATTGATTGTGGCAGTGGGCACTACCATGTCAGCCTTTTGGATTTTGGCGCTTAACAGCTGGATGCAAACGCCTCAGGGGCATGAAGTTATTGATGGCGTTGTGTATGCGGTAAATTGGAGCGAAATTATTTTTAATCCTTCGTTCCCCTATCGCTTTGTACACATGATGCTAGCTTCGGGTTTGACGGCCAGTTTCTTAATAGCAGGTTTGTCGGCCTACCGTATGCTGAAAGGTGATGACAAGCTAGCGCCAAAACTTGCCCTTAAAACCGCCACCTATACCGCAGCGGTGCTGATCCCTTTGCAAATATTTGCCGGTGATATGCATGGGTTGAACACATTAGAGAATCAACCACAAAAAGTTGCCGCAATGGAAGGCTTGTGGGATACCACAGAGGGTGCGCCCTTGCTGCTCTTTGCCATTCCCGACGAAGAAAGCAGGGAAAATCACTTTGAAATACCGGTACCCAACGGCGCGAGCCTAATTTTAACCCATAAAAAGGATGGCAAAATTCAAGGCCTGAACGACTTTGAAGGCGAGCATCCGCCAGTAGCACCTGTATTCTTCGGGTTTCGGGTGATGGTAGGCATGGGCTTTTTAATGTTAGCGGTTTCGTGGCTTGGTAGCAGTTATTTACTTAGAGGGAAATCTTTCCCACTTTGGCTCAAGCGAGTATTCGCTGGCATGGCATTCAGCGGCTGGATTGCAACCTTAGCCGGTTGGTATGTGACTGAAATTGGGAGGCAGCCTTATCTCGTCAGTGGTGTTTTACGTACTCAAGAAGCGGTAACAACACTTCCTCCTGCGAATATCGCTTTCTCGTTCACCATGTACGCCACAATTTATACAATTTTGCTGTTCGCTTATATGGGAACGCTCATGTTGATGTGTCGCCGCGCCGTTGAAATTGAAGAGATTTCTACGGAAGAGCGTGAAATGGCAAAAGCTAGCAAAATGTCGCCGGCTAACACTTAAGGAGCAGCTATGTTATTCGAAAATGTATCAGCAGAAACATTAGGGAATATTTACGTTGGCCTGCTTGGGCTGGCAGTATTGCTGTACGCTATTTTAGATGGTTACGATTTAGGGGTAGGTGTTTTAATACCGCCCCGAGAAGAAAAGTTTCGTGACGATATGATTGCGTCTATTGGGCCCTATTGGGACGCCAATGAAACGTGGTTGGTATTGGCCGTTGGGCTTCTGCTGATTGCTTTTCCCGAAGCACACAGTGAGGTGCTTCAAAGCCTTTATATTCCCGCAACTATAATGCTATTAGGGCTCATTTTACGTGGCGTCTCTTTTGATTTTAGGGCGAAGGTCGTTCAAGTGCATAAGCGTAAGTGGGATCTCACCTTTAAGTACGGTTCATTACTTACCACGCTGGCGCAAGGTTATATGCTAGGCATTTATGTAACCGGCTTGCGTACCGACTTATGGGCACAAGGCTTTGCCTTACTGTCTGCTATTGGTGTAACGGCTGCGTATGCGTTTATTGGCTCTTGCTGGTTAATATTAAAAGCAGAGAACAACTTACAAGCCAAAGCCTATTATTGGGCGCGCAGAGGATTGTTTGCGCTTTCTATAGGAATAGTAGCGGTTAGCCTAGCAAACTTAACCTTGCATGATGATGTGCGTGACTTGTGGTTATCATCCACTGTTGGCTATGTATTGATGGCTATTCCTGTTGCCTGCTTTTTATTACTTAGCTTATGTGGCGTGCTATTGAAAAAGCTACCTGATGCAGGCGGGAAAGGTGAATGGATGCCTTTTGCTATAGCACTAACGGTGTTTGTGCTTTGCTTCACCGCTTTTGGAGTAAGTTACTACCCGTTTGTCATACCAGGACACCTTACGGTACAAGATGCACTTAGCGACGCCAACTCACTTCGCTTCTTATTAGTGGGTGTCGTTATTGTAGTACCTTGCATTCTTGCCTACACCGCGATGGTATACAAAATATTTTCAGGTAAATCGGAAAAGCTTAGCTATTATTAGCGCCTTCCTACTAGTTAACCCTTGAAAACAATAATAGGCTCCTAACCACCTGGTTTCGGAGCCTTTTTTTCACCCGAAACATATTCAGCTCCTTGCAACTTCACTAGATCACTTTCTTTCCAATTTAGATCCCACCCTAATGTAAATAAATAATTACACTGAAAATAAAATAAATTTGTTATTAATTTCTTTTGTGACAGTGTTGACATAATTATTAAATATACGTATGCTTATTTTGGGCAGAATTAAAAGGAGACTATTATGAACAATGTAGTTAAATCATTTTCAAGGTTCTTCAGGCGTGCTCACCCCTATACAGTGGCTTACTATATAGGTCGGAAAAATGCTCAAAATATTTTAGGATGTAAGATCCAAAAGAAATCCAAGATTTTTGCTAGCAAGCAAACTGAAGAACAACAGCATTAGTAACGAAGGGCCCCTAACAGGGCCCTTCTTGCATTAGCCTATTTTAAATTGGTTTACATTAGCACTTAATCCATTTGCAAGTGCAGACAAATCTTCAGCCGCATCGTTTACCTGACTGTTGTTCTGAGACAGTCTATCCCCCAAATTTTTGAATTGATTAACACCATTTTTCGCTTCATTGGCCTGCAACTGTGAATGTTTCGCCAAGACAGCCGCTTCTTCACTAACACTTACTAACGCCAAAATGCTTTGCGTTCCTGCTTCAAGGGTTGATACCAAATCATTCGCTAACCCCACTGAGTCATGTGCCTTATTTTGGTTAGAGCTCATGGTGGATACCGCAGAGGTAATTGAAACCACAATTTTTTCAAGCATGGTATTAATTTCAACCGTGGACTGGTGGGTTCTTACTGCTAGTGTTCTCACTTCATCAGCGACTACCGCGAAACCTCTGCCAGAATCCCCTGCCCTTGCCGCTTCAATAGCGGCATTTAATGCCAGTAGGTTTGTCTGATCAGCAATGTCTGCAATGGTCTTTACTACACTTGAAACGTTGTTCCCTTCAACTTGAAGGGTTTCTAGCATACTCGCCGTTTGCTCAATATCATTGGCCAAGTCAGAAATAGCGTCGGCGGTCTCTTTTACTTGCACACGACCTGCATCCACCTGTTTTGCGCTGCCCTGGGCTGCACTTGCTGCAGTTTGTGAACGCTGAAGGCTTTCCACCATGTCTGACTCTAACGAGTCCATGATGTTTACAAGGCCGGTAATATCGGTGAGCAAACTATCCACCGACGAACTTGACTGTTCTGTAGTTGTAGATAGAGAATTCACCGCGCCCTCTATGCCAGAGACGGCGCCTTTCACTTCTTTCATGCCCGCCTGAAACACAGATACTAAACCATGAATACTGTTGGTCATTCTGCAAAGTTCATGCGTGCTTTGTTCTGGCAGGCGCGCTACTAAGTTTCTGCTTTTCGCCAAACTATCTAGCTTCTCAGCCATACCTTCTATCGGCTGAGCAATTTGTTTTTGAGCGCTATAGAAACCTGCCATAGCAACGGCAGCCAAAATGAGTACGAGAAAGTAAATAGTGAATTGACTGGTTTGTAACTGACTTCCTATCGCCTGAGAACGCTCACCGGCTTTGCTTGCTACCTGATTTCTTACTTCAATTAATGCGTTATCAAAAACAGAGGCTAATTCATTTACTAACTGTAAATCCTCACGGGCTCGATCCCAATCAACCCGCGATGCAGACATAGTTGCTTGAAGTGAGTCCATACTAGAAACCAGCGAATTAAACTCGGATTTAAGGGTATCACCGGCCATATAGCCTAGCGCTTTAAATCCAGCATCAACGTTTTGCACTAATACTTGTTTTTGTTCATCAAAGGCATTGCCCGATAATGTTGTGCCATAAAGTGAGAAGCCAATTAACACAAGTTGCTTGCTGTTACTTTGCACATTATCCAATGTACTTAACGCGGGTAAGGTTTCACTCACGAAGCTGTCGACCTGATGCGTCACCTGCTTGTTGTTCAGTGTTAACACCACGGCAGCAATCAAGGTTGCGAGTAATATTCCGGCGTAACCCGTTAAAATCCTTACTTTTATAGTGTTTAACATTACATGCTGCCTTCGGGTAAAAAAACCAATGTGAAGTATTACTGTAGACACTTTGAAGCATAAGCCAATAAAATACTTATAATAGTGTCTTTAGTAATCCATAAGTTACCTAGACCCGAGAACTGCCTTTTTACTTTCGTAAATCACAAAGAACGGAAGCATTATTAAAGGTGGGTAAGCGGAAGTGCAGTGGTATATTTAAGCTGCTCCATGGCAAAACTAGACGTGACATCGTTAAGATCAATCCCATTAACGAGTCTTTTATAGAAATGATCGAACGCAGCCATATCGGTTACCACCACTTTAAGCAGGTAATCATATTCACCAGACATCCGATAAAATTCTACAACCTCTTCAAATGATGAAGCATGCTTGGCGAAGTCTGTTAACCATTTTCCGTCGTGACGTGCGGCCTTAATTTGCACAAATACCGTCATTGCCAAGCCTAATTTGTGCGCCTGCAATAGCGCCACACGACGAGTGATAACGCCTTGAGCTTCAAGCCGCTGTATGCGTCGCCAGCAAGGCGTTGCCGTTAAACCAACTTTCTCTGCTATGTCAGCGACTGGAACATCGGCATCTTGCTGAAGCAGCAACAATATAGCTTTATCGACACCATCAAGAGTAATATTTTTCATATTTAATCGATTTAATAGAATTATTTACCACATTCAGATTATCAAAAGGGTAGAAATGAGTAAATCTCTCTTTTTCTAGCTGTCACTATTAAGTAAGACTGACTTGTAGAGATTTTTGAAATGCTAGATTACGCGATAAATGCCATGCCTGGTGTGGTTGACGATATAACCCAAACCATCGGAAACACGCCATTAATACGCTTGAGTAAATTTGCTGCACGCCATAACGTGGATGCAACGCTTTTAGCCAAGGTGGAATTTTTCAATCCTGCAGGGTCGATAAAAGACAGGCCGGCAATGGCCATGCTTACTGCGCTAATGGAAAGCGCTGCCTTTAATGAGAAAACCGAAATAATTGAAGCATCATCAGGAAACAACGGTGTGGCCTGTGCTTGGCTTTGCGCGATTTACGGCATTAAGCTGACAGTATGTATTCCAGAAC
>Ga0209503_10001938_pt1 | contig 10367 bp, 11 predicted proteins | sample SouAtlMetagenome_2_FD_187448 | JGI IMG/M metagenome (GOLD analysis project Ga0209503, IMG submission 187448) | Marine eukaryotic phytoplankton communities from Atlantic Ocean - South Atlantic ANT15 Metagenome (SPAdes) (version 2) | ecosystem: Environmental > Aquatic > Marine > Oceanic | place...
GAAGATGTGTTTGAGTAAGACTTTGTTGGATATCTACCTCTACCACATAATCTAAACTTTACTTTAGAACTCTCCTTGTACTCAGGTCTTAAATTCTTCATATATACTTGTAAGTCTTCTAATTCTGTAGAATCTAGTGCAGATAGTGAGCCCGTACTCCATTTTGTATCAAACCATTCAACTTCTAATTTTGGTGGATATATTGTATTGGTTTGTCTTGAGAAGAATTTAAAATTACCCAATTTGTCTTGACTTCCTTCATCAGTATTTGTATCTAAATTCTCAAAACTACCACTTCTTTTTACTATAAATCCGTTATTAGGATATGTACCATCTAACCATTTGTTCATTATAGGCGTTACATCCATCCTCATATCATCAGAACCATACTTAAAAGATTGTGATGCGTAAACATCTACATGCCATGCACCACCTTGTTCTTCACCCGAAGAACCACTCCAAGCTGTTTTTAAAATCTGACCATCTCTATACTGCCAACTAGCTCCTTCTGTTGTAACTGGACTATCACTAAAAGTTCCTTGTCCCTCAACCCAACTCTGACTTATAGGATAAGCAAATAATGATTGACTTGTATTTAGTTCCTCAGAACCCGCATCGTACAAATTGAGGTAGAACTTTCTATCTGATGATATTGTACCATTTACTATTGATGATGATATTTCATTTAAATCAAATTTTATAAGTATACGAGAAACATTGATGTTTCCACCTGAATTACTCATAGTTTTTTGTATTTCTAATATCTCATCCAAACCAGCATTACTACTACCACTAGCTTGATATAAAGTCGTATCTATTTCTGGAAAAATAAAATAATGCATTAGTTACCTCCCGATGAATTACCAATTACTCTACCTTCAATATCCACATTTGGAAATTTAAGTTCAAAGCAACTTGGGTCTAGTGATGGATAAACAACTCCATCCTTTGTAGCACCTACTATATCGTAAGCATTTCCTGAGTAACCACCACTAACTTTAAACTTGTTAGTAATTAATACAGAATGCCCATTCGGATTGTCTTCCTCCGGCGGTACGACAGCAGATACACCATCAACTAAAGATAATTGATAAGTTAAATCAGCTAATACAATAGGTTGTCCTATTTGCCATTTATCAATATTAAAAAAGTCTCTGACTTTTTGTATTGCTCCCAATACAACTTCTTCTTTATTATATCCAACTTTTGTTAATAGATTAAATTTTACACCAATGTTTATTACAAACGCGTCTTTTATATTTACAGCATCAGTAACCATTCTAAACTGAGTTAGATAAGTCTGTACATTTTCTTTTACTGCTTGATTTACTGTAGTTAATTTTTTACCCGCATCAAAACCTAAAAGATACATATTAAGAGCTAATGGGTTTGCTATACGAGCATCTGCATTAGCACCTGATTTACTATCTAATTGACTATCTTGTACGACATAGGCCTTTGCGACATTACCAAACTTAGGTGGTAGAGCATAAACTCTTGTAATATAGTCTTCTTTGGTAACCGCTCTTTGTTGAGCTTGAAAGTAAGCTAAAGCATTATTTTTTACTTCTATAATACTCTCTACACTTCTTCCACCAGCAGCTGGTAGTGGATTGTTTATAGCTATAGAAGCTCTAGTAGTACTGACAAGTGCAGCATTAAGTCCCGTATCATCTAATTCCACATTAGCAACTTGAACACTTCTAATACTATTAGCTCTAACATTACTATTAATACCACCACCATATCTATATTTAATAGTTAATTGAGTATTAGATGGAGCTTGTCCATATGCTTTAGTTGCTAAAAAATTAGAAGGATCAAATGCTGTATTTAAATAAGTCGGTGAACCTGGTAAAGAAGAACCAACACTATCTGGATTAGGAACTATCTCCTCATCAGGATTATCTGATGTTCCAGCACCAAATCTTAATTCTGTTCTATTATCTTCTCTAATAAAAGTTGTAAATCTTCTTGATGTTTTTAAAAGTTTTAGTAGATACGGAGCTTGGTCACTGTATATATTGAGTTGGTCATCATTCTCTGCTTTATTTTCCATATCTGTGAACACTGTATCTTGAGCTAAGAAAGGAACTTCATACCAATCATTACCATCACTATCTTTACAAGAAAGTATTTCTAAAACATTTTGATTTGATAAAGCAATTCTTTTATATTTTTCAGCTGCATTAAAAGTAAAAAACTCAGTTGCAACAGTTCCACTTGATGCCCTTACACCTTTTTTAAGTAGATATGTAACAGGTATGTTACCAGAACTCTCATAAACACTTATAGTCATCGGGTCATAAGAACTTGAAAATTTAAAATTACAATCTTCGGTTGTTATAAAAGATACTCCTGTATCTGATTGTATTTCCATTCCGGCTTTTAAATTCATAGCATAGTTTAAGTCAGGTTTAGTGTTGTAACTATCACCAGCGCCACTTGATATTGCTGGTACTGTTTGGAATACATCGATATCAGTCGTAGAAGCTGAAGATAATTTTGGTTTATATCCTAAAGACTGAGCCATATTATAAACTGTTCTTTTCTCTTCAGCAAATGCCAGTAGACTTTCTTTAAATTGATTATCTACATAGTATGAAAGTACATCACCAACATAAGATGCCATTTCAATGAACATCATACCAGGTGATGATTCGTTAAAATCATTATACTGATTTGGAAAGTATATCTTAGTAAATTCTATTAGGTTATCTTTGAAAGATGTAAAATCCTTGTTTAGATATCTAACTTCTTTTACTGACTTTTTCTTTACTGAATACGGCATTTAATTTCTCCTATTTACCCACCACTCAATGGTAAATCGTGTGGGTCTAATGCTAATGCTCCTGTATAGGTTGACAAATCTAATTCTAAATTTTCTTCTGATGTTAAATCTACATCTAACGTAAATCTTATATTTACAATAGCTCTATTTATATTGAGATCTGAAAATTTTGTTTCAATACTTACAATATTTATGAATGGTAAAAACTCACTCATAGCCCCTCTAATTTCTTCTTCAACCCTACTTTCTAAATCTGTGTTTTCTTGTGAGAAAGCTAGTGAAAGTAAATTTGTTCCAAATGTAGGATTACCTAACCTCTCACCTTTATTAGTAAGAAGAAGATTTTTGATATTAGATTTAGCTTGTTGTAAAGCAGTTTTAGTTCTTTTAAAAATTCCCTCTGAACTCACATCCAAAGGTAACTCTAAACCAATATATGTATCTTCATTTAAATCGTTTTCAATTACACCTGCCATTATAATTTACCATCTTTCTTTTTTAATGCGTTCATCACACCCCTATAATCTTTTGTTAAATCACCCATTACATCTTGTACTGCTTTATTTGATGTATCGGCACCAGCTGCTTGGGCTGTCTGCATAGCTCCCATCTTTCTTTTCTCTTCCGCACTACCTAACATTCCACCATAACCCATAGCATCTGCCATTCTTGTACTATCAAAAGTCTTATTACCCATTGTTGGATACTCTTCGAACTCATCTCCTTGAGCAGTTTCATTTAGTATCTTATTTAGTGTTGGATTTTTAGTATAACTTACTTCTTCAGGTTTAGACTTTTTAGGAACAGGTTTAGATAATACTTCAGGCACATCATTTACATTACTAGATATAGCCTTAGCTCCTTCACTAATAAGTATCTTTCTTACCTCTTTTTGTACCTCTTGTTTAACTATTTCTCTAATTAAACCTACGATTTTTTTAGTATTCGACATGATAACTCCTATTTATTATAAATATTAAGAATTTAATTTTCTCTCTCTTTGCTCACGCAAAGCTTTCTTTTTTTCTTTTTCTTGTTTAGCTTTTTTCAACTTTAACTTAGTTTCTGAAATAAAGTTTTTAAAATTTTCTATTAGACTTGGTACTACATTCAAAACATTTTCTGCTTCTTCTTCTTCTTTCTTTACTTTTTCTATAACAAATTTTTGAGCAACTGCTACAGCAGCTGCAGCTGGATTTAAAGCAGATGATATGGTACTTGCTTTTTCAGTAGCTTGAGCGGCAGCTCTAGCTGCTTTTAAGCTCTTTAAAACAGCACCAACTGTCTTAACAGTATCTTGAATTGTTTTTACCTGTTTTTCTGCTGTTTCTATTTGGTTAAGTACTTTTTTAATTTGCTCTCCTTGTTCTCCACCTTGTCTAGTATTATTGACAATAGTATCTACTTTTTTTTCAATATCTTTTTTTGGTAAATCAAATACACTTTGTACAGCGCTTTTTAATTTGTCTGATATAGCACTCATAATTATCCCCTTACTCCTGCAACTTGAATTATTGGTTGTACTTCAGCATCAACATCATTTATTTCAGTTATTTCTTCAGATTGATTTTCTGTAATGTAAACCGTATCACTTAATATCTTAGGTAAAATATTAAATTTAATATCTTGTACTTCATCTAACATAACTTTTGAAGCGTCACCCACTTCAGCTATACCAGTAGCATTTGATACAGAATTACAAAAACCATTTAAAGAGGAAAATAATTTCTCAAATAAATCTTCTAATTGATTTCCCAAAACCATAGGATTAGTAGATTCAGCATCACCTAATGATATTCTACCACCAAAAGCATTTAAACCTAATTCTAAATTTATTTCTTCATTAGCTGATAAGTTTAGGTTTCTTCTAGCAAACATGTGTATGTCTGTCTTTTTAGAATTAAAAACTAATCTATCAGAATTGAGTGTAATCATATCACCATCTAACACATCAGGAGTTGTTAAGGTTTGTACTGCAGGTATTAGAACATCGACCTCTTTTGCTAAACCTGATGTCATAAAAATAGAGGAACCATCCGCATTTATATTTTGTACATGCGGGTAATGTTCGTCAGCTACTGTTTGTGGTAAAACTGATTGTCTATTCGTAATCTTTACATCGGGATACAAATAAAAAGGATCACTACCAAATTTTATAGCTTGACCAAATCTACCATTAAAAACTACATCACCATATTCACTCAACAAATTTCTATTAAACTCTGTTGTTCTACTTGTAACTCTTGGGTCTGTAAGAGTATTATTAGCTAGGTTCATATTCACATGATTTTTTAAATTTAAAGGTTGGTAGTAATACATTTGACTTCCATGCTTTGCTATGTTTACAACCTCTCCGATTAAAGGGTATGCTACCATGTGGGGAGAAAGTGGTTTTATATAATCATCAATAACATCACCATCACTTTGACTCTCAATAAATCTAGCTTTAATTGTACCTAAGTAAGAATAGTCTGGCATTTTTCCATCACCACCAGTTATATCTTTTCTTGGTAAGCTCTTTGGGTCTAAAAAAACATCTGTTACTACGGCAGGCTCTAACTCATAGAACTCTACAGCTTCATCAATGTTATCCTTTACTATCTGATAAACATCATCATAAGTTGTAAATCCACCACCATCTGTTCTTCTGTTTTTATTTTTTTTACTTTTAAAAAATGGCATTAATTTTCTACCCTTTTAATGTCATCTGTTATTTCGTCTGAATGACTTTGTAAGTCTGTAGCAGCATCTTCTATCGCTCCCATAAGTTGTTCTTTTTCAGCTTCAGATAAACCGAACTCTTCTTCAGAACCACCCTTACTTTCAGCGGCTATTATACGCTGTACGATAGCAGCTACCTTTACTAATTGGTCATCGTTTTTAACGTTGATTTCTAAATATTCTTTTAACATGGGGATAATTTGCACAGCAGTATCACCATCTTTTATAAAACCAACAACCTCTTTCATAAGAACTTCTAATTGAGTCTTATTTGTTTTTGTATTTTCGTAAATATCTTGAAATAAACCCGACAAGGATTTACCCTCAAATATTTCATAATCATTAGCCATATTGTACCTCATTGATATTTATTGGAATTGTTGTTATATATAAATATTCAACTTTAAAATTTTAATAAAAATATTATAAGGCACAAAAAAAGGGAGTAAAAACTCCCTTTTTTGTTTATTCGTTGACTATCGAGCCGGTGTGGCTAACATCAACAGTCCCGTATCTATCAAACTCATACTGTAACCTTTTGTTATATTTTTTCATAACATTAATTATACGAGTTATATGTTGAGTATTAGAACCCGTCATCTCACGAATAAGAATATACAGAGCTTTCTTATTAAAGTTTTCTATATTCTCTTTTATACGAAAGATATGTAATACAGAATCAGCAACCCTAATATCTTTATCCCTACGAAAAATATTAGTTAGATTAGTATCCCAAAACCTGTGTAGCTCGTCAACAAAAAGAACAGACTTTTCAGCAGTTTCTGTAGTTGTACTCTCACCCATAAGATTTCTTTTATAGTCTAATACATCCATCTGAGAGTGTATCTTACCCATCTTGTAGTTCTTATTGTTGTGGAGTATAAGATAGTTCTTAGCTACGATACTAAAGTAGGAGAACGCTTTACCTTTACCTTCTTTAAACTTATGCATATTCATAACCATAAATGAAACCACCTCATGTTTTACCTCAATGGATGAAACATCAAAGTAGTAAAACTTAAATGTATGAATTATATTCTCAGCTAACTTATCAAATGCTTTGTGAATATGTTCATTGTAGATAATATTCTTTAATCCAGCGTCATCTGTTTTGTTATAACGGATTATAGCTTTCTCGGTTCCTTGATTAAAATAATAATTTTTACCTTTCTTCTTTCTTTTACGTTTTCTTTTAACTACTGGTTTTGGTTTCTTAGTTGCGATACTTGATGTAACTGCTGTTGCCATTATTGTTCTTCTCCTTTGAATCTGTTTAATTGACTTACTGTTTTTTTAATTTGTTCGAAGATTACACCTGTTTCATCATCTGATTCAAATGAACCTTTGTAGTCTATTAGTGTAAGCTCCGATTGTACTTTATCTATTATGTTCATGAAATTTGTTATCCAATCTTCTAATGCTTCTAACTTCGTATTTAAATTCCATATTACATAACAGGAAGCTACGAATAAAATAACCATAAATGCAAGAACTATTTCTAAAAACATTACTTGTCTCCAAAAAGTTCATCAAAAAGGTCTTGTGATTTCTCACTCATCTTTGCTGATGGTTGTGGTTTTTCTTCTGTAACTACTGCTTTCTTAAACTTGTTACTCACTTCTTCATCTGCTCGTTTCCACTCGTCACCTTCAATGTGAGTAGCCATCATATCCGCCTGATGTAGTATGTAAGCAATATTAGACTTTAAAGACCAATCAGGATTGTAAGACATGTAATATGTTTTATTAGCTTCCTCATACATACCATCGGTCAATCTCAATCCAATGTATTCCCATTCGGTCATTGGTATTTGAAAATGTCCTAGTAAAAATATTGCTCTATCAGTAACAGACATGTATTGAAGTTTAGGATTATGTTTGAATATAGAGCCTTGATTTTTTCTATGCCAGTCTGAGTCTTGTGGTATATAATAATCCTCTTCTAAATCACCAACCTTACCTAAGTCGTGATGCATAGCAGCAAAGATTAGTTCTTCATCTGTGAAGTTAATTTCAGCACCATTGGATTCCCATAACTTTTTGATTTGAACAGCGCAATCAGTTACATGTAGTACATGCTCTACATATCCACCCACCATAGCATTATGATAATGTGCTTTACCACTAGCAGGTGCTATCGACATTCTATTCTCAAAGTACTTATACATCTTTAGGAGTTTTTCTTTACGCTCTCCTTCAAATGTATCCTCAATAAGTTTCATTAACTTATTCCAATTATCTACAATTTGTTTTTCTGTAAGTTGTTTCATGTTATAACCTATCCTTTATGTTATTGATTACTGTCGTGTTATCTACGGCAGTTTGTCCACTATAAACAACTGCCCCATCTAATTGAATTTGATATTTAGCATTATTTATAGCATCTTTTATACCCATCATATTAACACTAGCATCAGACCATTCATTAATTATTTCTGATTTAAGACTATTAGCTTCTGTTCTAAAGTCTGTATTATATATTACTGTAACTAACATTATCTAACCTCATACCCATATTTAGTTAATTTGATTGTTGGCTCTTGTCTAAGCCTATTTCTATATATGTTAAATGGTATTCCTCTACCCCAATTAACATATTCTAATATTTCTCTTTTTGTTACCGAACCTCTTTTGTGGATGTAATCAAATACTTTCTTATATCCTTCGGTTTCTTCTTTTACCATTTTTAATTTTTTCTCTGCTTCTACAAAATGATTATTGTATTGTTTTATAATCTCTGCCCAAGAATTTTGTTTTCCCAAAGTTTCTGATTTTATAGAATACAATTTTCTATATTCTCCATCATCCAATATATTATTCATTTCTTTTATAAACTCATCGTCTTTTCTGAAGTATATTCCAGCATCTTTAGCATATTGTGAATAGTAATCAGCATCATAAAAGATGTAAGGTACACCAACTGCCATACCATCAGAAGCAGAGTTAGCCCAACCTGTATGGTGTGATTGTCCACACGCACCAACCCAACACTTAGATAGTTCTGTAAAGTATCCTTGTCTATCAAACTTTTTGTTATAGATATAATCTCTATCCATTGTATCAGCAAGAGGAACCCATGATATAAAATTTTTTCTTTGTTCCCATAACCTATCCATCTGTTGTAAAAACCAAGGATAACTTTTATAACTATTAGCTCTATGATTCCATACAATTATCTTAGGTTCTGTCTGTGGTTTTTTTCTTGGGCCCTCTACGTTATCCCAACCACGAGGAAGAGGTTGTATACTATCTTTTAATGACTCTACATCTCCATCTGGCAAACAACTTGGTGCGTGTTCTATAATAGTGTCTTTTACTGCTTGTGAGTTTACACCACAAGTATTCATAGACATTAAACCAGCATAATGATGTCTAAGCAAACTTGATTCGTAGCCTGTTGTCTTTGGTATTTCTATATAAGCATCATATCCAAATATAATTGGTCTACAATTAGTTAGATTGTAAAAGTGATTTTCTAATAGTAGTGTATGTTCTGGTAAATAAGTGTATACAAAATCCCAATCTTTATTTTTGTAATCAGTTACTTTTTTAAAATCTCTCGTATCAAAGTGTTGTCTCATATCATTTGGGTATGTAGGCCAATAGTATTCTACTTGGTCTACATTATGATGTTCAAAACCAGATATTATTTCAGGAGTCAAAATAGTAAAGTGTATATCCTCTCTTAGTTTAGAAAGGTGCTTTAATATATTAGACATAATAATATAATAGCTATCCTTAGTAAAATCTTTTTGAAAGGTTATATTAGGATATACTAAGCATCTGAAAGGATATTCTTTACCCTCATCGGCATCTTGAAAGAAGTTGTTCATTAAGAAGCCTTTTTTACATTCAGACTTACATATTTTTTTACCTTATTTTCTTGATGCTCTAATTCTACAAGTTCATATTGAAAACCCAATGCGTGAGAAAGCATATCTAACATATAAGTCTGACGCTCTCTCCCGTCTTTAGAATTATCCCACCATTCAAATGTAGTTCTATCTTTGTAACCAAATTTTACAAAAATCACAAGTTTCTTTTTTATGGGTAATATATTATCTTTTGAATCTTTGAAATCAGTTCCGACAGGCCTTACTACTTTGAAATAGCCGTTGAGAGCTTTATGAAAATTGAAGTTACCGGCAGGTAAAACCTGAACGATTGTGTTGCCATCAGCTTCTGCCAATCTAATTCTTTTATCCAATTCCGGCTTCCATTTAGCAGCGCCCCAATCTCTAATACCTGAACTCATAGCTTTTGCTTTTCCATCTTTTATATTCTTAGCAACTTTCTTAATAGCACTGTCAACAACGGATGGTGCTAAGTTAGTAATACCCATCACTAAGTCTCTGAATGTATCGCTATTGCAATATCCCTCATCTCCATCTACTAATATTGTAATCTGATGTTCTAAATCTTCTTGAGTTTGGTTATGTTGTATTTTATCCTCTCTTTTATTTAATCCACTACCAACTAAAATAATTTCTCCACTACTAAGTTGTTCGTAATCTTCACGAGGAATTATTCGTACAGGAAGTTTTTTTACTACACCACTTTCATCGGCTGCGCCAAGTGTAGTGTTACCATCAAGTATAAAATCTTGACTATTTTCTCCATAGTGTTCGAGTATAGTCACAGGTTCTACATTATCATCAATCACTCCGTGTTTTTTCTTAAATATTGATGCGAGTGGTTTTTGGTCTACATCTGAAAGTCTTACTTGAATCCTCTCCATATTGATAAGTACATCAACCCTCATCATTTTACCTTTGGTAAAATCTCCGTCATTAATACGTTTTAGTAATTTTTCTACTTCTTCTTTTCTTGGTTGAGATGATATTTTTTTAGATGGA
>Ga0209503_10001939_pt1 | contig 10367 bp, 10 predicted proteins | sample SouAtlMetagenome_2_FD_187448 | JGI IMG/M metagenome (GOLD analysis project Ga0209503, IMG submission 187448) | Marine eukaryotic phytoplankton communities from Atlantic Ocean - South Atlantic ANT15 Metagenome (SPAdes) (version 2) | ecosystem: Environmental > Aquatic > Marine > Oceanic | place...
TTCCACAATATCAAGGAAAATATCCAATTCCAATTGTTAAGTTTTCTTATTTTAACCCCTCTTCAAAAAAATATGTTACAATCTATTCTGATGAGGAAATTATTGATGTTTATGATGGCCCAATTGTTTCTAATGAAAACGAAAAAAACGTTGATCAAAAAATTAATATCCCAACCAATTCATTACAATTTAATTTTATTGACTTAAAATCTGATTTTAATGATATTGTAACTACGAGTTCTTTGATTGATAGATTTAGATATTACTTAATTACCATACCAATTATAATAATTATTCTTGTTTTAATTTATTTAAGATTTGTAAAAGATTCAATATCATCAGATGAAAAAAAATCGAAACTTTCTAGAAAACTTGCCGATAGCTTTTTAGAAATAGCAAAAAATGATATTAATAATACGGACCTTTTTTATATTTCTCTGGAAAAAGCATTGTTTAATTTTTTAAAATCTAGATTTGATTTTCAAACATCAGAATTTTCTAAGGATAATATAAAAGTTAAATTATCTGATAAAAATATTGATGGTCATATTATTGAATCGCTAATAGAAATATTACAAAGTTGTGAGTATGCAAGGTACACTCCATCATCCCCTAAAGAAATGAAAGCTGATTATGAAAAAGCTGTTGAAATAATTTATAATATTGAGAAATCATGATATCAAAATCAACAAAATTTATCTTCATATTATTTACTTTTTTAAGCTACAGTCAAAACTCAGAATTGTTTGATCAAGGAAATGATTTTTACAACCAGGGACGGTATTTTGAAGCAATAGAAAAGTATAATTTAATTTTAAAAAATGGCAGCCATTCGAACGAATTATATTACAACTTAGGTAATTCATATTATAAACTTAATGATATTGCAAATTCAATTTTTTATTATGAAAAGGCTTTGATACTTAGTCCCAATGATGATAAAATATTAAATAATTTATCATTCGCTAATAATATGTTAATTGATAAAATTGATTCTTTGCCTAAAAACCAAATTTCTTCTTTTTTCAGTAGTCTTATCAATTTATTTAATTATTCCACATGGCAGTATATTTATTTGTTTTTTGAATATTTAGCTGTCATATTTTTGGTTTTATATTTTATTAGTAAAAAGCCAAAAAATAAAAAAAGGTATTTTATCACAGCCTTATCATTTTCATTATTTTTTGTTTTTACTTTAATTGCTGCTAATATTTCTGAAAATAATTATCTAAACGATAATCCAGCAATTATATTTGATAAAGAAGTTGATTTAAGGAGTGAACCAAATTTAAGATCGGAAGAAATTAGCAAACTACATGAGGGAACTAAACTCAATATTATTGAAAGTGTTAATGATTGGAGTTTGGTTGAGCTCAAAAATGGCAATAAAGGGTGGTTAACCACTTCATCATTTAGACTTATTAAATAGTCAAAGATTTATTATTTAAAACTTCCAATAAAAGATCACCAATTGAAATCAAAATTGGATAAACCGTAGATTTATTTATTTGGTCAGATGGAATAATTTCTATAGCAAGCAGCTCTGAAAAGTAATTTATCACCATTGAAATTGATACAATTATAATTAAAAATTTCAGTGAACTAAATATGCCACCAAGCAGTCTATTAATTGTCCCTAATGAAATATATTTTATGAGTTTAGTCATGTATTTTCCAGCAATTGTAAATAAAAAAGAGGTCAGAATAAATAGTAAAATAAAACTTAAAATATTTAGGATCTGCCCATCAATTTCTACATAATCATCAATAATTTTAGATAAATCGTCTGAGAAACTATAAGAAATAATAGCCCCTATTAGTAATCCAAGAAATGAAGCTAATTCATTTACAAGACCCTTTGAAAAACCCTTTTAAAAAGGCATACAGTAAAACTACAATTACAATTAAATCAATATAAATCAAAATTTAAATTTTAATTTTATTAGACTATAAATTTATAACATAAATGGAATACTTTGCTGACTTAGGGTATTTAGGATTATTTATTTCTTGTTTTTTAGCTGCAACTTTTATAATTCCTTTTAGTCCTGAAGTTATTTTGGGTATTTTAATTGTTAAGGGATTCAATCTTCAATTAACAATATTGATAGCAACCATTGGAAATTGGATGGGCGGAATGACATCATACTATATTGGAAGAATTGGAGATTGGAAAAAAATTGAAAAGTATTTTAAAATAAAAAAAGAAAAGGTTTTAGCTTTTAAACTTAGAATCGATAAATGGGGAAGCGTCTTGGCTTTTTTCACATGGTTTCCATTAGGCGGTGACATTTTAGCTCTGAGTTTAGGTTTTTTCAAGGTTGATGCCTACAAGGTTTCCATTTGGATGCTAATAGGCAAGTTTTTTAGATTTGTAGTATCAGCAATAATTATATATTACGGAATAGATTTAATTAAGTTTTGGTGAAGTTTTAGCAAATTCAATTTAATTAAGATAATTTAGCAGCATATATGATCAAAGAAATAGAAAAACACCTTGCCGATTTAGAAAAAATCAAGCTCAAAAATTTAGATGATGTTGAGAGTTTTAGAATTAAATATATTTCAAAAAAAGGTATAGTTCCCTATATGTTTTCTCAATTAAAGGATGTTCCTAATAAGGACAAAAGAGAAGTTGGTCTACAAATAAACTCTGTAAAACAGAAGGTTAATGAAATAATTTCATTACATAAAGAAAAGTTTACATCAAAAAAATCAAATAATAGTTTTGAGGACTTAACAAAACCAGCTGAGTTTCTCAAATTAGGTTCAAGACACCCAATATCAATTGTAAAAAATAAAATAATTGATATTTTTCTAAAAATAGGTTTTGACATCTCAGAAGGTCCGGAAATTGAGGATGACTGGCATAATTTTACTGCTTTGAATCTGCCTGAGCACCATCCAGCAAGAGACATGCAAGACACATTTTATCTAAATAAAAATCCTGATTGGCTATTAAGAACTCACACATCCTCAGTTCAAATCAGACATATGGAAAATAATGAACCTCCTATCAGGACCATTTCACCTGGAAGAGTTTATAGAAATGAAGATATTTCTGCAAGATCACATTGTTTTTTTCATCAAGTAGAAGGTTTATATATTGATGAAGGGGTCTCTTTTGTTGATCTTAAACAAACTTTATTACATTTTACAAAAGAATTATTCGGAAAAAGTAAAATTAGATTAAGACCATCTTATTTTCCATTTACTGAACCGAGTGCAGAATTGGATATTTATTGGGGATTGGAATCAGAAGCAGATTATAGAATTACTAAAGGTACTGGTTGGTTAGAAATTTTAGGATGCGGTATGGTCGACCCTAATGTTTTAAAAAATTGCAAAATAGATTCTGAAAAATTTTCTGGATTTGCATTTGGATTAGGAATTGAACGAATTGCGATGTTATTATATCAAATTGAAGATATTCGGACTCTATATGAAAATGATTTAAGATTTTTAAATCAGTTTAATAACTCAATCTAATTTTTTTGATAAGCTACTGATTTCTTCCTTTGGATTTTTATTATTATATAATATATCAAACACGGTATCTATTATATAAAAACTCTCTTTATTATTTTTTGAAATTTCAAAGGCATTTTTAGTCGCATAATAACCTTCAACAACCATAGACATTTTTGATATTGCATCATTAACTGATAAACCTTCACCAATCATTTTTCCAAAAGTTCGATTTCTACTGTGGTCAGAGTATGTTGTAACTAATAGATCACCTATGTAAGCTGAATGACTAAAATCACGTTTAATATTGTCAATAGACTTTATAAAATTGATCATTTCTTTTGTACAATGACTAATTAAAACACTAATAAAATTATCACCATAGTTTAAACCAATTGATATACCTACCAAAATTGAATAAATATTTTTTAAAGCTGCTGCGTATTCTATTCCTACTATATCTTCAGAAATGGATGTTTTAATGTATGATGAACTTAGAACATTAGATAAAAAATCACACATGTTCTTATTAGTTGATCCAATTGTTAAATATGATAATTTACTATTTGCAATTTCTTCAGCATGAGTAGGACCACTTAAGATTCCTAAATTTTCATAAGAAATATCAAAAAACTTATTTAAATGATCACTAATAACTAAATGAGATTCGGGAATAACACCCTTCGATCCAGAAAAAATAACTTTATTTTTAAGAATGGATTTGTACTCAATCAAATTTTTATGAATATATGGTGATGGAATTGTAATAATTATGACATCAGACTTCTTAATAATTTCATCTAGTTTGCTACTTATATAAACCTTATTAATATCAATTTTTAAATTCTTGAGATAATTTGGGTTTTTCCCAGTTTTAATAATGTGCTTTGCTTGATTATCATTACGTACATGCCAAAGAATATTTTCGGAATTTTCTGTCAGCATTTTAATCATCGCTGTTCCCCAACTACCAGAGCCCAAAACACCAATATTTTTTACCTCCACCATTTTAACAATTCTTTAATATAATATGCAGCAAATTTAAACTAATTTTAATTTGTTAGTTTTTCATAGTTTGTTTAGCCTAAGACACTCTCCCAGAGTGTTTTTTGCTTTTACAAGTAAATCATCTGTAAAAGTCCAATAAAATAAAAAATAAAAACTCTAAAAAACTTCTTTCTGGGTTCAATTATTTTATTGTGAAGATAAAATCCTATCAATACAATTATAAAAGTTGTAAGATTAGTATAATTAAATTCTGTTTGAGTGTAGAATGTAAGGAATGATGCTGATAATTTAAAAAAAATAAAAATCAAGGTCATTAGATAAATTCTAAAATCTGAAATTGTGTACGGTTTTTTATAATAAAAATTATACAGTGAATTTAAACAGCAATAGATTAGAAAAATAATACTTACATATTTCAATAATAAGTCAATTATTTGTAAAGCACTATCCATTTTAAATTATGGCTTCAATTAGTTTTTTAGTGTAGTCTTTTGGCTTTTTAAATATTGCTTTTGTTGAATTCTGATCAACTATAATTCCATTTTTCAAGACTATAATATTATCAGACATGTGTTTTACCAATGACAAATCATGAGAAATAAATATGTAGGTTAATTTGAGTTCAATTTTTAATTTATTCAAAAGTTTTAGAATTGCGTTTTGTATGGATTTATCTAACGCAGAAACACACTCATCACAAATTATAAGTTCAGGTTTTAAACTTAATGCACGAGCTATTACAACTCTCTGTCTTTCACCACCAGAAAGTTCAGATGGATATTTATTAAATAAATGTTTTTTAAGCTCAACTTTATTTAAATATTCAGTAGCTAATGTTTTTGCTTCATTTTTATTTATTTTAAAATGAATTATTATTGGGTCTGTTATCTGATTAATAATTTTAATATTTGGATTTAATGCAGAGTAAGGGTCTTGAAATATTAATTGAATTTTCCGACTAAGTTTATATCTACTAATTTCTCTAATATTTATTCCATCATATTTTATTTCACCATTATAATTTTTATAAAAACCAGTAAGACATCTTGAAATAGTCGTTTTACCTGATCCTGATTGCCCAATTAAACCAAGAGTTTCTCCTTTTTTTATTTTGAAATTTATATTATCCAAAATTATTTTATTACCAAGTGAAAGATCTAAATTTTTAACAACAAGTATTGTATTTGCTTTATGTTGGTTTACCGATTTTTTACCAACTATTTTATTTTCCTTGATAAGATTTTTTGTGTATTCTTCTATAGGTTTATTAAACACCTGCTTAGTTGTTCCTTTTTCGACAATTCGTCCCTTGTTCATTACTAAAACATAATTTGAAATACTATATATTAAATTTAAATTATGACTTACAATAACAAGACTAGTCTTAAACTCTTTCTTCAACTCAATCAATAGTTTTAGTATATCTTTCTTCACTAAGCTATCAAGAGATGATGTTGCCTCATCTGCAATAATTAAATCAGGATTTTTAGCTATAGCAATAGCAATCATAATTCTTTGTTGTTGTCCACCACTCAGTTCATGAGGATACTTATTGTATGTTTCAACTGGATTTGGAATTTTAACTTTCTCAATTAAATCTAAGACTGATTGTTTATCCCTTACTTTAAGAGCTTCATTAATTTGATTTCCGCACCTCATACTTGGATTCAAGAAACTCATAGGGTCTTGAAAAATGATGGAAATTTTATTTTTTATTATATCCTCTATATTACTTTTTGAGATCAATTCATTTTTAAAAAATATTTTTCCAGTTTGAGATAGCCCTTTATACTTGATTAAATTTAAAATACTTAATGCAGTTAGTGATTTACCACTGCCTGACTCTCCAATAATTCCTAGAATACTATTTTCATTAATTTCAAATGAAACGCCTTTAACTAAGGCAGTTTGTTTGGCAAATATTTTTAGATTTTTAACAGATATAATTTTAGAGCTTTTCAAAACTATATTTTAGTCATTTTAATTGCCTCTTCAATGTATATTAATTGGTCCTGAGGAATAATATCAGCTTCAGTTTTCTTATCATTTGTTTTTCCTAATCTTACGATAATAATATTCTCTTTAGGGAAAACCATGACGTATTGACCAAGATGACCTCTCATTGAAAAATATTTCATCCCTTTATAACTACCTAACCAAAAGCCATAACCGTAATGAGGACTTTTTTCAAATCTCTTCGTTGTAGCTTTTTTAACAAAAGAAGAATCAAGCAGTTGTTTTCCATTCCAATAACCATAGTCTTTAAAAAGTTTACCAAATTTTGCGAAGTCTCTAGCATTTGAATTGAAACAACAATAAGCTTTTTCATTATTTGATTTTAAATTATCAATTTGCCACAGTGCATTGTTTTCAGCCCCAATAGGATTCCAAAACCAATTATAAACAAGACTTGATAACTTTTTACCAGTAGCTTTTTCAATGGTCATTGCTAATAATTGAGTATCTCCACTTAAATATTTAAATGATTGTCCAGGTTCTCGAATTATAGGTCTTGATTTGATCAATTCCACCAAACTTTCGGAACCGACATATGCTCTTGCCGTAACTCCAAATACATTTTTATAATCTTCCGTCCATTTCATTCCAGATGACATACTTGATAAATCACCAACGCTAAGATTAGCTGCTAATCCTTTTTTATATTCAGGAATAAAATCGCCTACTTTTTGATCTAAGCCTTTAATATAACCTTCATCTATAGCTCTTCCCAAAACTGCTGTAACTATACTTTTAGCAATTGAGAATGAGTTGCTATATGATTTTTCGCTATAACCATCATAATATTTTTCATACCATAATGAGTCGTTTTTAATAATTAAAAAAGCAACTGTTCCTAAACGATCATTAGTTTTATTCAATATGTCCGTTGATTTTGTATTATTAAAATCTTCGTGCAATGGCCAAGTTTGTGGGTTTTCACTTTTTGGGATATTTATATTATCAAAAAATTTATAATCTGTTATATCTGCGACTGTTCTTTTTGTTTTTGAAATTGTTTTAACTAAATCAAAAAGATATAATGTTTCAGATTTAAAAATTAAACCCAAACTAATTATGATTGAGATAGAAAAAATTGTAATTATTTTTTTATTCTTCATCTTATCTAATGTATTAAAATAAAAAATATTAAGTGGAATAATTTTTGATTTTGACTATTTTAGTTTAAATCATTTATGAAGGAACCATATTTATTACTTAGGACAAGGATATTTTTTGCAATGATTTTGCTTGTTTTTGTATCATTTCTATTAATTGGAATTACTACAAGTTTTCAAATCACAGAAAACTCTTTGTATTACCATGAATTGAGATTGGATAGAAAAGAATCACAGCTTCAAAGAGCCTTCAAAATATTATTTAATGAAAAGTCTAAGCAACCAGATAATCAGTTGTCATATTTATTTAATAGACGACCTGATCTTGGGATAAATATTAGTACAGTATTAGATGAAGAATTAAAACAAGAAATTTTTAATATATCAGATATCCAAAATATTGATTTTACTTTATATGACTTGGATGGATCATTGGTAGGCTCTACGGTAAATGAAGGTTTCTCATCCAATTTAGATAAAAGCCTGATAGATGATCTGTCTAATTCAGAGGATTTAAATATTGTTCAAAAGAATGAATTTGAAGATCAGCTGTATCGATCATCTTTTTCCTATATAATGGATATTAATAATAGACCAATTTGGATTCTAAATCTTCCTTATGTCGATGATGATAAATTGAATGCATATGAAATAAGATCGTTCATAATCAATATAGCACAGGTTTATATTTTACTTTTCGTATTGGCAATAATTATATCATACTTTGTGTCAAGCTATATTACTAATCCTATTTCAGAACTAGTCAAAAAGATGAGGCAAATGAGATTGGATAAATCAAATAAAAAAATTAGAACTAATGTTTCAAGTAAAGAAATGTTTACTCTAGTTAGCTCTTATAATAATATGGTTGCCCAAATTGATGATAATGTTAAACAAATATCTAAATCTCAAAGAGAGTTAGCTTGGAGGGAAATGGCAAAACAAGTAGCACATGAAATAAAAAATCCACTAACACCAATGAAATTGAGTGTTCAAAGTTTTAAGCAGCGATTTAATTCAAAAGATCCAAAGATTGAAGAGAAGATACAAGACTTTAGCGACACATTGGTTCAGCAAATAGATGTGCTAAGTTCTATATCTACAGCCTTCTCCCACTTTGCTGAGCTACCTGCCCAAAAAAATGAAAATATTGATATTATTTCTACTACTAAATTAGCATTAGAAATTTTCAATGAAAAAAACATCTCATTTGAATCTAAGATTGATTCAATAAAGGTTAAAATCGATCGTACAACGCTAATTAGGATTATAACAAACCTTGTAAAGAATTCAATTCAAGCAACCGATAATGTAAGTCAAGCTAAAATCATCGTAAGGATAAAAAAGGGAAGAGACAAAGCCATAATTGAAATTGAAGATAATGGAATAGGTATTTCAAGAAAAAACAGAGACAAAATATTTGAGCCTAAATTCACTACAAAGTCAAAAGGCATGGGACTTGGGCTAAGTATAATTAAAAACTTAGTTACAAACTATAATGGTGAGATTGATTTTAAATCAACAAAAGGTAAAACCACTTTTAAAATTGAATTACCTGTTTATAAATAATTTAGCAATATTCGTTATAAGCCTGTTTTAGGTTTTCAGCTATCAGTGACGCATCACGCCCTTCAATATGATGCCTTTCTAGCATATGAACCAACTCACCATCTTTGAATAATGCAATGCTAGGTGAAGATGGAGGGAAAGGAAACATTAATTCTCGAGCTGAATCAGTAGCTTGACGATCAACACCAGCAAAAGCAGTAAATAAGTTTTGTGGAGTTTTATCATTATTTAATGATGAAATAACACCTGGTCTGGCATTAGCGGCAGCACATCCACAAACGGAGTTTATCATAATTATTGCCGTACCATTTTCAATTAATTTTTTTACATCATCATCATTAGAAATTTCTTGGAATCCGTTAGAGGTTAATTCTAACTTCATGGGTTTTACGATTTCTTCTGGGTACATAGATATTTATTTTTTTCAAATATAATAAAGAACTATTAATTGACATTTGTAAATTTGGATTCCTATTTATGTATAAGTGGATTTTAGCTTTTATTGGTTTTTATATATTTAGATTCCCAGGATTCTTCATAGGGATGTTTATTGGTCATCAAATTGATAAAAATAATTTTACTAAACTAGGGAACAGTATTAAAAAAGAGTTTGAACTAAACCTACTCGCTTTAGCATCCATATTAATCAAATCTGATGGCGAAGTTTCAAAGCAGGAGTTACAATTTGTTAGAAATTATTTTATAAGTATATATGGACAGTATAGGGCAAATATTTTGTTCAAAGAGTTTAATACCAATATTGATAAAAAAAATATTTCGGCAAAACAGATTTGTAATTTCTTTCTAAAAAGAACGACTTATGGGACAAGGCTCCAATTGATTCACTTTCTTTTTAATATAGCCAAGGCAGATGGATCCATTTCAAAAGCTGAAATAGAAAAACTTTTAGAGTTTACTCAATTATTAAATATTTCTTTAGCTGACTTTGAAAGCATAAAAGCGATGTTTTTTAAATCTTCAGATTCTGATTACAAAATTTTAGAAGTGGATAAAAATTGCTCTAATGAAGATTTAAAAAAGGCATATAGGGAATTAGCTAAAAAACATCATCCAGATAAAGTACAAAACTTAGGAGATGTCTATGTGAAAGCTGCAAAAGAAAAGTTTTCAAAAATACAAGCAGCTTATGAAAATATTAAAAAACAAAGAGGAATATGATGGATCAAATACTTTTTTACTTAAAAA
>Ga0209503_10001942_pt1 | contig 10355 bp, 7 predicted proteins | sample SouAtlMetagenome_2_FD_187448 | JGI IMG/M metagenome (GOLD analysis project Ga0209503, IMG submission 187448) | Marine eukaryotic phytoplankton communities from Atlantic Ocean - South Atlantic ANT15 Metagenome (SPAdes) (version 2) | ecosystem: Environmental > Aquatic > Marine > Oceanic | place...
TTATGATGATGTCGAGGGCGTATACCAGTTTTTACTCGATTTCTTCCGCAAAGGGCTGGACGTTTCTAAACAGGGGAGAATGGCTGTGAGTGAATTGAGCAATGAGGCCGGAGCCATGAAACTGTCTCGCTTGCTCGATGAAGCGGTAGCGAAACGACGTTCTGAAGTTGGACGCCAAAATCATCCCATTCAAAATCGATACCCATGAAGAGCCGCATGACCTTGGGGTTTGCCGTGGCCACGATGGAGGCGGGTTTGCTCAATAACGAGAAGTTCGTCCGTCAGATTTCCAACTTGAAGGGGCCCGTTGTTGTTGTCAATCAATACCGAGAAAAGGCTGTGGATCCAGCAATGTTTGGCAGCCATGTCAGGGTACTGAACGTTAGGGGGCGCGGACTTTCTCTGAGCAGAAACTTGGCGATGGATGCCTTGGCTGCCATGGATGCAGACTTTGTTGTGGTTTGTGATGATGACATCCACCTCATTCCAGAGGGCATCCAGGAGGCCCATGATTTAATTCGGAAGGATGGGGGACAAGCAGCGCTTTATTTCACCCGGTTGCAGAAGACCACAGGTGAGTCATGGCGCAGAGGTTATGAGGAAGAGACATTCTCTCTCCGGGGACTCAGTTTTGAATCCAAGCGCCGTTTGCAAACCATCAACAGCATGGAGCAGATATACAGCCTGGCCTTTCTAAAGAGCAAGGGGCTCCAGTTCGATACAGATTTTGGAGCCGGCTCAGGCCGATACCAAATGGGAGAGGAAACCTTGATGTCTTGGTCGATCTTGGCGAAAGGTGGCACCTTGACCTACTTGCCAGTAGCGTGCAGGGTACACCCACCGCTGTGCTCGGGTTCGACGTATTCCACCGCTTTGATGCGGTCTATATTCGCCGTGCACAGCAAGATGTTCGGGGTGTTTGGTTTGGTCACCTTCTCCGTATTCTTCGTCAAAAGTGTGCTTCGTGAGATGGGGAGAATCCTCCGTCACAAACCCCAGGTGACCATCAGCGAGGTTAACGCAAGGCCACAACGCGAATGACCACAGGGTCGTCGTCGCCGTAGGGTGCAAGGCCTTTATCTTCCTGTTGATATAGAATGGAGAAGCCTGCATTTTTTATCCGTTCAACGAACCCGTCGAAGGTGACAAAGCGACGGTAGTGGGAAGTGACGTACTCGTTTTCTCCGACTTGCTCTCCTTGACCGCAGAGTTCGTCTTGCACGCTCCGAATTTCTATGTACATCCGTCCGCCTTCTTCTAGGGTGTCATAGGACCACTGCAGTGCGCGACGCTCCCCTTCAAGTGTCACTGAGTGCAGGGTAAATCGGGAGTAGATGGCGTTTGTCTTGGGCCGATTTCCAAGGGCCGTGAAATCTCCTGATTCGAATGATAGATGGGGACTGCCGTGTTGTTCGTTGAGGTAGGAAATTTCATTGCTGCACTGGTCGAAAGCAGTCACGTTGACCCCCTTTTTGGCGAAGTAGACACTGTCTCGACCGTTGCCGCATCCCAGTTCGTACATGTGGTCGCCTGGGGAGAGAAATCCCGATACAAATTGTGCGAAGGGAGATTCTGCAGCGGGATCTCGGTGATCTCGGTAATATCCTTCCCAGTATTCTTTGTTTTCGCTCATGGTGTCGATTCTTGATAGGGCTTGTCGATGATGGCGGAGTTCAACGCCTGAGTCGGGGTATACCAATCCTTAATTGGAATGTGGTAATCGCCATAAGTATCGCGCAGGCGGCGATCCGCATCCTCTGGGATGTGGACGTCGACGCCTTGCCATTGAATCTGTTTGAAGGTTTGCACTGCGGTAAACAACTCGCGAACCTGGCGTTCTTGCTTATTCACCATAGGAAAAAGGTGGCAGCGCATTCCATTTTCCACTCGGGTGAAATAGAAAAGGTCGACACTGACTCCATTCTTGACATAGCTTTCCTCCAGACCGTATTGGCCACCGTCGATTTCAAATCGGTGGGAAAGGGAAAAGCCTGCTTTTTGGAAGGCTTCAGCAATGCGTTCCGACTGGTCCTCGATGAAGACACCGAAGTCGATGTCAGTGTCATGGGCAATCAACCGGCCATCTCGGATGACCCCGAGCAATGTTCCGAATTCCAACCAGTGAAAGACGCCCGCCTCATTGAGCGCATTGCAGGCTGCCTGAAGAACGTGCTCTCCCTCTTTGAGGAAGTTCTGGTTCTCCGCCCGGTGCTGGGCCGCAGAAATCCAAGGTCGGTAGATGGGCTTGAGTTTTTCCTTCAGCCACCACCCCTCCGATTTCATCTCTAGCCATTTCAATAGGCTCATCTTCCTCTGTAGTCTTTTAAATCGACCATATTCTCACCGTAAGTGCCGATCCGAACTTGGGCATAATCCATGTGAGTTGCCTGCCGGTGCTCGGGGTCGGGGAGGGTCATGTAGTCCCCGTAAATATCCGATAAAATGCGAGAGTACTCTCGGGGAGCACTAAAGTGGAATTCTTCAAATGGGAGGCGCAGTGATGGATAGAAGGCACTTCGTTTGTAGCGCTGTCTTTTTAAAGTGTGGACATTGAAGAAGGACAAGGTGCCTTGCGGTTTTTCATCGAGGATGAAAATGTCCACTGCTGCACCCCGTTTACCATCAAGGCTCACAATAGTGGAGCGATCCATGAACTTGAAAAAGCTCGGTCCCATGGGCAGCAGCAGAACTTCATCGGGGATGTGATGGGAATTCTCAATTAATGCATGAAAATCTGTGCGCGTCATGAACACGTCGATGTCGTCATCCCAAGGAATAAAGCCTTGATGGCGAACCGCTCCGATGAGTGTTCCATAGGCCAAGAACACATGCAGCCCCCATTCTTGAGCCATTTGGTCTAGCAGGTTAAGTAAGCGCAAAGAGATGGCTGTCACGGCTTCTTCGGTAGACATTTCCGGGCACCTCGGGTCGGGCAGACGGCGGTTCCATGCATCACCTTTACCTGAGTGTATGCGCCGGCTTTGGATTCTATGCCTATAGGTCGCATTGGATAGGGGGGCGGCGAAGCGGTTCCAATACTTGTCAAGGTTGAATCCCATGGGATTGAAGTCGGTTGCAATTGCGCGCCTTGCGTCCAATCATGGTGCTTTTAAAGCGGAACATTGGGACGTTGGAGGCGAGTCCCAAGATACGGAGCCGGTGCTAGGATAGCTTGCCTGCGTTGAAGCCCGTGGTCCAAGCGGCCTGGAAATTAAAGCCGCCTGTGATGCCATCTATGTCGAGGACTTCGCCAGCGAAATGCAGACCGGGCACGACTCGGCTTTGCATGGTGCTGAAATCGACCTCACTTAGGGTGACGCCCCCGCAGGTGACAAACTCTTCTTTGAAGGTGGTTTTTCCCGCCACCACGTACGTGTCATTGAGCAGGCAGTTCAGCAGGCGATTCCGCGGCTTTTTTCCGAGGTCGGACCACGGCGTGTCGGGGTTGATTCCGGCCTTGTCTAGCGAATGCAGCCACAGGTTTTTTGGCAGGTCAAAGGGGCAGGCGTTTGCCACCTTTTTGCGCAGGATGCCGGGCAGTACCTCATTGAGATGAGCGGTGACCTCTGTCTCATTAATCAACCCGATCCAATTGACCTGAATGGTGAATCCATAGTTGCGTTCGGCCAGTTCGCGGGCGCCCCATGCCGAGAGTTTAAGTACGGCCGGTCCGCTCATGCCCCAGTGGGTGATGAGCACCGGGCCCTGGTGGGACAGTTTGGTGCCTTGGATGCGGACGATGGCGTTTTTTACAACAAGCCCCATGCGTTCGGTGATGGTCTCGTCGGGCATGTTGAAGGTGAACAGCGACGGAACCGGTTCGCTGATGGTATGGCCAAGGGTGGCAAGCCAGTCAAACCCTGTGGCCTTGGGGCTGCCCCCTGTGGCTACGATGACCCGGTCGAACTGTTCCCCGTGCAGGTCGAATCCCCCTCCCTCCAGTGGCACTATGGCAGTGACGGGGGTTTTCATCCGGATGTCGATTCCGGCTTTATGTGCTTCGGCGAGGAGGCAGTCGATGACGGCTTGGGAGGTGTTGGCGACGGGGAACATGCGGCCGTCTTCCTCCGTTTTGAGCGGAACGCCGCGGTCGGAGAACCAGTCGATGGTGTCCTGTGCGCTGAAGGTCGAAAAGGCCTTCTTCAAATGGCGTCCCCCTCGTGGGTAGTGTTTGGCAAATGCACTGGGGGAGAAGCACGCATGGGTGACGTTGCAGCGCCCGCCACCCGAGACCTTGACCTTGGAGAGGAGCTTGCCCGATTTTTCGAAAAGCACCACGTTGGCGTGGGGATGGTGATGGGCGGCGGAGAGCGCCCCGAAGAAGCCTGCGGCCCCCCCTCCAATCACGGCCACATTCCAGTTGCGCTCCATGCTTGAAATTTAGGGATTCCAGGCCCCGTTGTTGCGCATGGCATGGAGGATGTGCTTGGATTGTATTTTTGATTCACGGCCAACCCCGCCTTGCCATGGACCACCTTTCTTCCTTTTGTTTTGTTTGGAATCGATTCGGTTGTGTGTTTCTGATGTCTGCCATTGGGCTTTGGCTTCAGGCCCAGCCTCACGACGTGATTCTGAGGGTGCAGATGCCCGACCCCAACATGGAGGCTGTCGTGGAAGTGGATGGCGAGATGTTGGCCATGGTGACGGGTGCCTGGGGGGCCAAAGAGGCCACGGTTGAGGTGGATGGACCGTTTGAATATCGATTTGGGACACCGGCTGCAGCGCTGGGTGTCGCTTGGGAGAATGTCACTGGGGATTGTGCAAATGGTGGATTGCGCAATGCGACAGCGACGTCAGACGAAGCGATGGCCGTTGTCTGTTTCAATGCCTGTGCACCTTGTGAGGGGTGTTCAGATCCCTTTTCCATGAACTATAACCCCCTTGCGGCCCCAGGTTCGCCTGCTTCGAACTGTTTGGGTTCTGGGCAGGGAGGGTGCACCTATGCCGGAGCAGTCAACTTCCAAGAGGCTGTACAATGGGACGATGGTTCGTGCGCTTTTGAAATGGGAACTTCGGATTGCCCAGACCACGACGGAGACGGTCTTGTCGCCGTGGGAGACATGCTCATCTTGCTGTCTTCCTTTGGCGAGGCTTGTGCTGTCGGTTCAGCCACGGATACGAATCCGCTTGAGGTCTTGATTCAGCAGCAAATTGATGGGTTGTCTTGGTCTGAGAAAATTGCGCAGATTCACCGGAACACGTTTTGGACGACCCCTGACAATTCCAACCCGCCTATTCCAGGGTTCACCATGTCGGATGGGCCCCATGGGGTGCGCTTCTCTGATGCCACGTCCTTTCCAGTGGGCATCGGCATTGCGGCTTCATGGAACCGGGATCTTGCGCACGACGTGGGCTTTGCCATGGGCACAGAGTTTCACGCCTACAGCAAACACCAGCAGCTCGGTCCTGCGGTGGACCTCTGTCGCGACCCGCGCAACGGCCGGAGTCCGGAAACGGGAGGGGAGGACCCCTTCCTCACGGCACACATGAACGTGGAGGTGGTTCGCGGCATCCAGAAGCAGCCGGTGATTGCCACCATCAAGCACTTCAATGGGGTGAACCAGCAGGTGGACCGTCACAATGTGAACCACGCCATGACCCAGCGCCAATTGATGGAGCACTACGGTTACAATTTCCGCAGGGTCATGCAGGACGCCGGCGCACTTTCCGTGATGAATGCCTACAACAAGGTCAACGGAGACAAGTGCGCTGAGAGTGCCGACTTGCTCAACGGCATTTTGAAGAGCCGCTGGGGATTTCCATTCTACGTGGTGTCCGATTGGGGCTCGGTGTGGGATGCCAGCAAGGCGCTCAAGGCCGGTTGCGATCTCGAAATGGACGTGAACGTGTCCTCCTTTGAGGAGCAGCTGACCGCGGACTATGTGAACGGCTTCATTGACGATCAGGACCTCGACCGGGCTGTGCGCCGTGTGTTGAGGGTCAAGTACCTGACCGGGATGATGGACAATTTCCCACAGGGTAACCCCATCACGGGTGCCAATACCCCTGAGCACCAGGCGCTGTGTTTGGATGCAGGCCGGGAGGCGATTGTGATGCTCAAGAACGAAGAGAACATCCTTCCATTGAATGCGGGGCAGACCTTGGCGATGGTGGGCCCCAGTGCGGCAGTGGCTCAACTCGATGGCTTCGGCTCCAGCTGGGTCGATCCGCCGTATTCGATTACGCCGTTGCAAGGCGTGCTCAACAAAATTCCATCGGGCCAGATTGAATTCGCACCGGGCTGTGACATCAACAGCACGGACACGACGGGATTCGCGTTGGCTCGTGCTGCAGCCGAAGCGTCTGACGTGGTGGTTTTCGTGGGGGGACTCGACCAGACCCAAGAAGGGGAGAACTACGCCCCAGGTCCGGTGGACCGCACGGGCGGCAGCGTTGAACTCCCGGGAATGCAGCAGCTGCTCATTCAAGAGCTTGCCGAGGTGAACCCCAATTTGATTGTGGTCCTCAAAAGCGGGGGCATCTGTTCTGTCCCCGATGCCATCGACGACATGAAGGGATTTCTGTATGCCTTTTATCCGGGGATGGAGGGAGGAAATGCCATCGCGGACGTGTTGTTTGGGGACTTCAATCCCAGCGGCAAATTGCCTGTGACCATGCCGGTCAATGACGCGCAGATGCCGGATTGGAACGCCGATTTCAGTGACGATTACAATACGGGATACCGCTATTACGATGAACTCGACATCACCCCCCAGTTTCCATTCGGGTTCGGTTTGAGTTACACCGACTTTGTCATTGGCAACCTCCAGTTGGATGCGGCGAGTGTTGCTCAGGGGACGCCCATTACGGCGACGGTTGATGTGACCAACGTTGGAGATGTCGCAGGCGCTGAAGTGGTGCAGTTGTACTTGGACAATCAGGCGGCCCCGGTTTGGATGCCGGAAAAGGAGCTCAAGGGCTTTGAAAAGGTGTTTTTGCAGCCTGGGGAGATGGCGACGGTGTCTTTCACTCTGGGGGCCAACGAGCTGTTCTACTTTGACGAGGCGTTGGATCGATATGAAGTGGCTGTGGGGGACTACATGCTGTATGCTGGCGGTGGTTCTGACGCATTGGTGACCAGTGCCGGTTTTTCCGTGACATCAGGCCAGCCTTCCCCGGACTTTGAGGTCACGCGGGTGTTCAGTGTTCCGCGTTATCCCGTGGAGGGAGACTCGCTCATCTTGTGCGCCATGGTCAAGAATCCCGGCACCCAGATGGTGCTGATGGACGACGCTGTGGAGGTTGCCTTTTCCATTGCTGGTGCTGAGGTGGCCGCTACGGAACTGCTGTTGGACACGCTGAAAATCGGCGGCGCGACCATGTTGTGCGCCAGCACCGGGACCTACACGGTGGAAGGCGATGAGGACTTGGAGGTCTTGGCCACTGTGGACGGAGACAATGCGTGGAATGAGCTGATCGAGGACAACAACACGTTGGGGCACACCATTGACGTCATGTCAGCAACTGAAATCGTACCGAACCTCTGTTATTTGAAGCCGGTCACAGCGACCTCACAAGAGTCCGGGTCACTGGGGGCGTCTCAGGCTGTGGATGGAGACTATGCCACGCGATGGAGTTCCGAATTCTCCGATCCGCAGGTCATCACGGTGGACTTGCTCGACGTTTACACTCTGAACGAGATCGCACTGGCATGGGAGACGGCGTACAGCAGCGAGTTCAAACTCAATGTGTCCCTTGACGGTGCGCAGTACACGACGCTGGTGCACGAAACCAATGCCGACGGTGGCTATGACCTTTACTATCCCGATGTCGACGCACGCTACATTCAGGTGGAGTGCTTGCAGCGCGCAACGGAATGGGGCCATTCCCTGTGGGAGATTCAAGCGTTTGGGCAGCTTGTGGTCGGGATGCCAGAGCAGCCGGCACCAGAAGTTCAACTGTTGCCCAACCCGGCGCAGGATGAGATTCGGTTCGAAGGGCTGCCCGGCGAGGTTCAAATGCAGTTGTTTACCATGACAGGCCAACGGCTTTGGGCTGGGGAGGTGCGCAATGGGGATCCAGTGGCGTTGCCTCGCTTGCGAATGCCGAGCGGCATGTACGTCGTGCGGCTTGAGGCTGGGGAGTTCCGGTCTTCGTTGAATTTGGTCGTCGATTGATCAGCTGCGCATGGGTTGCGCCTTCCAATAGGTAGCCGTTCGCCAGAGCCATTCAAACGGTCCGAATCGAAAACGGTCCATCCACCATTTGGACCAGAAGATTTGCAGCAGCCAAATGGGCAGAATAATGCCCCAGAGTTGAGCCCGGCCCATCGTGTTGAACCAGCCAAGGCCATGGCCATACATGACGGTGGTTGCGAGAACGGTTTGCATGAGGTAGTTGGTCATGGCCATGCGGCCAACCGGAGCGAGTCGGCGCTCCATCCATTTGCCCGCGCGGCCTTCACAGAGCCAAAGAAGGGTTCCGATATAGCCCAGAACGAGCGGGATCATGCCCAGGGTTCGGAATTGACTGCCGGTAAAGAAGCTGTATTCGACGGTCCAGTTGGCTTGTTCGTTTAGCCAGACACCATAAGCGCTGATGAATGTGCCCAGTCCGAGGCCGATGATGGCCACGCGGCCGTTCCATTGGCGGTCTCGCTTTCCCGTCAGCGCACCGGTTTTGTAGAGGGCCATGCCCAGAAGCATCATGCCGGTGGCCCGCGGGGCGACAAATGGCATCAAGGTTGTCTGGACCGCCATGGACCCGGGAATGCGCTCTGCCATTTGTTCGACCCATGAGCCGCGATAGGCGGACATTTCTTGGGCGATGTAGGCGATGTCGGGGCTCCAGAATGAACGGAGTTCGTTGACTTCCTCAGGTGTCCAATAGGGGATGGAGTAACCGAAGAAGAGGTTGGTCAGCATCATCAAGCCAAGGCAGATGCCGGCTGCGATGAGAAGGTTCCGAACGGACCAGTGGCGAAAGAAAAAGAGCCACACTGAACAGATCGCATAGGTGACGAGGATGTCTCCGCTCCAGAGCAGATAGGCGTGTGCCATGCCAAACACAAACAGCCAAAGGTTCCGCCGGTAATGCCAAAGGGCAGCTGACATGCCCTTGCTTTCAATTCGCTCTGTGAAGAGGACGACTCCAGCGCCAAACAGGACGGAAAACAGGCCCATGAACTTCTCGTTGGCGAAGACTTCTGAAAAGAGAAAGGCCAGATGATCCACGGCGCCCAAGGAGCCTTCGGCAAGGGGGTTGAAGTAATGGCTCCCCGGCAACCCGAAGGAAATCATGTTCATGATGAGGATGCCCAAAAGAGCCGCTCCCCTCAAGATGTCGAGTTGGCTGATGCGGTCCGTGTTTGCCGAAATGGACTGGGTCATGTGTGAGGGAGGATAAGGTGCTTCAGCGTGCAGAGCAATTTAATGTGATGCGAATCGGTTTGCCCCTCAAACTCTGAGGTAGCTTTGAGCACGACGCACAACATGAGGATTGTAATAATCGCCTGGATGATGGGGCTGGTTTGTTTTGGACATGCCCAGACGGTGCAGATCAGCGGGTACATTCAGGATGTGGCCAGCGGAGAGATGCTGCCCGGGGCGACCATTTGGTGTGGAGCCGAATCTGTCGGCTCGGGGACGAATGCATTTGGCTTTTATTCTCTGGCTTTGCCCGAAGGAAAACAGATTCTGACGGTCTCGTATATCGGGTACACGCCACAGTCTGTGGAAGTGGACTTGGCCGGGGATGCCCACTTGGACTTCTCCTTGACTGCGGGGGTGGCGATTTCGGAGGCGGTGGTGTTGAGTGATGGGGAGCGAATCGAGGATGACGTGCAGATGTCCAAGGTGGAGATTCCAATGGACCAGCTTCGGAAGCTGCCGGCCATCGGAGGGGAGGTCGACCTGTTGAAGAGCCTGCAGCTGATGCCGGGCATACAGTCAGGCGGAGAGGGAACCTCCGGTTTGTACGTGCGCGGCGGCAGCCCCGACCAGAACCTCATTGTTTTGGATGGGGTCCCCTTGTACAGTGTGAGTCACCTTTTTGGTTTCTTTTCTGTCTTCAATGCGGACGCCGTGAAGAAAATGACCATCACCAAGGGCGGTTTCCCCGCCCGATTTGGTGGAAGGCTTTCCTCGGTGGTTGAGGTGCAGATGAAGGACGGCAACATGCGCGAGACCCATGGCACCGTCAATGTCTCGCTCTTGGCCTCCAAGTTGATGATTGAAGGCCCCATTGTCAAGGACAAGGCCTCGTTCATGATCAGTGGTCGGAGGACTTACCTCGATGTGCTCACGCGCCCCATCATCGCGTCGGTCAATGCGCAAGACCCGAATGTGCAGACGACGCCGCGCTACTTCTTTCACGACATCAACGGAAAGGTCAACTGGCGCATTGGGAGCCGCGAC
>Ga0209503_10001943_pt1 | contig 10353 bp, 9 predicted proteins | sample SouAtlMetagenome_2_FD_187448 | JGI IMG/M metagenome (GOLD analysis project Ga0209503, IMG submission 187448) | Marine eukaryotic phytoplankton communities from Atlantic Ocean - South Atlantic ANT15 Metagenome (SPAdes) (version 2) | ecosystem: Environmental > Aquatic > Marine > Oceanic | place...
TCTACTCCCACCACTACTGCTTGCCTTCTTCTGCTCCTGCACATGCTTGGAGGTGATAAGGCTCACCAGCACACCAATCTAAAGATAAAAAATAATAAAATTATGCAGTATATTATTAATTGGTAGAAAACGTCATAATATGTTTGTAGTGTCATAAGCCGCAGGGCAATGCTGTAGTCTCGTCGTTGTATCTATTGATGCATATAATGTGTATAGCTAGCTATCATCAACAAAAAAGATAAAACATCCCAAAAGTTTTACTCGAGTTGTGACATTATCCCACGAAACGCCGAAAGACAGACGGCGCCACCGAGTGACATTCGGACCATAGCTGGGACAGTTCCCTTCCACAACGCCGCAACCCCTTCCTCTCGAACGATCAATCGCATAATCTGGACCGTGTTCATTCCCTGCAGCGAAGCCATCCCACTACCGCCGCCTTGCAGCCTGGTTTTTACTGCGAAGAAGGGCATTTTGGGAGGCGTGGCGACGCAACCCATGACGAGCCCGCAAAAAATGTCTACGCCGAAACTGGACATTGGTGTTTCTTTCCCCGTTTTTGGGAACAAGTTCTCCCTTATCAGATAGGACCCTCCGAAAAATATTCCGTTGAAGACGCAATTCCGGGCCGCCATCGGAGCGGCCCCGCTGTACAGAGCACCCAACCCCTCTTCCTTGATAACTGTGCGTAGACAATGGAACGTCCCGGTGTACTTGCCGACGAACTGTTTATTTTGCATGCGAACCTTAATAACTTCGAAGGGGCACACTACCGCCGTCTCCGAGAAACCCGAGCAAAATCCTGACAGGCCCGCCTTGGTTGACATGGAAAGGGATTGGAACTGATCAAAAAAGCGTCCGAATTCTCGCTCTCCAACATACATGCCGCATGTTGCCGGGACTGCCGCCAAAATCTGAGGCCCAAGGCCACGGTATACCCGTCCTATCCCACCTTCCTTGACGAGTCCCAAAATGTCGGAAGCGATGCTCTTCGTTGGTCCATTCGACGGGGCAGCGAGGATACGCCTGGTCAAGACCACGTCGACCGGTTGGCACGCTGTGTACTCACAAACGCCCGCTATCGATCCCGCAGCCAGCTCGTGGAATAAGTGCACACCGCCTGAGGTTGTCGCAGAACTACTAGCCGCAGAATGGCGACTCTGCGTGGTATATCGTCGGGATACAACGACATTGGTGGAGCTTGACTCCATGCTGTCCATGCTTACCCAGAAACAGTTCCTTTTGATGGGCTACGCGTTACTTGCTTTGACTTAGGCACACAACAACGCAGAGCCTATACACGAAACCAGCCAATTGGCAGGTCGTTTCCCTTTCTTTTCAGGAGAAGGATGCCCAGGACGGGCGTGACAGCTCTTTACCTGTTGCGTTTTACTCTTTTCGTTTAAAAACACGATTGTCTTTCACTTCCGAGAATTTCAACGGGCGTTTCTGTGATTTAAATAATGTCAAATAGGGGTATGTGGCGTGAATTCTGATTGTCACGTTGTAAATTCTGGTGCGTCATCTGGTCTGTCGAGCATTAGGGTTGGGGTTTCTATGTGGTGATCTCGAGATTCCAAAACCGTTTTTGATTTTGACTCTTGCTTGAGGAGCGACAAAACCAATAAATCTTCTTTGTTCACCATTGGGAGACTTTTTACCTCGAACCAACTTCATTTGTTGGATCAAAAGTCCATCAAAAGTCCTTGTGGAGGAGGGAGTGAAAAGTTTGAGATGCCTGGTGCGCGGAATCCAACCAATAATACCATCGACTCCAGATATACGATTCCCCTCTTTCTCTCTCTCTCTCTCTCTCTCTCTCGGTTCGACCGCTCCTGCAATTTTGATTGCGTTACTTCTGCTCTTCGAGCAGCGCTTTTTTAATCGTTGGGGGTCCCGATACGCTTGAATAAATCATGACACAACCAACGAAACCCAAAAAAACACGAAGGAAGCTCTACCAGAAGTTAGTCCCAATATGGGTTTGCTTCAAGCTGTTTATCATGGCAAGAATTTGGTCTGCCGTTAAGACTGTGGATCATCTTTCGATTACATCGAGTCTCCAACAAGCTCTGATGGACTTTCGAGTCGAAGCAGCAGCAAAACAACCAAACGAATGGAAGCAAAACAGCGAAGGCACAACAATAAGCGCAGTTCCACTGATCATCGGTGCCGGGCAGGGAACAACGGGAACCCATTCCGTCTTTTGTGCCACCTGTCACTTGGGAATCGCTTCGGTACACTGGACTAGGGATTGTTTAGCCTGTGAAAAAGACAAAAACCTGAAACAAATGCGAAAACTGCACAAAACGAATGCCAACACAACTTCTTATTATAACAACGAACCTTACGACTGGAAATACCACACCTGGCCCCACCACGATCCAATCTTTCGAGAAGAGCATCCCCACGGGATATTGGTGCGTCGCATCCAGGCACTCCAGAACTGTATCAATTTGGACGAGAAGGGAAACCGCATCATTAGAAAGACCACGGATTTCCAATGCGACAAGCAGGGATTTGAGGACATGGAAACGTGGCTCGCCACCACGAAGGATCTGATTCATCGGGCAGTGAAACGCCACAGTGTTGCCGAGATTGCCCAAAACCGGGTCTTGCGCAACGTCGATTCGGTTCATGACACACCCTACACGGATTTCTTGTCCACAACCATCCAAGCGGCCACTTCCAACCACCGCAAGCCTTTGGTGTTGTTGTCGGAACGCGATCCGACCGATTGGGCCAAACGACGGAGCTATCACTTTGTTGTCTTGTGCAAACTAGATTTGCCACCTCCTCTGCAAAAATCGAGTGATAAGCAAAAGAAAATGAGCGATAAACGAAAGAACTATGAGGAAAAGGACGACACGACAACACCGAGTGGGCACTTTGATTATGCCTCTTGCATCGAACGGACGATTCGTGCCAAGACGCAAATGAAGCTTGACGACGAGCAGCCATTATCACCCAATGGAAATACTTTGGTCAATGTCCATGAAACCTTTGTCCTCTATGCCAAGCTGACGCGAGAAAATATCTATCACCCCAAGCTGCTCAACAAACACATGGCCTCCGAATTTGCCAAACATCAGGCCTACTGGAAATCACAAAGCCGCCTGTCGTGGAACATGTTTGAAAAGAAACAGACCCCCCAAACGATGGCCAGCGACATTGATTCTCTCGTGGCATCGTCATCCAGTGCTTCGGTCAAAAAGACAGAGAACAGCAACCATCACGACAAAAGTGATGTTGGCGGCAGTCATCACAGGCAAGAAGCCCGTAATATAATGCCCCATATAATGCCTGGGAAAGATGAGTGGGCCGAGGACATTGATAGCACTCAATTACTGGCCTGTGGAAAAAATAAGTGTGTCTTTCGATCCAAACAAAGAAAGGACGTCCTTGGGTACCTGGTGGAATATATCACCAACGTTGAACACAAAATGAATATCAATGTCAAGACTTTTGAAATGGCACAACGTCTCACTCAAGACTTTGGTATCAAGCACTCCCTCCTAGCACTCCCCTCAAAAGTGGCGGGATCGGAATTGCCGCCATTGCTTCACGAGTTTTTATACAACAACACCAGTACCAAAAGAGATTTTGATAGCAGCAGTGCAACCTTGCTCGTCCAATCCATTGAATTGTACTCTAGCGAAAGTCTTGTGTTCAAGTGCCCTGGCCACTGGAGGAAGAATGCAAATAGGGGCAAGGGGAAAGAGAATGTCACGGCTGTTGCAAAGCCCGCAGTAGAAGACGAGATTGTCAAGCTCAAAGCAGCCTCCTTTGGCAGTACCAAAAACCATGTAGCTTATGCTCGGCAATTGCATCAAGATCTGAACAGCACCCTCGCTATGATGAAGTCTTCCTATGGTACCAATTGCCTTGACAAGGATTTCCAGGTGGTCATTGACCCATTTTTGGGAAGGTTGGTCCACATCGACCTGGATCGCTGCTCTACGAATGCGGCCCGTTTTGTTACCTGGTCGGACGAATGTTCTGCATCCCTGCAAGGCATCATTGAGAAAACTATTGCAAGGAGGAAGACTATTTTGAAGTAGAGTAGCAACCAACACCACGAATTGGATCTTTGCAATCTCGAGGAATATGCACTCAACGCGTGAAATATTCCATTTCTAATTCCCGACAACAATGGGCATGCGCAAGACGCTAACTTAGCTACAAAGTAGGAAATTGTCGAAAATCTTACTCTGATATGTGAATAATTCAATTCGTTATTTTCTATGAAAGCTACGATATCTATTAAATGATCACTCCCTTTCTCGCGCTACTAGTTTTGTTTTCGTAAATCAGAAAAGATTGTTTTGATTTTGTGCGAGTGCGCATCGTCTTTAGGGGTGTAAATAGTAGTGCTATCGTGATCGCTTCATCCAGTCCGGCAAAAGATCGTTGGGATTCGACAACGGGGTGATTTCTTTGGTTGCGGTTCGACAATACGTGACGTCCATGGCGTTGTGCTGATACAAGAGCTTGGAAATTTCATCGTTGGGGACAACCTCGGTAGCAAGTTCCAAGGCCGATTTCTTCCCCAAAGGAGTTTCGGTGACAACGTTGGGATTGGCCCCGTTTCGGAGCAAGAGCTGAGCGGTCTTGGGGCGTTGCAGGTAGATTGCCGCTAGCAAAGGCGTGGCGACCGAAGGAATTCCAGCGTGGGGATTGTCGACGCCGCTGTCGGAGGATGGTTCATTGCCATCGTCCAAAACTACCTTGTGATTGGCATCGGCACCAAATTGCAACAAAAGCTGGACAATGTACAGATATCCCCGCTCGCAGGGGACGTAAATGGGCGGGAATCCTTCGGAATCCAAGAGATTGGGATTGGCGCGAAAGGGTGGTGACAACAAAAGCATTGCCATGGACAGGCTGTTTTGCGAACAGGCATAAAAGAGAGCCGATCTTCCAAAGACGTCCTTGGCATTGACGTATCCAGTAATAGCAACCTGTAGTCTCTTTTTGGAAGCATCGTCGCATTCCTCCAATTGATCCTTGAGACCCATCAGTGTCCCCTTGATTCGATCGTAATCTCCGTCCATGGCCAATTCGTAACAGGGTGTGATGTTCCGAAACAATCCTTCGAAATTATTAGTAGCGGCAGTTTTGCCTTGTCGTTGCTCGTCCTCCACCAATCCCACAGTCTTGGCCGTTGTGACCGAGGAATGCGAGGCTTCGCACGCCGTTTCTACGATTTCGATTTCTTCGTAGTCATAATCCGAGTCGTCAATAATTTCCTCTTCGATCTCGTCGTATTCATCATCGTCGTCGATGATGATTTCTTCAATAATCTCCTCCTCATCAAACAAGTCCTCGTCCGCGCTATACTCTTCGTATTCGTATTCTTCACTAGCGACAGACATATCTGGTAGTTATGTTTTTAATTTGTTGAATAATAGTGGTCTGGAGGATATATGAATTATGCACACACGATAGATCTAGCGATGTCACCTTTCTCCTTTCGCAAGAAGACAATGCTATTGCTTGCTTGATTGCTTGCTTCAACTCTTTTTCTTGTGCAGGTTTTATTTTGCGATCCCTAAGATCAAACGGGGATTCGATAGCGTGTAATTGTTGGCTATTGATGGTTATTGTCTTTGGGATGTATAGATTGTAAATACACGATAGATCTGTTTGCTTCGTCTGAGAAGGCTTGACGCTCGCTTCGCTTCGTTTGCGATCCCGCGGAAGCAGGCGCGAATTATTATTTGCGTTGAGTTAACGATCTGAGCAGTTTTTTTGCGTTCTCCTGTTCCCTTTCAAGATTAAATGGTTTAATGAGGTATGTTGTTAGCGCAAAACCGGATTTGGAATTGTTATGCTTGCACCAGCTTTGGGGTGAATGCCGGACATGCACTGGAACACTTCCGAGTGTTCCAGTTCTCGTTTGACTTCTCGGACTCAACAAAGCTTTGTCGCTTCCTGAAAGCAGTGTTCTGAATAGTATGATATTGTATCTATGGAATATATGTACATATATAGAATACATACCTTACTACGAAAACGTGCGCGTGTAAAGCTTCTGGCGAACGACAGACAAAAGTGCTTCAATATGAAGGATCTCGTCATTTCTTGCCCATCTGTAGATTACCAATAACAATAAAGAATGCATTCTGTTGGCGCTGAGTCTCCAATCAAAATCGAAACTATTGACAGCACTCGATACGTAATTTTTCATTTTTTGCAGTTTGTTTTGTTCTACCAATAGAAATTTCATTCCGAAAAAGATTCAGTTTATTTTTTCGTGTGCATGCTGCTGCAACACACACTGTAGGATCCTCGCGGAGAGGAGGGATCGAAAAAAGAAATGACGATGACGAGCAATACTGTCGCTGTCCCTCGGGACAATGTCCCGCTTGCCAAGTCTGACCTTGCATTCTTTCGAAGGCAAGGGCAAACGACAACCGAAGATGAAGACCAACAATCCATTTTGGAATGCCTAACGATTTCCACAGTTGCCGATTTTACGACCATTGATCAAGAAGAATCAGACGATAGAGGATCCATTGCTTCTACGGAACACGATCTCGGAAATTGGAGCATGGAATTCCCAAGAGACGATGACGGGTTGGTCCTATCCATGGACGATGAAGATAGTGAAATGATATTTTTTGAGGATTACGAAGACGATGATATCGTAGGTTATAATACCCAAGAATATGGATACGACTGCGATTCTGACGACGATAGCACAATCGTGGATATTGAGCGCATACTCAGCCATGAGACATCCAGTCTAGACGATAATGAAAACGAAGAAGACTGTGTAGATTCGAGGCGGTGGAACAATTTCTTTAGAGACTGTCGGGACAGTAATAAACAAACCGCTTGCTCAAGGATGATCAATCCTGCGGGACAGGTCGTTGTCACAACAGAAGCTTCCATCAATGACAATACAATGAGCTCCAGACGACGAAACATTTTTCGAGATTACTGGCAAAAAAAGTCCATTGGGAATAAGAATAGTAGCAGAGACAATACCTACATCGAAACTCCGCACCCTCCTCCCCTGACAACAGTGGATATAAACATACAAGAGCCGTCTTCGATGGAGCGAAAGCCTCCTTGTGAGACAATAAAAACCAAGCCTTTCGAGATAACAAATCCCAAACCAAAATATTATCCAAAACGAACAGGACCGGCGAGAGGAATGATTTCTTCTCGAATCAATGCCGCGGGAGAAGTGGTTGCTGTGGGCAGTAGCGCCAAGAACATTAGGAAACCACGATCCCCATCACCATCTCGAACGCTACAAAGCGACTACGAGCAGTGGCTTATGGAAAATGACGACTACGTTTACGAAAAATGGAGAATCGGGCTTCATATCCAGCCAGAAAGCGACTGGATCGAGCACATTGCCAAATATCACAATATCAACAACAACACCTTGTTAGCCGATCCAACGATGCAGTTCGGTTTCTCGAGACTTCTCCAGCCTTGTCACTGAAAACATACAAGATTGTCGTATGAACTACCATTTCAATTTACTTAAAACGCAATCTGTTATCGAATGATTTGCCGAGAAAGCACCACTCTCTACCGTTCGATGCTAGCAAGTCAGAGAATGGTAGAAACAGGGACCAAAAAGCCACACAAAGCACACGCAGGCAGAGCCACAAACGCTGCTACAACTGTAAATCAGATCCAAGACACACACAAATCCACCCCATTTCTAGATTACGTACCTGAAAACAAGAAACACATCCAAAAGAAAACGGGTGGATTGAAAAATGTTACGCCATGTTTGTAAAACTGTGAAATATCGAACGACTATTACCACCACTATGGGAGCACAGGAAAAATAACGCAAGTATATGGGATGCAAGAGAAATGTACCAACAAAACAGATCGTGTAAAATGCATTGCATCGCATGGTACAACGAAAAGTATAGTAGCAACTACATTCTATCAAAATAACTATAAGCAATTCTTTGTTAGAGTACGTATATGAATCAATGTGGATTCTATTCTAGAGTATGTGTATGGATCGACTTAGATTCTGTTCTATAAGATGCCAAGAATAGTCAATCAATTGATAGATCGCTGTGACGTATAGTATATACACAGCGATTGGAACAATCAAAGTATGCATGTAAACATCCATGTACGTATATATACATGCATGCTGCATCTCTTTCGAAAAACCTACGTCTTTACGGACGACCACAGGGAAAGCACATATCCTTCAGACGGATCTTCTTGTCTGTGCCTCTTTCTGTAACCTTGCTTAGGGCCGACACGTAGGTCCCAAAGCTCTTGTTGTTGGGCAGATTCAAGGCATCGGCCAGCTCATCTCTGGAATGCCACTCTCCATCGAGCATCAAATCAAAGATTTCGCGTGGCTTCTTCCCCTTGACCATGTCTTCACGGATCTTGTCCTGCATGGCATCGTTGGTCTGGGGGACCGACAATGCGGATTCGCCCACATAGTCACGGCCTTTCTGGGTCAACCAGACGGAGTCTCTGTCGTATTCGATCCATCCCTTCTTCTTTTTCATGTTCAAAAGGGTCGTGTTGAACGATTTTTCGTTGGTCATGACGGCCAGTCCCATGATGAGCTTGCGGGAGGGCTTGTCCTCCCCAAAGGCGGCGCGACTGGCAATGGCTTGAACGATTCGAACGTCGGAGGGTACACCACCAGAGGATGACTTCGATTTCGACTTGGGCTTGGCCTTTTTGACGGGTGGAGCTTTGATTGTAGTCTTGCGGGCCATGGTGGTGTGTCAGCGTGGTAGAGGGTAGAATGGTCTCTCAAAAAGATTTTATGAATACAGCTGTCATGTGAATGGTTTGGGAGAGAGTTAGCAACAAAGTAGCTTGTTAGTATCCATCAACATCAAAACACAAATCAATATAGAAGGAATAGTATCTGTCCATTTTCTCAAGACGTACCAAAGTTATTTTTGCAAGGGAAAATGAAGTTTCCCAAACGAATCGAAATGACCAACCAACAACTAAACGCAGTTGTTGTTCTTAACTAGCAACAAACAACTAGCTTGTCAGCAATCGTGTTGACTTGAAGTTTCACCGCATCATTTCGCAGAGACTCCGATCCTTCTGTTTGCAACGTCACAAAACTACTCGAAAACGAAATCGAATTAGACCGAGAGCGTGTTTGAGGAACCTAGCTCGGAGGTCCACGTAGACTTCCCCTGAAATTCTTTGTCTTGGAGTGTAGTGCAGTGTAAAACCAGACTTACTATTGAAATGAGCACGTCTCTGATATCGTGGCGGGAATCATTTTTTGCATCTATCGTTCAGAACTCGGTAAGTGATTCACGAGTAAAATTTTCAATTATCGATACGAACAATAATTCAATATATACTGGATTGGATCTATGCCAAACGTTCTTTAGTCTTGGGTTCCTGTACTCTATTAGCACCACCATAGTAGTGGTTACTATAGTGTTGGTTGTGATTGTACCAATCGTCGATCCAGTCCATTATAATGACCTCTTCTTGTTTTCGAACCTTTGTCACGTCGGGTGGATCGTCCTTGTGCCAGCCCTTGAGATCCAGGTGGTGGGCCCCATTTTTCATGCGAAAGAAATGCACACCCCTTTGGGAAGCATCCTCGCCTCCGTCCCTTGCCGTCACTGCAGCTCCACCCCAGGGATCGAGGGCTCCCGAGCTAAAGATGGTTTTGGAGGTTTGGGAAGCAATATCAAACCCCGCAAAGCGATCCACCAAAGTCGTTGTGTTTGGAATTTTCCCGTAGAGATCCCGACAGATTCGCATCAGCCGATCCTCCTCGGCAGTGAGATTGAAAGTTCGTATTCCCCGGCCCATTGTGGACGAAAATGCGTGCAGGGTCTCGGTACAGGACTGATAGCCCCACGAGCCCTGTCCTGGTCCGTCTCCCGGAACATTGCCGGGGCCGCCTTCTCCGGGAGTCTGGAGACACTTGCTAAGGTCGTTGAGGGGATAGTTCATCGTAATGGACGTCACCATGACCGCTCGCTCTAGTAGAGGAATTTCATTATTCGTCAGAATCTCGCAGACGTGTTGTACGGGCCAGGCCGGCAGGTGACCAATCGGATAGGGATAATTGCTCTGGGGGAGTCCTTCCAATCCGTAGGAAAATATCGATGATGGGTAGGGTTCAAGCGCCGAATCGTCACAAAAATTGAAAGTCTGTAGGATGTTGGTGTTGGTGGCAGCATCGATTTCTTGGGTGGCTCTCTCAATGGCCTCAAAACACCCATCGTACTTGGAATACTGGGCTTGCACTACCTCGGCAAACGTATAATAGGTAATATTTCGTTCTGACCAGCCATCTATATCGTAGTATCCCAGCTCGGAACTCGCAGCCAGTGCACCCTGAACAACATCTGGGTATGC
>Ga0209503_10001944_pt1 | contig 10351 bp, 10 predicted proteins | sample SouAtlMetagenome_2_FD_187448 | JGI IMG/M metagenome (GOLD analysis project Ga0209503, IMG submission 187448) | Marine eukaryotic phytoplankton communities from Atlantic Ocean - South Atlantic ANT15 Metagenome (SPAdes) (version 2) | ecosystem: Environmental > Aquatic > Marine > Oceanic | place...
TCAGTGTCCAATATCCTTTACTGCTGGCTCTATAAAAAAGCCTGGACCTTGTCTCAGTTCCAGTGTGGCTGACCATCCTCTCGGACCAGCTAAGAATCGTAGGCTTGGTAAGCGATTATCTTACCAACAACCTAATTCTACAAAAGCTTATTTTTAGACGAATTTATTCTTTTACAACGGTATTTTATTCCGTATCTAAAAGCAAATAACCTTTGCATTACTCACCCGTTCGCTATGTAAACATACATCTAACTCGCATGTATAAGACGCACCACAAGCGTTCATCCTGAGCCAGGATCAAACTCAAAATATGATTTACCTTTTTACTGAAAAAAGGTAAAGGTAAAAAGACTAATTTTTTTTTGGAGACGACAGGACTTGAACCAGTAACTTCCTGCTTGCAAAGCAGACACTCTACCATTGAGTTACGCCCCCTTGTTTTGCTTTTAAAAGATATTTTCGAGCTTTTAGTATACAGTCGCTAAAATTTTACAATTTATGCACGCTGTACCTATCAACGTGATGTTATATCACAACTCTAAGAAAACTTTTCTTAAAAATAGTTTCTCACTTAGATGCTTTCAGCGATTATCTAATATAAACGTAGCTGCGCAACGATGCCTTTAAAAAAACAATTGCTACACCAGAGGTTTACTTTTCCCGGTCCTCTCGTACTAAGGTTTAATTTTTTCAATTTTCTTTGCGCTCACAGTAGATAGGGACCAAACTGCCTCACGGCGTTCTGAACCCAGCTCAAGTGCCACTTTAATCGGCGAACAACCGAACCCTTGGAACCTGCTTCAGCTCCAGGATGTGACTAGCTTATAGTCAGCCCAATGTTACCACTTTAGCTGCTACTCCCGAACCGTACGTGAACCTCTCGATTCATACGGCTCTTACCAATTATCACCACAACGTGTCCGTAAATTAATTTCGATTACTTTTTTTTTCTCCGTGCATTTCGTCATGACAATGACCGTGTACAAATTCAAACTCTTTTAACCAACGACCGTTTTTATCTCGCACATGGTGCAATTCAACTATATCGTCTGGCGAAAAAATAACGTTGCAGTATGCACATCTATGGTTTTGCTTAACTAACGTACCACGAAGTCTTTTAAAAAGTGGGTGGTGAAAAGCTAGTCTTTTCGAAAAATATTCAAGTTGACCGTCGTAGATGGACGCTCCTTTTTTATTTTAACGTATTTTCTAACTTTTACTTGATCATATCTTTTTAACACCCATTTCTTTTTTGTAATCTTATCGGTAAAACTAAACTTCCAGCCCGAGACGCTAAAACATCGTTTTTTAGCTCTTTTAGCTCCTTTAAATCTTTTTACAGCCCAACGCCATAACCTATTCCACAACCAACCATCTAACATTGTAAACGTTTTGGTAGCTTGGGATAAAGAATAATAATAAGTCCAACCCCTTATCTTAAAACTTAATGCCCCAATTACCGAAGGTAACGGAGCACTTTTATATAACCTAAGTAAGGTGATTATCTCTTTTTTATGATTCTTTACAGCTTTGCGACTTGGTTCCGTAATTTGTTTGAAGTTTTGTCGTACTCCCTTAGTATTTTTCACACCACGATGGACAGAAACTTTATGATTCCTGAAGTTAAAACCAAGAAAATCTAATCCCGGATTTGGTCCCAACAATGTATGACCTATTTTTGATTTTTCGTCCGAAATTTCGAGTCCCATAGGTTTCAAGAAATCTTGCAACAAACTCTTGCTTTTAACGATAATATACTCCCGTTTTGAGAGTACAACAAAGTCATCTGCATAACGAATTAAACAAACATTTCTATTAAATGTATCTTTTAAAAGTTTCTCCATACCATTTAAAGCAATATTAGCTAATAATGGAGATAAAATACCACCTTGGGGTGTTCCCGCACGATTATCTTCAATTTCTGTCCAGCTCGAAAAAGTTAAATCTATAACACCAGCTTTTAACCAACTTTTTATTTGGTTTTCAAGCATTTTAGCAGTGTTAAGTTTTCTTAACAAATAATCATGAGATACGTTGTCCAAACAATTTTTTATATCAGCATCAAGAAAATATTTTGGTGCTCCTTGGATTTGTCGACTAACCATCCATTTAGCATCTGCTTGGGAATACCCAGGCCTAAAACCGAACGAATTTGGATCAAATTGAGCCTCCCACTCAGGTTCTAGTGCTAATTTTACCAAAGCTTGTTTTGCACGATCTTTTATAGTTGGTATCCCCAACGGTCGCTTTGTATTACCCTTAGGTATAAATACACGACGGATTGGGTCAGCGCTTCCATCAAGTCTAAGATTATATACTAACTTCATTCTTTCATGATGCTTAAGCGTCAGCTTACCATCAACTCCGGGTGTCTTTTTTCCGCGATTATCCTGAGTCACTTTTCTTACAGCTATTAATCTAGCTTCGTGGCTGTTTACTAAGGTTTTTTGGTAATATTTTACTTTACCAATCGATCTATTTACACTTGCTTTGAAGATTTTGCTCTGCAAATCGAATACCATTAAATTAACTTTGGTCCAATTTATATCTTTCCATGTTTTCACAATAATAATTGATAATTTTTATATGTAAAAATTGCCTTTGCAGGTTTTCAAAGCCATAATTTGGCGTTGTACGTCGGCATATACTTATCATTACAACAAGTCATTCGCTTCTTACAACATCGCTCTCTAAATAAGCATATAGCCAAATCCTACCAATATTAAAATGGGAGCTTACTTAAAGTTATTCTGTTCCTATATTCCATACATTATAACATCCTGGCAGCTCTATGACGAGTTCTACTCTCTTATTCGAGTCGTCGTCGCTACGAACTCTAAAGTAATATGAACCATCCCTATATTTAGGGGCCTGGGAGTATTCTTGCCATAACCCAAACTTCCTCGTTAACGCCATTTTTTTTACACTGCTTTGCTTTCGCTCAGCTTGTTATAACCATTCTAACACGCTTCAAGAATGGCAATTATTCTTTAACGTGCTTTTACCCCAGCTTTTAAACGCAGTAGGTTTTGGGCCTAGTCATTCATTGGGACGCACCATCAGACTAATCGATGGTTGTATGATCAATACCTATTTAAGAGAAGGTATGTGGGAGTGAGTACCCACCTGAAATATAAGTTCTAACCAGATTAAACTGAGTTAGGGATCTTCAGCAAGAGTCTATCTTTACTTTGCGATCCAACAGCTCGCACCCGACATCGAGGTGCCAAACAACTCCGTCGATAGGAACTCTAAGGAGTCATTAGCCTGTTATCCCTGAGGTACTTTTTATCCGTTGAGCGATGATCTTTCCATACAGAATCACCGGATCACTATAGCCGGCTTTCGCCCCTGTTCGAATCGTAATTCTTACAGTCAAGCAAACTTATGCTATTGCACTCTTCAATAAAAATTCGATATATTTGAGTTTACCTTATGCACACCTTCGTTACCTTTTAGAAGGCGACCGCCCCAGTCAAACTACCAATCATAAAATGTCCTTATAAAAATAAGTTAGCAATAATACAAATGCAGGGTGGTATTTCACTGTTGAAAAAACTCAAATGAATGCTTTTTTTCTCCCACCTATTCTACACAACAAATACATTTTTGCAATTTATAAATGCAGTTAAAGTCTACAGGGTCTTTCCGTCTAGCTGTGAGTAATCCGCATCTTCACGGATATTTCAATTTCACTGAGTCTGTGTAAGAGACAGTAAAGAAGTCATTACGCCATTCATGCAGGCCAGTAATTAGGTGGCAAGGAGTTTCGCTACCTTTGGACCGTCAGAGTTACGGCCGCCGTTTACTGGGGCTTCAGTTCAACGCCAAGACATTTCCCTTTAACCTTGCAGCACCGGGCAGGCGTCAGCCCCTATACATCTTCTTACGAATTAGCAGAGACATGTGTTTTTGCTAAACAGTTGCTTCTTCCGATTTTGTGACAACTTTTAAAACATTTTTTGAATTAAAAGTCACTCCTTCTCCCTAAGTTACGGAGTCATTTTGCCGAGTTCCTTTTACACAGTTCTCTCAATCGCTTTAGTTTTCTCAACCCACCCACTTGTGTCAGTTTACAGTACGGTACAAAGAAAGTGCTTTTTCTTGAAAAGATTAATGCGCATTAAAATGATATCTTTAATGCGAAATTCAAACCTTTTGTCACAACTTCCAAAACAGAATATTGTTTCCCATCAAAATGAGTTTTCACTATATTTTTAGGGGCCGTTTTTATTTGAATTTTTCTTCGACGCAGTTTAACTTGACATCGAAAACCTTGGGTTTACAGCGAGAGTGCTTTAAACACTCTTTATCGTTACTCATGTCAGCATTCTTACTTCTGATATCTTCACTAAACCTCACAGCTTAGCTTTAAAAATTTACAGAACATTCTGCTACCAATCCAATAAATCTTGGATTTTGCCGCTTCGGAAAATACTTTTAATCCCATTAAATTTTCGGTGCAAAAAACCTAGACCAGTGAGCTGCTACGCTTTCATCATAAAATGGCTGCTTCTAAGCCTATTTCCTGGCTGTTAAAAATTTTTAACTCCCTTTAACTTCTGTATTTTTAAGGTCCTTAGCGTTCAATCTGGGCTGTTTCCCTCTCGACTGAAGATCTTAGCACCTCCAGTCTGTTTGTTTAAAACAAAAAAATCCGTATTCGAAGTTTCCAAAAGCTTGGTAGAAGATATACAACCCCGCACTAAAAGAGAGCTCTACCTCAGACTTTGTAATAAACACTCTACTAAAATAGATTTCGCAGAAAACCAGCTATCTCTGAGTTTGATTGGCCTTTCACCCCTAACCACAAATCATCCCAGTATTTTGCCACATACACGGGTTCGGCCCTCAGAAAGGTGTTGCCACCAAATCATCAGCCTGTTCATGGCTAGATCACTCAGTTTCGGGTTTTGCGTAAAGGACTAATTTTTTATTTTTCGTTTTCACTTCGCCTACACCTAATGGCTTAAGCTCGCCATTTACACAAAGTCGCTGACTCGTTATGCAGAAAGCACGCTGTCACTATTTAAGCTCCAACAGATTATAGCATTAAGTTTCAGGTTCTTTTCACTGGGAGTATCCTCTTTTTTCACCTTTCCCTCACGGTACTTGTTCACTATCGGTTGTTAGATTTTTTTTAGGCTTTGAGGATGGTACCCCAATTTTCATACGAGAGCACTTGATAACGTAATACTTATAAAAAACTGCATAATCTTTTTTACGGGGCTTTTACCCTCTTTGGCCTAACTATTCAAAAAGATTTTTTTACAATTTTTAGCCTAAACCGCTTTCGCTCGCCACTATTTACGGTCTCTCGGTTGATTTCTTTTTCAAAAGGTACTTAGATGTTTCAATTCCCTTTGCGCTCTTTCTTCCGAAATACATAGAGTAACAGTTTTCTGTGGATGAATTGTCAAAGATCAAAAACTTTACTTTATTTCCCTCTGACGTTTCGTCTTACTAAACGTTCATATCTTTATCTAACACCTAGGCATTCCCTTAATGCTTTTTGTCTTTTAAGCAAAAACAAATTAGACTAAAGATGGAATCGAACCATCATTCTCCGAGTTGCAATCGGACGCATTGCCTTTTATGCTATAAAGTCGATAAAATCAGTTAACACTAATGCGGAAATAGGATTTGAACCTATAACCTTCAGGTCATGAGCCTGACGAGCTACCAGATTGCTCTACTCCACAACAAAAGTGAATAGCCGGACTCGAACCGGCATCGCCTGCTTGGAAGGCAGGAAATTTACCTTTAATATATACTCACAACCGTTTTATTTTTATACCAAAGAGGGGACTTGAACCCCTACACTTCTAGTACTGGAACCTAAACCCAGCGTGTCTACCAATTCCACCACTTTGGCGTATCTAAATAGAGAGCTCTAAAAAATAACTCCATACACAACGGATTAAATCAAATACTTTTTAGCAGAAATCTTGCCAAAAGATTCAAAATAGGCATTTTGTGTCTTTTTTAAATCAGATGAAGAGAGACCTCTCTGGGACGAATTTAACCAATCATTTGATTTCCCAATCCCATTAAAAAGGCTCGTTCTACAAATAGTTGCAGTTCCAACGAAAACACGATTAGAATCTGCTAAAACAGACAATTCCTCTGATTTAAATTGTCCTGCTAAGGTATTGCTTTTAAATAATTTCTTGTTTCTAGCTTTTAAAACAGACCCTACCTTTGGAAGGTAATTTTTCAACAGAATAAAATAAAAACTAGAAAAAATTAGGAGCAACCAAAAAATTTGATTGAAAAAAGTAATTTTATCGAACTGAGGCATATTATTATCTTATCATTTTTTTTATTAAAAAGACTACCAACTTTTTTTAACAACACCATTTAGTTGGCCGAATCGAACATAATCACGAAAAAATATTCTAGAGAGTCTAAAATCTCTAAAAGCGGAATTACTTCTAAATGTTTCTGAACAACGATTTTTTATTCTTACAGGATTACTTCTTAATGGTAGTTTTGACAGTTGAATTCCCGCCATCCAACGAACTTTAAGAGGCAATTGCCTATTAGAAAAAATATATTTTAAAGCAACCCGAGAAGATTCTTTACGAGAAAAGAGCACTCGCTTTATTTTATCTCGTTCTAACAGATTTTTCATAATTTTTTATTCCCATTCTAGAGCACCAATTTTCCAAGCATAAACAAAACCGATACTTAATTCAATCAGAAAATCGATCATAACCCAAAGCCCCATAGAACTAACATGTGTTATAGAAACAACCCATGGAAAAAGAAACATTGCTTCAAGATCGAAAATAATAAAAAGAATAGCTACAATATAAAAGCGCACATCGAAAGCATTTCTTGCATCTTCATATGGATCAAATCCACATTCATAAGCCGAAAGTTTTTCTGTATCTGGTTTTTGAACCGCTAGTAAAAACGAAGCTCCAAGAATAATAATTGAAAGAATTATGGCAACTAGTGCCATAACCAGAATAGGCGCGTATTCTTCATAAAAAAGTGTCTGCATACTAAAAGGAAGTTTTTTTAATTTTTTGCTGAAATTGATTGACTTAAGTACTCCATTTTTAAAAAGTGGTGCAATAAAGGGCAACCGCTTAATATTGTTGAAGATCTTAAAAAACTGCATAAGAGCTCCGTCTTCGCCACACTAAAAAACATTCGTATTAGATCATATTTTACTCGTTATCGGATTTGAACCGATACTCAAAAAAGAAACAAATTTTAAGTCTGTCGTGTCTACCAATTCCACCAAACGAGCAATAGGCAATAGCAGATTCGAACCACTAACCTTCTCGTTGTAAGCGAGATACTCTACCGTTGAGTTAATTGCCCAAGCTTAATTCATTTTATTAAAATTAGTAATATCATCTAAGCCAAGAAAAAAAGAATACAGTTTACTCATTTCTTTTTCGCTTTTTAAACTAGGATAATTTACTACAACAACAGACAGAAGATTATAATTTACTTCTAAAAAATCAGTTGGCAGATTAAATACTATAGAGTTAAAAAAATCATTTTCCCTGTAGTTTAAACAAACAAGATCCCCCACCCGTAATTGGTGAGAATGGACTCGTGTGGATGAATTATTTACAAGAACAAATCCACTTGCTATACACCATCGAGCTTGATATAGCGTTTTTACTAAGTTAGACCTAACTAAAACCATATCCAAACGCGTTTCTATGAGGTTGCACACTGACTTCAACCCTAATTTTGAAGAAAAGATATTGCGTAATTTTTTCTTAGAAAAAGTTCCTAAAAAAGATGACGTCTGTTGTTTTAATAACAGGCCTCTCTTATAACTTTTTCTTAAATCAAATAACTTATTCTCTATAAGAACCAAATCATTTCTAATTAAAGGTTCTAAAGATTGAGAATTTAAAAAATTCCTTGAAGCAATTCTCCACTTACGTTTTTGTAAACTTTTACTTTTTTTCGTAGTAAGAACAAAACGTTTATTTTCAAAAACACCCCTTTTTAAGCGTGGTTTATACCTTCTATTAGACATTAGATATAGATTGTTTTATAAGCTGATAGTACATTTTGGCTGCCCCTTTTGACTTTAAATTAACAAAAATAGGATAATCTACATAAGTAATGTCAAAAGTTTCGTCAACAAAAGAGATTAAAGGAACATCTTTTTTAAAGCACTCTTTACTTGGAAAAGTGCACGTTCTGTTGAAAGTTACTATCAAATCAGGGCGAACTTTTGATTGATTGTAATTGGTTAAAGATCCTAAAACCCATGAATTCTCGTTTATATAGGCGTGGCGCGATTCGTTTAACTCTTTTTGAACAATATGTTCAATGGAGTGCGGGCAGCCTACGAAAAGAAGCTTTGCTGAAGAGGCGTTACACCCTTTGATTAGTTGTAACACTTTTATAAATGTAGTTAAAGACTGTTCTAAATCAAATATTACGGAACCTTTTCGAAACCCTAAAAAAAATCCACTACTGTCTTTTAACTTTTCCGAAGAAGTCGTTCCAAGAAAACCTTCCGAATCTAAAAGCTCTTTTAAATACTCTTTTTTAAAGGAAACCTCATTAAATTGTTTCATTTATAAATACTTTACTTTTTTTTGAATTTTTTAAGAATTGTAGGTTCCCCTTTAACCAGGACACCCTTGTTTTTGTAAACGTCTACTCTTTTATATTTCTTCAAAGTCGAAACAAAAGCTCCTAATAATTCTATACATGGACTTTTTATTATAAGAAGATTTTCTTTAGGGCAAACTAAAATTAAACCTTCGGGAATATCCACAAGAATATTATGACTAAACCCTAACTTTAACAAAAGTTTTTTAGGGCGATGCTGTTCTACTTTAAAACCGACCCCAACAATCTCAAGCTCTTTGCTAAAACCGAATAGAAGACCCGCAAGAACTTTTTTTATCTTAGATTTTAGTGCTCCTGCTTCCGTAAGTAACTGCCCTCCCGATCTTCTTTTAATTCTGGAAGGATACCCCAAACAAGCTAAAATTAAACAATGTGGTTCCTGTAAGTAGACTTTAAACGGCTTTCTAATTACCACGGAGACTTGAGTGCCATCTTTTGAAAAGGTAATCACACGATTTTCAATTTTTACAAGAATTTCTTTGGAGATATCAAATTTTTCAATAACGGAAATCATAATTAACTAACATAAAGCAAAACTTTCCCTCCAGTCCCTAACAGTTTAGCCTCTCGGTCAGATAGAATTCCAAAAGGAGTACTCAAAACAAGCATTCCCATGTTATTCGAAAATTTCCAGAGATCTTTTTTAGAAAAATGCCTCTCTAAACTTGGTTTGGAAATTAATTTGAACTTATTCGATTTACCAAAAGAGATCTCTTGCTTTAAGTAAATTTTGAAACTTTTATTTTTTCTTTTTTGGCAAATTTGAAAATAGCTTATATATCCTTCTTTTTTAAGAATTTTAAGAACATCAAGAATAATATTACTATAAGGCCAAAAAAAAGAATACTTTAACGAGTTCTGCGAATTAGAGATCGCCGACACAAAGTTAACTATTTGATTATTACTCATAGAATTTTGCAAAAAAGAGTTTTAGAATATCATTTTATTATATGACTGCCATCGGAATCGAACCAATGCTTTTTAGTGTAAATATAAGGTGCCCCTAACAAATGAGCCACACGCAGCCTCCAAAAAAAATTAAAGAGCGAATAGAATTAAGAAACCCATCATAAGAGCGAATAGTGCGATAGCTTCTGTTAAAGCGAAACCTAAGATAGCTACTCTAAAAAGCTCATCCTTCAGTGAAGGGTTTCTAGAAATACCTAAGATTAATGCTGCGAAAACAGATCCAATACCTACACCAGCCCCAACTAAACCGATTGTGGATAAACCGGCTCCGATTAATTTAGCTGCTTGTAAAATCATAATAACTAATCTTTTTAATAATTGCCAAAGGAAACACAAAAAGTGCGTCAATCAATTTGATTGCACTTTGTCTAGAAGTGGATTTGAACCACTGACACAAGGATTTTCAGTCCTTTGCTCTACCAACTGAGCTACCTAAACGGTAGGAGGCGTATCTCTCCTTATTACCTGAAAAAAAACGTCTTTTTTACCCCGTTACATTTTGCGTTTCTTTCTTTGAAGGGATTACTTCCGGGTCGGTACATAACAAATAGTCTATTCCTTTCGTGTAGGGTTTCTGTGCTAAGACGCATTCGAGGATGTCGCATTAACGCATAGTGGTATAGGTTATGAATAAAAGCTATCACAACTTATACACATACTTAGATATATATACTTATATTAAGACATATTAGAATAAACCACTTTCCGTGGTTTATTCTAATACATGAAATTTTTTGCGATTTTATGCCACTTACAGAAATTC
>Ga0209503_10001947_pt1 | contig 10350 bp, 13 predicted proteins | sample SouAtlMetagenome_2_FD_187448 | JGI IMG/M metagenome (GOLD analysis project Ga0209503, IMG submission 187448) | Marine eukaryotic phytoplankton communities from Atlantic Ocean - South Atlantic ANT15 Metagenome (SPAdes) (version 2) | ecosystem: Environmental > Aquatic > Marine > Oceanic | place...
TTATAATCACTTGGAAATCCTTGTATTTGTTTTAATTCATCTGGTAATATTACTCTTAAAAATGTGCCATTCTTATTTTGTATTGGAACAAAGAAACGAGGTGCACGTCCATATGAACAAATAATTGTTTTTGTTGGTTTTCTTATATCAATTATTTCACCATGAATAGGACTAATTCGTTTTCCAAATGAAAACAAATTATCATGTGTTTTTCCATCCCTGGTTCGTTTTTCTTCATCGGCATCATATAAACTTTTTAAGTAAGGATGTGCATTATTATCATCACCATATTTTTTTCTATCTTTCATATTTTTAATAATACATTCATCTGGTATATTTTCCCATCCTACTTGTGATGGTTCAACACGTAATGTTCTATCCATGTTATATTTAATTATATTTTTCAAATCACATGTAGTATTTAAAGGTTCAGGAAATTTTGCTTCCCAATTATATGGATTATCTTTTTTAACTCCAATTATAAATAATCGTTTTCTTTCTTGTGGGACACCGTATTGATCTGCTTTTAATACTTTATGTTTAACATCATAGCCTAGATTTTCAAATTCTCTTACAATAACATCAATATAATTTTCGTTATTTACGGTTTTTCTAGTTAATAAACCTGGAACATTTTCACCAATAATCATTTTTGGTTTAGTTATTTTTGTAAATCTCACAAATTCTCTAAACAATGTATTACGTGGATCAGCATCCATTTTTTTACCTGCTTTTGAAAATCCTTGACATGGAAAACCAGCAAACATAATATCAACATCATTTTTATATTTTTCAAATACTTCATCTGGTATATTTTGAATATTTCTATCATCTTCATGATGAATTAACTCTGAATTAGGAAAATTCATTTCATGAGATTTACAAAAATGTTTATCAATTTCATTATATGCGATCACATCACAACCAGCATTTTGTAAACCAAGAGTATCACCACCTAATCCTGAAAATAAACTTATTGCCTTATATTTGGTCATAATATTTGTTATATTAATATTATTTTATATATTTATATCAATTTTAATATTAATTAAGATATAAATTGGTTACAAATTAAATTGTAAAATTTGTATTTTTACTATGAATATATTTTAATAATTTTATAGCTTGTGCTGAATAAGACCATTCATTATCATACCATATTGTAAATTTGTATTGTTTTTCATCCATTTTCATACATGATGCACTATCGATAATTGTAGGATTTTCTGTTGTCATAAAATCACTACTAACTAAATGTTCATCATCACTTACTTGTACTTCATTTCTTTCACGCAATGTTTGTAATATATTGTCTAACGATTCTTCTTTTTTTAAAGTTACATTTAAATCAACCATACTTACATTACTAGTAGGTACACGAACGGAAGTTCCATATATTTTTCCATCTAATTCTGGCAATATTTTAATTGCAGATTTGCTAGCACCTGTTGTGTGTGGTATTATATTATTAAAAATACTACGATGTGAACGATTATTTAAATGAACTCCATCTAATACATTTTGAGAAGCTGTTACAGCATGCACAGTTATAAAATTACAATTAATTATGCCATATTTTTCATTTAATATTTTTATTAAAGGTACTATACAATTTGTTGTACATGATGAATTACTAATTATATTTTCGTAGTTATATTTTTCATGATTTCCATTATATAAATATTGTGGTGTTTCATCTTTAGATGGAGCACACATTATAAAATATTTAGAACCATGTTCCAATGCTTTTTCCTTTGTTAAAAATTTACCTGTTGTATCAAATACATATTCTGAATTTGAATTACACCACATATATTTTTTAGGATTACGTTCATCTAATATACGAATTTTATTATCATTAATATTAATAATGTTATCATCTATTATTGATATATCTAATGGATTAGATATTTTATGTACTGTATCATTTAAAATATATGATTTTATTTTATCAATCTTAAATCCTGGAAAATTAATTGTATTTATACGTATATGTTTTTGTGCAAGAGCTTGATGAAGAATAGATTTACCTATTCTTCCAAATCCATTTATTCCAATATTAATCATTTTCTATATAACATATAAATAATATTTAATTTATAAAAAAAATTGAATTTAATACTTAAAAATATTATTAAATACAATTTATAAATGATAAAAACAAATTATCCAAAAATTATTATTAATAATGTTATTCGTATTACTAGAGGAATATTAGGACAAGGATTAGAAACAAAACCACTTGGAAGATGGAGTTTATTATACGATAAAAGATTAGATAGTAAAATAGATAGGGCAAACGAAGATCATTGTGGTCCTTGTGGTGAATTATATTTAAAAGAAAAAAATAATTCACCAAAAAATAAATAAATTAATATTATGGTTTATCTATTCGTAAAGATAAAAAAATATCATATAATTGTCTATTATCGTTTTCTATATTGAAAAATTTTTTTTTATCTTTTGATTTAGGTGCTAATAAATTTATCTTAGGTAAAAATGAAAAATTAGTTTGTATTTTCATATATAATACATTAATATATTTTATTATTTGTAATATTAATATATATGACTGATATTAGCAATAATATAGATTTAAGTAATAATAATAATAATTTAAATAATAGTATTTTAGAGAATAGTATTTTAGAGAATACTATTAATGAAATTACTATTAACGAAAATACCGTTAAGAATCATAATAATTTAATGAGTCCTTTAACTACTCCTATGAGAACTCCACAAAAATTAACATTTAATCAACAAGAAATATTAGAAAAATTCAGTAATATTTCTAATGAAGATGAATTATCAGATTTAAAAGAGTTTGTTATTTTTAAACATCAATGGAATACATTACAAAAAAATAATAATCATATTATTAAAGATTGTAAAAGTGATAAACGATTATTAGATTTAAAATATGATACATTAACCAATTGGATTAATAATATACAAACATCTGTTATTTTTTTCTCTACAATATCTGGTTTTCTACAAGCAACACGAATTCAATTTAGCATACCTGATACAATAATAGCTATTATTTCTATTAGTATTTCAACATATATTACATTATTACTATCTATTTCAAAATATTATAAATTAGATGAATTAAAAGAACGCATTCAAAACTTAAGAGAAAAATATGTTACGCTACATAATAGATTAGAATATCGCATTGATACTTTAACTCCATGGTTTGACAGAAATCTATGGATATATCATAATCCTCAGGAAAAACTAAAAGAATGGACTATAATTTATAATGAAATGCAAACAGATTATGAAGATATAATTAAAATTAAGAAAGACTTAGTTTCTGAATTTGAAATAATTATGGACACTATTTCTAGAAATAAATATATGATTGTTAATATTAAACAAGACAATCATACTAGAACTAAATTTTATAAACTACAAAAAGAGTCTAATAAATTAGAACAAAAATTTAAAAAAAGAAATTTACCAGCTAGACAAAAAAGCATAATTAAATTACAACATGATGTTGATAGCATAGATCCTACTGAAAATATTGTTTAATATAATAATATAAATATATCATTGTAAATAATAATAATATAAATGAAAACACCATTTAAATTATTTGACGTAACACTAAGAGATGGTTTACAATCTGTAAAAAAAATATACACATTAAATGAAAAAAAACATATATTTCATAATATTTTAAATAAATATAATCCAAAATCAATCGAAATTGGTTCATTTGTTAATAAGAAAATTTTACCACAAATGGCTAATACATATGAATTATTTCATTATATACAAAAACAAAATTTACCAAACGATATTTATGTTTTAACACCAAATTTAAGTTCTGTTAGAAAAGGAATTAATATAGGTGTAGAAAATTATAGTTTTATCACTAGCGTTTCAAATTCATTTCAATGGAAAAATATAAATAAAAGTTTAGATAATACAAAAAATGAAATTATTTTAATGCACGATGAATTAAAAAAATCTAATATTAATAACAAAATAAAAATTTATTTATCTTGTATTGATGAATGTCCTATTGAAGGAAAACAAAAGATTGAACATATTGTAAATGAATTTTTATATTATTATAACCGTTTAAATATACAAGATATATGTATTAGTGATACATGTGGTACATTAAAAGGTGATCGATTAAAATTAATATTAAATAAATTAATTAATATCAATGGAGTTATTCCATCAAAAATTTCATTACATTTTCATTTTAATAATAAAAATACTGGTGATATAATTAACCTATTTCATATGTTAAATATAGCAAAAAGATATAATATAATTAATTTAGATATTAGTGATATAAATAGTGGCGGCTGTAGTATGACAATTGATGAAAAAAATTTAAAAAATAATATGAGTTATGATATTTTATATCAATATAATATAGTACATGGTTAAATATAATCCAAAATTATGGAATGAAAATGATCATTTAAAAAAATCACATAACTGTTACTCATATTTTTTAAATAAAATAGATAAGAAAAAAATAATTAAATGTAAAAATAAAAAACAATGTGTAACACCACAACCAGGTTATTTTAAAGGATTATCAAAAAACATTTACAAAATGACTAGAAAAAAAAGAAGTCCTGATGGTTTTCGTTATCAATGTAAAAATGTAGTTCCAAGAGTTTTAGCTGATAATCCATACGTTAAATTTAATGGAAATACTAGAAAAAAATGTAAAAAAGGTTATTATCCAGGAGCTTTGGTTACAACTAGTAAAGATGCATGGGATAAAAGTGATTATCATTTTTATAGAAAAGATTCTGACACAGGTAGTTGGAGTCATAAAACTGGTAAATTACCAGTTACAAATGTAGATGCTAAAGGTAATAAAATTATTGACCCTTTTTATGCTGCTCGTAAATACGCTCGTAATGATTATTCTGATTTTTGCGGTTATTTTTGTATTCCAGAAGAAGATAATTTAAAATATATGAGTAATGAAAATTTATTTTCATAATATTAAATGTAATAATATTAAATGTTAATTATTATAATATTATTAGTATTCATATTATATTTTATGAAAATATTTGGATTTTTTAATTTTTTTTGTTGTCCTATTTCAAAAAAAGGTATGACTTCTTTATTTGTAGAACCAGGATTTATCAAACATGAAACTGTAAAAGATCTTCTTGGTCTTACAATGCTTGTATACGATTATTCTAAAAAATTTACTTTAGAAGAAGATGAAACTATTGAAACCTTTGTTTCAGGATTAAAATCAAACAAAGAAGAAATGAAATCTTTAGAATTTAGTGATGAACGTTCAATTGTATTAAATCAATTAAATGAAAGATCTCCACAAGGAAAAGTTGTAACATTTATTAGTGATGAAGAAACAGACATTCAGGTTGGTGTAACTACAAGTGAAATAAATAAACGTATTTCTGTAATTTTTAGAGGCAGTGAATCAAAAGCAGATTGGTATTATGATTTAATGATTTTCAAAACAAAAATACTTGATAATAAATATGAAAATGTACAAGTACATTCTGGCTTTCATACTCAATTACATAAAAATAATGTTTATGAAAAATTAATAAATGTAGTTAAAAAATTAAAAACAAAACATCCTGATTATAATATTTATATTACTGGACATAGTTTAGGTGCGGCATTATCTACATTATTTGGTTTTGAATTAGCTCATGAAATAGATAATAAAGTGACAGTTGTCTCATTTGCTAGTCCTAGAATAGGTAATCCTGAATTTAGAACAGCTTTTGATAAAAAAGATAATTTAGAACATTATCGTGTTTCAAATGATCGTGATATTGTCACTGCAGGACCAATGATAAATTTTCAACATGTAGGCACAAATATTGCATTAAGTGATGATAAATGTGAAATCTTCAAATTATATGATTATAATACTTGGTTTAAGTTTTCATTATTTAATTGTTGGAAAGTTAGTGATCATAATGTTGATTTATATTACACACGATTATGTAAATTCCATTGGAATGAAAAAAAATAAATTATAAATTAATTGAGTAAGGTTTAAATATTCAATTATTTTGTATGGAAGAAACAAAAAAATTTATAAAAAATATTTTTAATAATTTTAATATTGATAAGGATTTATATTGTACATTAGTATTAAACAATCAATTCGTTCGTTGGGTTGTTTTAAATAATCAAATGAAAATTTGTGATTTATTTAAATTAGCTGAAGAAATATTTAATAATAAAAATATTAAATGTTTAGAAATTAATGATATTATAATACCTAGAAAATGTAAAAAAAAATTAATTCAATATTTAAATGATGATGAAATTATACGTGCATTTACATAGTAGTAGTGTTTGTATTAAATTCTAACTTATCTAATTCTTCTTTTGTATTTACACCTAATACATTATTAACATATTGTTCCATTAGTGTTATATTGTGAATAAATATATTATTTTTTTGACATAGATTGACAATATCTGTTAAATAATATTCTCCTTGAACATTATTATTTTCTATTTGTGGTACAATAAAATTTAAACATACAGAATCAAAACAATAAATGCCAGTATTTATTAAATTTATTTTTTTTTCTTCTTGATTAGCTTCTTTCTCTTCTATTATATTGACTATTTTATTATCATTTAATATAATTCTTCCATAACCGTGTGGTTTATCAACATTAATAGAAATTATTGTATTTTCAAAATTATTTAAATAAATTTGAGACAAAAATCTGTCTAAAATTGAAAATTTAATATTAGGCATATCACCATTTAATATTAATACTTTATCGCTATCAATGTATTGATGTAACGTACTACATATTGCATGTCCTGTACCTTTAGGATCATTTTGTATAACAAATTCTAATAATTTATTCTCATCATTTTTTAAATATTCAAGACAATATTTTTCAATCATTTTTGAATGTTTACCTGTTACAATAATAATCTTTCTGGGTTTTAATAAAACAACTTGTTGAATTATTCCAATTAATATTGGTTTATTTTTAAATAAACATAATACTTTTGGGATATTTGATTTCATTCTTTTTCCTTCTCCAGCTGCTAATATTGTAACTACTAAATTTCTTGAATCTATTTTACTATTAGATAAATCCATTATTAATAATACTATTCATTACTTTTTAAGCAAATTTATATAATAAAAATATAATATATGTCGAATGATATTGAATTTGATGAATTTGAAGAAATTGAGTTAACAGATTTATCTAATAATACAATTAATAACAATAACAAAAATAATTATTCAAATGATAGTTTATTTAGTTTATATGAATCTCCATCAAAAAAAAGAAATTTATTGACATTTTTTTCTAATGATTCATATGGCAATAATGAAATTACATCTAATGAAAATAATAATGATTATAACTCTATCGAAAATAATACAAATAAAAATACTAAATTTTATAAAAATAAATTTATAAAATCTTTTATGATTATATTAAATCATATTTTAATACAATTATCGTTAATATCTTTATTAGAACCTATATTATACTTTAATTTTATACTCAATATTGAAGAACAATTATTTTATGACCAAATAGAAGATATAGATAATCAACTTATCAACAAAGTTATGCCTGATGATTTATCTAATAGTATTAGAAACCAACCATTTTATAATCTATTTATACAATTTTTAATTTATGAAAAAAGATATATTGATAATACATATAATACATTACATGATAATTCTATTAATGCTAACTTAGATAATGAAAAATTATTAAATAAATTATTTAATAAATCATTGAATCTATCACTAATTATTATGAGCATAACATTTTGTTATACTATTATGATTAAATATTTATACAATAAAAAAATTTCAAAAATGTTATTACATCATTTATGTTTTATTTTTTTTATAGGGTTGTATGAAATATGGTTTTTTTTAAACGTTGTTTCACAATATTTTCCTTGGAATACAGAAGAACTTGTATTTGATATTTTTAAATGTAGTTGGTATCATTTAACTAATAAATATCCTGAACTTGAATCATTAGAAAAAAATGTAACTATTACATGTTAATTTATAAAATTGATTTTTTATTACATGTTTTATTGTAATTACTATAAAACATGGAATTACCAAATATTCGAGAAATTACTCAACAAAAATATTGGCATTTTAATCTTTCAAAAAACTATGACTTCTACTTAGGTAAAAAAATTTATATTTGTACAAAATGGAACGACCCTAATAAATTAAACATGAAAAATTATGGTAAACTTATTGATATTAATGAGTTATCTGTATGTATAAATACAGGTTATCATAAAGGATATATTGAACTACCACGAATAATATATTATGCTCATGACGAAATTAAATTTATATTTTTAAAAATGTACGATAATGTTTCTATAAGATCCTCTTATAGAAATATTAATAAAAAACAATTAGAAGATGATTATAATGAATCTCATCAACGTTTAATTAAAAATAACTTTCGAACTATTTAAAATTAAAATAATTTACTTTCTTTTTGTTGTCTTTCTTTTTATCTTTTTTTGTTTTCTTGTTTTTTTCTTTAATTTTTTTTGTGTTTTTTTTCTTTTATTTAATTTTCTTTTTTTAGTTTTTTTTCTTCCTCCATATCCTGGACCAAGAAACCCCCTGATTTCATCACTAATTCCTTTTCTTGTATAATTATTTGTTTTACTAAGACCTCTGTTAACTGCCTGTTTTAATGCTGCTTTTCTTGCTGCTCTTTCTTGTAGTGCTGTTTCTTGCGGTTCACCATTTATTATATCTTCAAAATAATTTCGGTCGTATTGTGTCAACACTTCTTTTACTCCATTTTCATATAAAAATGCAATTGTATCCAAATTGTTTTGATTAGATGCAGCTACTATAGGTGTATCTTGAAAGAAAATATCATAATCATCTTCCCCACTATCATTACTATCATTTACTAGTGATCCTGCTGATTCATTTACATCAAAACTATGTTTAAGTACAAGTGTTTCTACTTTTGCTTTACCATCTACGGCAGACTGTGCTGCTTCATGAATTCCTGATCTATTTTGAAGATTTTTTTGTCCTTTTATTTCATTTGGTTTAAAACCTACTTGTTTCATTTTGTCTAAAACTTGTTCTAAAACAGCATTAGTACTATTCCAGCAAGCATAAAGAAATGGTGTACCTTGATTATCATCACGTAATTCTAATTCCTCTCTTGTTACTTCTTCTCCATTTTCTATTTTGTCAACAATTTGTTTTAATTGATCACTATCACTCATTATATATATATATATTATATGATGATAAAAAAATAAAATAACAAATACATATATTATTAATTACTATCTATATCTATATAATAAACACTAATTTATTATATAGTTAATTTACTTTCTTTTTGTTGTCTTTCTTTTTATCTTTTTTTGTTTTCTTGTTTTTTTCTTTAATTTTTTTTGTGTTTTTTTTCTTTTATTTAATTTTCTTTTTTTAGTTTTTTTTCTTCCTCCATATCCTGGACCAAGATACCCCCTGATTTCATTACTAATTCCTTTTCTTGTATAATTATTTGTTTGACTAAGACCTCTGTTAACTACCTGTTTTACTGCTGCTTTTCTTGCAGCTCTTTGCGCTAGTGCTTCTTCTTGCGGCTCACCATTTATTATATCTTGAAAATACATTCTGTCGTATTCTGTCAACACTTCTTTTACTCCATTTTCAAATAAAAATGCCATTGTATCCAAATTGTATTGATTATGTGCAGCTACTATAGGTGTATCTTGATCAAAACCATCATTACTATTATCATTTTCTAATTCACCAGCTGCTTCATTTACATCAAAACCATGTTTAAGTACAAGTGTTTCTACTTTTGCCTTACTTTCTACGGTAGACTGTGCTGCTTCATGAATTCCTGATCTATTTTGAAGATTTTTTTGTCCTTTTATTTCATTTGGTTTAAAACCTACTTGTTTCATTTTGTCTAAAACTTGTTCTAAAACAGCATTAGTACTATCCGTGCAAGCATGATGTAATACTGTCGAACCATTTTCATCACGTAATTCTAATTCCTCTCTTGTTACTTCTTCTCCATTTTCTATTTTCTCAACAATATCTTGTAGTTGATAATATTTTGTAAAATTAGCTAGACTCATTATATATATATTATTTAACAAAAAATATTATAAATCAATAAAAAACTATATATTTAAAGATATTATATAGTAATTATAATATAAGTTAGTTGATGTCTGTATGTAATAAGGGATGTGATAATAAGGGAATTGGGATTGATGATGATAGTATATCCTTAATTAGTAATCAAAGTTATACATCATTAAATTCTCTTGATACAAGTTCGAAGA
>Ga0209503_10001948_pt1 | contig 10347 bp, 10 predicted proteins | sample SouAtlMetagenome_2_FD_187448 | JGI IMG/M metagenome (GOLD analysis project Ga0209503, IMG submission 187448) | Marine eukaryotic phytoplankton communities from Atlantic Ocean - South Atlantic ANT15 Metagenome (SPAdes) (version 2) | ecosystem: Environmental > Aquatic > Marine > Oceanic | place...
TTTGATAGGTTGATGCGTTATGCCATTAAACTCTTACTTTTTACAAGGATCCCAAGGAGAACAAAGACTCGTTCAGGATCTCATTAACGAACAGTTAAAAATATACGGACAAGATATCATTTACCTTCCAAGGAAGTTGGTAAGTCAGGATGCAATTCTGAATGAAACAATTGCTACTGAATTTGATGACTCATTCAGAATGGAAGCGTATCTAGCAAACTATGAAGGGTTTGCAGGTAATGGAGATATTCTATCTAAGTTTGGTGTCCAGTCAACAGACCAGATTACTCTGATAATCTCAAAGGAAAGATATGAGGACTTTACTTCCCCATTCTTACAAGGAGAAGATGTCATAGTATCATCGAGACCAGCAGAAGGTGACTTGATTTATCTCCCTCTCGATAATACTATCTTCGAGATCAAATACGTAGAAGCGAAGAAACCATTCTATCAACTGAATAAGTTATTCGTCTATCAGTTGAGTTGTGAAGTCTTCGATGCTGCACTCGATGAACAGGTCATTACTGGAATCGAAGAAGTCGATCAGGCAGTATCCGACTTTATCTTCACCACCAAAATTACAATGGTTGGTCTTGATGCTCAGCAGGCAACAGCAACTATTCAACTTGCGAAAGACCTTGGTGGTGGTCCAAGCGATCTTGCTGTAAGCAGCATTGACCTTGTTAATGATGGAACAGGATACACACTTCCACCAATCATTGGTATTCAGACTGCACCTGGTGGTGGCATCAATGCTTCTGCTGTTGCACTCATGACCCAGAGAACTGGTCAAGTGGGTCAGTCAATTGATAGTATTCAAATCACCAATCCAGGACTTGGATATACATTACCACCAACAATTACAATCCGTCCTCAGAACAATGATGGCACTGGTGGCATTGCAACTGCAATTCTAACCGAAGGTGCTCTTGGACTTCCAAACATTACATTTGCTGGTGTTGGATATGGCGTCACACCAACAGTTGCAATTACAACAGCACCTTCAGGTGGAACTAATGCTTCTGCTGTAGTTATTGTTAATGCTGATGAAAGAGTTAGTGCTATTCGATACACTAATGCTGGTGCAGGATACACATTGGCACCAAACGTCACCATACAGGTCCCTGCGACCGGAATCAACTCCTCTAACTATTTGCCTGGAGAACTTGTCAGAGGCGTCTCTACGGGCACCACAGCGTATGTTCACAAGTGGGATTCTGATATTAATGTATTAGAAATTACAAATGCTTCTAGTAATTTTGCACTTGGAGAAATCATTGTAGGTATTGGAACTACTCAACTTGGATCTGATGCTGCTAGAAGAATTGAAGCAATTTCTGATCAGGATGAGTTTGATGAATTTGCAGATAATATTGAAATAGAGTCAGAAGCAGACACCATTCTTGACTTTACAGAGAAGAACCCATTTGGAGAGATCTAAATAGTTAGTATAGGCAAACCATGGTGTCATGTTAGGACAGTATTATTATCATGAGATTATACGAAAGACTATCATATCTTTCGGTACTCTTTTCAACAGCATTGAACTTCGGCACACGAAGCAGGACGGATCTGAGTTTTCGACTGTAAAGGTTCCGATTGCATATGGTCCTGCTGAGAAGTTTATTGCAAGACTAGAGCAAAAACCTGATCCAAGAAGAAGAGTATCGATAACTCTTCCTAGGTTAGCATTTGAAATGTCAAGCATTCAGTATGATGCTACTAGAAAGGTTTCTACGATGCAAACCTTCAAAGCATTTACTAAAGATGGAACAAAGTTAGCAAGAAAAGTGTTCATGCCTGTTCCATACAATCTAGGTTTTAGATTGTCAATCATGACTCAATATAATGAAGATGCGATGCAGATTATTGAGCAGATTCTTCCTATATTCCAACCAGCATTTAATGTAACAGTTGACCTAGTAGATTCAATCGGTGAGAAGAGAGACGTACCACTGGTTTTAGAAAACATCAATTTCCAAGATAACTATACTTCTGGGTATGAAGAGAAGAGAGTTATCGTTCACGACTTACAGTTTACAGCAAAGACATATCTGTTTGGTGCCATTGCTGATAATAGTGAAGGACTTATCAAAAAAGTCCAAGTCGATTATCATACAAGCACAAATACCAAGACAGCAAAGAGAGAACTCAGGTATGTTGCTGAACCTAGAGCACTCAAAGATTACAATGATGATAATGTAACTACTCTTGCTGAGGACATTGATGCAGAACAGACCAAGTTCCTGGTCTCCAATGCAACAAGTCTCTTTGTTGACGGTTATATCTATATTGGCAAGGAACTTATACAGATTAGAGAAATCAGTAATGAAACACTCTTAGTGTATAGAGGAGTTGATGGAACTCAGGCAGATAGTCACATTAAAGGAGTATCCATTGATGCAGTCACCACGGCAGATGATGCTCTGGTTGAACCTGGTGATGACTTCGGATTCAGTGAAGAACGATTCGACTTCGGTGATTTCAAAACTTATAGTCCCACTAAAGGTACAGATGTATGAGTGACCAATTTGACAGTATAAACGATACCTTGGACATTGAAGTTCAGGCAGGAGAAATCGTAAAAGAGACCAAGAAAGAACTCAAGAGAGTCAGTGGTCAAGAAGACCACCTTAAAGATTATGAGTATACTCGTGGTAACTTGTATTCCTTGATTGAGAAGGGACAGGAAGCAATCAACGGTATCCTTGAATTAGCACAGGAAGGTCAACAACCTAGGTCATATGAGGTTGTCGGACAACTTATTAAGAGCGTTGGTGATGTATCTGATAAGTTGCTTGATCTGCAGCAGAAGATGAAGGATCTAAATAAAGAGGAGAAGGCATCTTCTCCAACGACGGTAAACAATGCATTATTTGTTGGTTCAACTGCTGAATTGCAAAAACTGCTCAAGGATGGATTCAAAAAGGAATGAAAACATACAAACAATTTCAACAGAATATCCAAGAGATTGATCAGAACATGATGGGTCCTGGTCTTGGTGCAATTAGTGCTGTAGGTAATGCAATAAATTGGATAGGTAAAAAGGCTGCCACTGCCGGAGCAATGACAATGGCACGAAACATAGGAGGTTCTGCACCCAAAGTTAAATCCAAATTCAAAGGTCCCGGTGGAGACCCATCTGGATCAGGTTTAGGGCAAGCACAACAACGTAAATTCAAAGGTCCCGGTGGTGATCCATCCGGGTCAGGTTTTGGTCAAGCACAGCAAAAGAGTAAGTAACCATGCCATCAGTATCCAAAGCACAACAAAGATTCATGGGTATGGTCCGTGCCACCCAGAAAGGTGAGATGAAGAATCCATCACCTGAAGTGCAGGATGCTGCCAACTCTATGAAGAAGAAAGATGCGAAAGATTTTGCATCTACTAAACATAAAGGTTTACCCGAAAAGAAAAAGGTAGAAGAAGCAGTCTACGGTGGTGCGGAAGCAGAGAAAAAGAAAAAGATTGATGCCTTTATGGACAAAGCAATGCCAAAACGCACCTTCGATCAAATGGGAAGAGAAACTGACCGTCGCACTGGTAAACTCAAAGAGGATATGAAAGGTTACGGAGAAGAGAGATTCTGCGAACTCTGTGGCAAGATGGAATACAGAGAGGAATGCAGTTACGGTCCCAAGATGTGGGACATGTTTACAATAAGGAACTTCAGTAAGTCTGTTGTAGTCCCAGGTAAAGCAACCTATGAGTGTAAAGCAGTCAACTCCAACTGGAGAAACGAAATAGCAGAATCATATCTTAGAGTACAGGAACGGGGAAGAACATATACTATTATCTTCAACTGGAGAGGAAGAACACTAAAGGTTCAAATGTTCTTCAACAAATTCTCCAGACCCACGAGAGAGGAAGTACGTGCAGAACTCAATAAGGTCTATCCCGGACCAATTGTGCTATACTACAATCCAGTAAAAAGAGAACCAACTTTACCATTAATGTTTGCAGGAGACTCAGGAGGAGACGCAAATGAACCTAGACCCAGATGCAATTGAAATCCAGAACTTAAACAAAAGTTTTGAGTACATCAAAATTGCAAGAGAGATTGATAATCTACAAGAAATAGAGAACTTAAAAAACGTAGCAAAGTGCTACGCTAAATTATATTTGAAGACACAAGAAACTGTAGCATCGTTAGGAAATTTATGAATCATGGGTGATAATGTATATCTTGGCAATCCTAATCTAAAGAAGGCAAATACGCCTGTAGAATTCACTGAAGAGAATATTATAGAATTCGTAAGGTGTAAGAATGATCCTGTGTATTTTGCAGAGAATTACGTCAAGATTGTGAGTTTGGATGAAGGTCTTGTTCCCTTCAAACCATACGACTTCCAAAGGAAGTTGATTTCCAACTTCCATGAGAATAGATTCAATATTTGTAAGATGCCACGTCAGACTGGTAAATCCACTACGTCTGTGTCATACCTTTTGCACTATGCAGTATTCAACGATAGTGTTAATATAGGCATCCTGGCAAACAAAGCAGCAACCGCAAGAGACCTTCTTGGAAGATTGCAGACTGCTTATGAAAACCTGCCTAAATGGATGCAACAGGGTATCATCGCATGGAACAAAGGTTCATTGGAGTTAGAAAATGGCAGTAAGATTCTGGCAGCGTCTACGTCTGCAAGTGCTGTCCGAGGTATGTCATTTAACATCCTCTTTCTCGACGAGTTCGCCTTCGTCCCAAATCACATTGCTGACTCGTTCTTTGCCTCTGTTTATCCTACTATTACTTCTGGTAAAAGTACCAAAGTAATTATTGTATCTACGCCCCACGGTATGAATCACTTCTACCGTCTATGGCATGATGCAGAAAAGAGTAAGAATGATTATATTCCCACAGATGTTCACTGGTCTGAAGTACCAGGTAGGGATGATGTCTGGAAAGAACAGACAATTGCTAACACATCAGAACAGCAGTTCAAGATCGAGTTCGAGTGCGAATTCCTTGGATCTGTTGACACCCTGATTGCACCAAGTAAATTAAGATCATTGGTCTACGATAATCCAATGACCAGAAATGCTGGATTGGATGTCTATGAAGCACCCAAAGAAGGCAGAGATTACGTTTGCACTGTTGACGTTGCAAGAGGAGTCAGTCTAGACTATTCTGCTTTTGTTGTTGTAGATATTACTGAGTTCCCACATAGGGTAGTAGCAAAATATCGGAATAATGAAATCAAACCGATGCTATTCCCTAATATCATCTACGAAGTAGTAAGAAATTACAATAATGCATTTGTTCTTTGTGAGGTAAATGACGTTGGAGATCAAGTTGCTTCAATTCTAAACTACGATCTTGAGTATCAGAATCTGTTGATGTGCTCAATGCGTGGTAGAGCAGGTCAGATTGTAGGACAGGGATTCTCTGGTAAGAAGACACAACTTGGTGTCAAGATGAGTAAAACTGTCAAACAGGTCGGATCACTTAATCTGAAGACAATGATTGAAGAAGATAAAGTAATCTTCAATGATTATGAGATCATATCTGAACTGACTACTTTTATCCAGAAGCGTAATACATTTGAGGCAGAAGAAGGTTGTAATGATGACCTGGCAATGTGTCTGGTAATCTATGCATGGTTGGTTCAACAGGATTACTTCAAAGAACTTACTGACCAGGATGTTCGTAAGAGACTGTATGAAGAACAGAAGAATCAGATTGAACAAGACATGGCACCATTTGGTTTTATGTCAGATGGTTTAGAAGAGACTAGTTTTGTAGATGCCGAGGGAGATAGATGGACCACCGATGAATATGGTGACAGATCTTATATGTGGGAGTATCAGTAATGGGATTCGACGAACAGTTTAGTTTAGAACACTTACTGTTCAAGAAAAGAGTGTGTCGATCCTGTAAAGAAAGTAAAGACTTGATAGAAGACTTTTATATGACGAGAAAGGGCAGAGGTGTTCTTCCATCTTCATATTCATATGAATGTAAGGAATGTACGAAGAAGCGCATAATTGCTGGTAGAAAAGTCGATATAAGTAATTGGTCCTATCCAGATTGGTAGTTCACGCACTGTTTCCCCACTTAAGGAGTGATTTTTTCTAAATAGTTTTAGTAAAAATGAATCTTCGGTCGAGGAAAGACATGTCGCTTAATCTAGTATCCCCCGGCGTCAAAGTAAGAGAAGTTGACTTAACAATCGGTAGAGTGGATGCTGCAAATGAGCAAGTAGGCGCAATTGCAGGACCATTTGAGAAGGGACCTATCAATGTTCCCATTCTGGTTGAAACTGAGCAAGACCTTCTCGCTACTTTTGGTAAGCCCCTTACAACCGACGCACAGTGTGACTACTGGTTAAGTGCGTCTGCATATCTCTCTTATGGTGGTGTTCTGAGAGTTCTCAGAACTGACGAGTCTGCTGGCAATCATCTGAACAATGCCAACAACGATGGTTCCACCAGCGTCAAAATCAAATCCTATGAGGATTATGTAAATAACGCCAGTTCTGCTTCTGTATCTTGGGAGTTCGCTGCAAAGAACCCAGGAAAGTGGGCAAACAATCTTAAGGTCTGCACCATTGACGGTGCTGCCGACCAAATCATCTCCGGTATCAGCACCACTGGTGTTACAGTCGGTATGGGTGTTACCCAGACGATGGTTGGAAAAGTAAATGCTGGTTCTGGATCTACCTCACTCTATGATGGAATGCTGAGAGGCATCATCACCGAAGTTGGTGTTGGTCAGATTTCAGTTAAGATCAACGACAGAGTTGCTGCTGACGGAACTTCTACCGCTGCTGCTTATCAGGAAGGCGGTTCACTCGCATTCATCGCTCCAACTACAACATCCACAACCACTACTACTGGTATTGGTACAACTGCTGGTGTTATCAACGAGCAAGTTGACGCTTCAATCTCTGGTATCAACACGACTTCTGCTTCTGGTGGTATCGATCAGAACATTGCAATCGGAGACGTTGTTACCGTAACTGGTGGTAATTCAACAGTTCCTTCAGATACTAAGGTTGTTGCTATCGCTGCTAACACTGTATTCGTTGACAAGTCAATCACTGGTATCAGTACTGCTGGCGATGGTGCAATCTTCACCTTCACCAGATCATCTTCTTCAACCACTGCTTCTGATCAACTCCGTGTTGGAACCTCTGCTGGTGTTTCAACTGCAACTTACACTTCTGCTACTATTGCTGATTGGTACGGTAGTCAGACTCTTGGACTTACAAACTCCACAGTTTCTTGGAAGACAATCGCACAGAAACCCGGTACTTCACAGTATGCTTCCGAGAGAAGTGCAAAGAACGATGAAATCCACGTAGTCGTAGTTGACGACACTGGTTCTGTAACCGGAACTGCTGGAAACATTGTTGAGAAGTTCACCTTCCTTAGCAAGTCTTCTGACGGTACTGTATCTCCAACCGAGGCAGTATTCTACAAGAGCAGTATTGCTAACCTTTCCGATTTCGTATTCTCTGGATCACATCCAACTGGTGTTGCTGGTGGACTTACTGGTGGAACTGGTAAAGCATTCACTGTATCGAGTGGAGCATGGGGTTCCGCTGCACAAGGAACAACCTTCAATGTGAATGGCGCAGTAACCTACAATCTTACTGCTGGTAAGAACTACACTGCTAATGATGGATTCGCAACCACACTTGCTGACGTTGTAACTTCTTACGAAGTCCTCAAAAATCCTGCTGAATACTCAATTGACTTCCTCATCAACGGTCCTTCCGGTGGTACTTCGGTCTTCGATTCACAGGCAAAAGCAAACAAACTGATTGAAATTGCCGAACTCAGAAAGGATTGTATCGCTTGTATCTCTCCTCACAGTGCTGGATTCGTCAATGAATCAAACTCTGACACCCAGACAGATAAACTGATTCAGTTCTTCGATGCTCTGACTTCATCTTCCTACGCAGTCTTCGACTCAGGATATAAGTACACCTTCGATAGATTCAACAACGAATTCCGTTACGTTCCTTGTAACGCTGACGTTGCTGGTCTGATGGCAAGAACTTCAATCAATCAGTTCTCCTGGTTCTCACCTGCTGGTTCCGCAAGAGGAGCAATCAATGGTGCAGTCAAACTTGCTTACAATCCTTCCCAGGCACAAAGAGATCTGATTTATCCTAAGAGAATTAACCCAATCGTGGCACTGCCCGGTTCTGGTATTCTTCTCTTCGGTGATAAGACTGGTCTTTCCTTCGCTTCTGCCTTCGATAGAATCAACGTTCGTCGTCTGTTCCTCACCATTGAGGATTCAATCGAGAGAGCAGCAAAGGATCAACTCTTTGAATTCAACGATGTTATCACGAGATCTAATTTCGTCAATATTGTTGAACCATTCCTTCGTGATGTCAAGGCAAAGAGAGGTATTACTGAGTTCGTCGTAATCTGCGATGAGACCAATAACACCCCTGACATTGTTGACTCTAATCAGTTTAGAGCAGATATCTTTGTCAAACCCGCAAGATCTATCAACTTCATCGGTCTTACCTTCGTTGCTACTCGCACCGGAGTAAGTTTTGAAGAAGTCGTCGGCAACGTTTAATTCATTCACACAGTAGAGGAAACATCTAATGGCAAACCGTAACGCCCCAAATACTAAGGATAGAACCCTTGATGCGTTTAAGGGCAGAATGATCGGTGGAGGTGCAAGACCCAATCTATTTGAGTGTGAATTGTACTTCCCCGATGACGCTATCCCCGAAGGAACCACGAAGGATGCTTTAACTGACAGAACTCGTTTCATGGTTAAGGCAGCAAACCTTCCTGCTTCTAACATTTCTCCAATCAACATCCCCTTCAGAGGTAGAAATCTGAAGGTTGCTGGAGATAGAACCTTCGATCCATGGACCATCACCATCATCAACGATGTTGACTTCAGCATCAGAACTGCTTTCGAGAGATGGATGAATCTCATCAACAAGCACGAAGATAATGCTGGTATTACAAATCCTTCTTCTTATCAGCAAGATATGTATGTTAAGCAACTAGGAAGAGCACAAGTAGGTGGTGCCCAACCAACCAGTGATCCACAAATCCCCGTACTCAAGCAGTACAGATTCTATGGTTCATTCCCAACAAACGTCTCAGATATTCCACTATCTTACGATAGTTCTGATACGATTGAGGAATTCTCGGTCACCATGGAAGTTCAGTGGAGTGAAGCACTGAATCCAGACGGTTCAAGTCAGTTGGGAACCGGAGTATAAATAGTAGGATAATAAGTTCAATCTTGATTAATGTCTAAATTATTTGGTTTTAAACTACCAGATCCAGGGGAAGGCAAAGCTTCAAAAAGCATTGTCTCCCCTGTGCCTCAAACAGATGAGGACAAATCAGATTTTTATCTCTCCAGCGGTTTCTACGGTCAATACGTAGATATCGAGGGAGTTTATAAGTCTGAACAGGATCTGATTCGTAGATACCGTGAAATGTGTCTACATCCTGAGTGTGATAGTGCGATTGAAGATATTGTAAACGAAGCAATTGTTTCAGATCTCAATGATTCTCCTGTAGAGATTGAGTTATCTAATCTTCCTGCTTCAGATAAACTCAAAGATATTATCAGAGAAGAGTTCCAGAACATCAAAAACATGATGAACTTCGACAGGAAGTCTCATGAAATCTTTAGGAATTGGTACATTGACGGAAGAATCTTCTACCATAAAGTAATTGATCTCAAGGATCCTGCCTCAGGTATCCAAGAGATTAGAAACATTGATCCGCTCAAGATTCGTTTGATTCGTAAGCAAGAGAAAGGCGGACCAAACGCTCAATCTCCTTTTGATGTTGCAAGAGGCGGAAAAGATCCCACCAATCCAGAAAACTATAAGACACCTGAAATAGAAGAGTATTATCTATATGATCCTAACTCCGCAACAAAAGGTGGCGGTGGTATATACCCAAATAGAAACTCCAAGGGTGCTACAAAAATCTCAAAAGATGCAATTACATTTGTAACCTCTGGACTAGTAGACAGAAATAAACAAACAATTTTATCTTATTTGCACAAAGCAATTAAAGCACTTAACCAATTGAGAATGGTTGAGGATAGTCTTGTTATCTACAGACTGTCAAGAGCACCAGAACGTAGAATTTTCTACATTGACGTTGGTAATCTGCCTAAGGTAAAAGCAGAACAGTATCTGCGCGATGTGATGAATCGCTATCGCAACAAACTTGTATATAATGCGAGCACCGGAGAAATCCGTGATGACCGTAAGCATATGGCAATGCTTGAAGACTTCTGGTTACCTAGAAGAGAAGGTGGTAGAGGAACTGAAATTTCTACACTGCCTGGTGGTCAGAACCTTGGAGAACTTTCTGACGTTGACTACTTCCAAACCAAAC
>Ga0209503_10001949_pt1 | contig 10345 bp, 9 predicted proteins | sample SouAtlMetagenome_2_FD_187448 | JGI IMG/M metagenome (GOLD analysis project Ga0209503, IMG submission 187448) | Marine eukaryotic phytoplankton communities from Atlantic Ocean - South Atlantic ANT15 Metagenome (SPAdes) (version 2) | ecosystem: Environmental > Aquatic > Marine > Oceanic | place...
GCGTTTGTACCCTGTACTTGTTGAGCTACAGGTTGCCCATCCGAGTTTGAGTATACATTTAGAAGTTGCGCCCAACCGAACCATCCTCAATAGCATTCACGCGTCTACTCTAGAATTAGGCATCGTCACGCAACAACCTGATGAAGAGATGTTTTCGTCTGAAAAAATCGGTAGCGAATCTTTGGGGCTTATATTGCCCAAAGGTGCTCTTGGTAATTTAAGTACGAATAGTGCTGATAATACTGCAAGTAGCCAAGAAAAAGACATTGCCGATATCTTGCTATCGCTTGGGTTAATTAACCACCCCGACGCCATGCACTATCTAAAACTTTACTTTAGCCACTCGGGCGAGCAGGCCCTAATGCAATTAGATCCTAGTCGGTTGCCAAAGCATGGTTACATTAATCAGCTGTCTCAAATTTTATTGCCCGTAAGCAAAGGGCTGGGCTTTACCGTACTGCCCATTAAAGTACTTGATAGCTTTACCAACGCCACTGAAAGTTTAACGATATACCCCGCAACAAATGATGTTGCTGAACCTCTTTACTTTGTGAAAACGCCCCACCGTTCGTTGCCACTACGCTATCAAAAAATTCAGTCGTTGATTGTAGAAACCCTCAACGCATAGTCGCTCTACGTTTAAACAATCGCAGTAAGGTTTCTTTTGCTAAAATTGATAGCTCAATTGCACATAACCGAAGCGCGTGGTGGAGGTAGGCAAACCCTCTTGCTCTCGTATCGACTCAAGGTAATTGCCCGCGAACAATAGCGAGAAACCTGCATCAAACATCCATGCTTTATCGTCTGTCCAAAAACGGATACGGGAATCGACTGTGTGGCCAATATCATCACCGCTTTGCCCAGACGAATCTTGGTATTTACCAATAACAAAGCTATCTGTGTTTGACGACAAGGTAGCGGCAGAATAATGAACCCTTCCATCCCAGTTTGCATTTGGGCGAAACTCAACGCGAAACCCTGTTGCAGTTAGGTTTGCAGGTGTTAACGGCCCATGAATAGAAGTATTGTTTAAGTCGGTGCGCCTGCCGCCAAATAACCGTTCAAACTGACCATAGTGGTTGTCATTGGGGTTATCATCACCACTGGTGTAATAGTGCTGAAAGGCTAGGTTTGGGTTTAGCCAGTGATTAATTGAACCATCATAGAACTGCGGAGCATTAACGTATGCTTCGGCAAGTCACATATGAAATTTGTAATATATGGATATTCAGATATGTAAGGGTGGAAGTCAATTACAGTACGGTGACAATTACGTGACAGTTGTGACTTTCTAAGGATTGAGCTTGAGTGAGTTAGCGCTAGGATCAGGGCTCGGACTTGTCATGGCCGCTTCAGATTTGTGCACAGGAACATCCACTTTACCGCTGGCAATCACCTCGCCTTGCTGCCATAGTTTCCATTCACCACGCTCGTAAATATCCCATTGTTCGTCATGAGTTAGTGGCGCAGTGGCAATGATACTCACCACATCGTTGGGTGTGGTTTCTGCAGCAAAATCAATCTCTACCTCCACGTCGCTGAGGCAAGCTGGGCCAAACGGGGCACGGCGGGTAATGCTCGCCATTTTGGTGCTACAAAATGAAAACAACCAGTCGCCATTGCTTAATAAACAATTGAATACGCCCTGCTCTGCGTAGCCTTTTGCGATATCCACCAGTGTATCGGCCAATTGTTGCGGCATCGCATCACGAGGCAAGTTCTCGCGCACCTGATTCATTAAGTCGCAGAACATGGCTTCGCTGTCGGTATCCCCAACGGCTTCATACATGCCTTCACGAGGTACAAAGTTAGGCAGCTGCCCATTGTGGGCAAACACCCAATACTTACCCCACATTTCACGGGTGAAAGGGTGGGTGTTAGCAAGGTTTATATTGCCTACATTAGCTTGGCGAATATGACAAATAGCCGTTTCGCTTTTAATCGGCAGGTGAGATACAAACTCTGCAATTTGAGAGGTAGCACAGGGCTCTGGATCGTGAAAAAGGCGAATGCCCTTGCCTTCATAAAATGCCATGCCCCAGCCATCTTTGTGCGGGCCTGTCTCGCCACCACGTCGGGTGAGGCCAGTAAAGCTAAAACACAAATCAGTTGGCGTATTGGCACTCATGCCAAGCAGTTCACACACGATGTACCCTTTTTTAGAACGTTAATAATAACAGGCTTGAGCATAAACAAGCTTGGCGCGCTAAGCAACGCGCAATACGTCTAATTTACACCTATTTATTGTGTCTGTTTTGCAAGCTAGCTGGGCGATAAGGCGCATCTACACCAACATACGCTGGACCAAAGGTAGCTAAGCCCTTTGGGGTTAAAAATGCATCAGGCGCAGGCAAAATAATAACCGCTAACGATTGGTCAATTTCATAATGCGGATTGGTCACTGGCTCACCAGTATTCTCATCAATTACACAAATGAGATCTGGAATAGTCACATCCACTTCACCATCGTAGTAGCTGATTAGGTTTTCGTTCTTAACTCCTAACTTGTAGGTATGTCCTGCGTCATTCCCTTCATCATCGTCTGCGCCAGCTAAATCAACGGTTCCGACAGAAAAGCCACCTATGGTATCAAATTCAAAGGCTGTCACTTTGCCTCTAAAGGCAACAAAGCCATTGCCAACATCTGCAATCACTTTGGCAATATCCGCACCTTCCTCTTTGGCTGCCGATACCGCTTTACCTAGCGCCCACGCTTTTGAAATAGTTCCACCAATAAGGGCATGCCGAATGTCTTTTACTGGCATAGCGTGGTCGATAGCCGCTATGTCGTTGGCGCTAACTTGGCAAAGTGCACGCATAACATGCTCGGCTCTTTGGTCATCATGCAACCCTTCACACACGAAGGTTTCGCAAAAGCTGTTGGCGGCAATAACAGGCGCGGCATCCAGTCCGTTTAGATAATAGGTTGAGTGGGTTATTTCAGGTACAGCCCGCCCAGCGGGATCACCGTCAATCACCACGCCACCATTTAACGCTGCGGTATAAAATGCCACAGCTGTATTAGAACCGCCCATTTCACAGCATACCGTGCCATAAAACTTTCTATCAAAATAAGACTCTATGCGGCTATACGCGGCGCATATAGCTGGCTCAGCATTTCTGGGTAAGGCTTTGTATTCGTCGGCCTCTTTGGCCGTTAAATCGAGTGCGCCGAGCAAATAAGGCGTGCAAATCCATTCATCGTCGGGGGCTTCATCTAGCCCTACAAGCCGAAGTGGTAATCCCTTCTCTATCACTTCGTTAATTAATGCTAGGCCTTCACTCATTTCACCACCGCCCCCGGTGCCTAGCACAGTACAGCCTAGCAAAATGTCTTTCATATCTCGAAAGCTTAGTTCTTTCATAGGTTTTCTCTTTCGGTGGTGTCTTTGGTTGCGGTTGCGGGTGCAGTGCTATCGGTACTGTTCTTTACGGCGCTCTTATTAGTAAGAACTCGCATTGCGCGGGTTAAAATAAGGTAGCTGGCTAACGAAATAATTAAGGCCTCTATGGCTTCAATAGGGGTGATAAAAAGCCCTGTTTCAGCGCTGGTAAAGCTAAACAGGATACCGGTTATCCACGCGGCTATGGCGCAAATGTTAAACGCAGGAATAAAGTCACCCGCCCGGTACACAGCTTGTCGTCGAAGAATAAAAAAATCAGCGCAGTAGATAGCCGCAACAGGGGTAAACATGATAGACAAAGAGAAAAGGAATTCAGAAAAACTATCAAGCAAATTAAGTGATGACGCCACGGCTCCCATCACACCCATCGCAATAATCAGTAATTTTTGTTTGCCACCATTAATGACTGCCGCAGCCCCCAATGAGGCACTGTATAAATTCAGTACATTGGTGAGCCAGCTGGAACAAATAAGCAATACAAAGGCGGCTAGCCCCAGCCCAACCTTTACCATCAGGGCAAGAATATCGTCACTACCGAATACATTTGCGGCTAACGAAGCAGCAATGTAGACAAACGTGCTTAATAGAAAAAAGGGAATGAAAGACGCCGACCATGCATCTCGTTTTGTTCGACAAAAGCGGGCTAAGTCGGGCAGCAACACGATAGACACAATAAAGCTTCCTACCACCGCCGACACCGCCGTACCAAACCCCATCGTGGGCTCGACGGACGCCAAGCCACCTGAGGTCTCTATCGCCATCGCGCTTTTTATTAATAGGAATAGCGTAACCATTCCCATAATAGGTACCAGCCAAGTGGATAATTTTTCCATGCGCTGAAAGCCGTACAAGGTAGTAACAACAATGACAGCACTAACGCCCCACTCGATAGCACTGGTGTTAAAAGTAATACCCAAGTAATCGACCAGTAAACCGTTGGTGGCTAGCGCGAATAAGTCAAGATTAACGCCGTACCAGCCTAATAATGATAGTACGAAACAAAAAGACACAAGCTTTGCGCCCCATACCCCAAACACATGGCGTATGGTTAAAAACGATGTTAGCCGGTTAGCATGCCCTACCAGCGCGGTAACCGTCCCAAAGAAAGCTAAAATTAAGCCACCTACCAGAAAAGCAGCAAGACTTTCCCAAAAGCCCAACGCTTCGCCTATTTCTATCCCTGTGATCAGCCCAGGAACCGCAAAGGCCAATGCCCCGTTTATCATACCTACCGCTACGCCACTCGTTTGCGCACTTTCAGGCACAGGCTCTAGGGCATAGTCATTGGTATCTGTTGTATTTTCAGACGTCATATTTTTGTTATCCCTTTTAAGGTCGACAAATTGCGAAATGGCTTAAGCATTCCAGCATTTATCGTTTGAGTTTATCCGCCAACGTAAAAATAACGCATACGTTTAGCGCGATAAAAGTCGCTATACACGCCTAATTTCAATTACTAACACTATTGTGCAAACTTTCTGCAAAATAATATTTTGTTAATTAATCAATTTTGATAATGTGACTAGTGAATTTAACGCTTATTACGAACTTATTACTATTTATAAAAATATTATTTCACGCAAGTAAGATAATTTACCTTCTACCTGTTTCCTATGAAGACCTTAGTAGGAAAGCTTTTCAGCGCAAAATACAGTTCTAAATGTAGCAACTCGTGTTTTTAAGCCAACAGAAACCACCATATGAAAAAGATTATTCATTTAGACAGTTACAATCAAAAAATATTGGCCATATTGCATTTGCAAGCAGACCTCACCAACGTGGAATTGGCAGGCCGAGTTAACCTTTCCCCTAGCGCCTGCTTTCAGCGAGTAAAAGCATTAAAAGAAGCTGGCTACTTTCGCACCTTTCACGCTGACGTGAATATTGAAGCCATGTGCGAACATGTTTTCGCTTATGTTGAATTTACCTTGCATGACAATAGTGCCCCTTTTAAACGGCGCTTCATTGCTGCTATTCGAGAAATACCAGAGTTCATGGATTGCATGCAGATTACAGGAAAAGTGGATTATGTGTCGTTCAGTTGTTTTGCGAATATCGCCAAACTAAATGATGCCTGTACATCGCTGAGCGACAGAGAAGACCTTGGTATTAAGCGCATTGAAAATCGAATTATTCTATCAAGAGAAAAATTCTTTTTGGGCTATCCGCTGGCGCAATTAAAATGGTTGGATAAAGCAGAAATTTCTATGGGTGAATCTGCATCAGACAGGTAGCAAAGACGTATTATCGTTAAGCCACTCAGACATTGCAGCCTCATCAACGATCTCTACTTTTCCATACTGCTTACGAATTAGTGAAAGCGATACTAATTTATTCAGGGCCTTATGCGCGGTTAGCACAGTTACGCCTAATCGCTCAGCATAATCGCTTTGCCTAAGCCTTACAGCAGTAGTGTGCTGAGCCGCACTGGTTTGATAAATTAATTTCGCCAACTGTACATGAGTAGGTAAGCGTAAAATATCATCTAACCGCTCTAGGGTAGCGTGAAGCTTTATGGCAAGATTCCGCGTTAAAAATACGCCAACTTCAGGATGCGCAACCTCAAGTTTCCGAAAGCGGCTTTCATTAATTTGCAGAACAGTGCAGTCGGACATTGCTTGCGCATGATGGGTTCTGGCCAACGAAGCATATAGGGTGAATTCGCCAAAGGTGTCGCCCCGCTCCAATACTGTGGTGAGTTGATAGTTACCGTCCACGCCATAATTGCCCACCTTCACTTGCCCAGCCAATACGACGGACAGCCCAGGTTTTAAATCCCCGCGATTGTGGATCATAGCGCCATTTTCGTATTCAGTTGGCGTACCAAATTGATTGCATAACGTAAGTAGTGACTCTTCCATTACAACCTGATTGAGTGCTTTTACATACGACACTTTTTCACCAAATCTATAGTTCTATATATTTACCATGTTAATGGGGTGTTAACTTTACTGCAATAAGTGGAGGTAATTATGAACTATCAAATTGCGATCATCGGAATTTTTCTATTATTTGCGTTACTGGAAGCAAAGCAAGGTAAGCTTTTTAAGAAAAGCGCAGAAGTAAGCGATGATGGAAAAGTCGAACTCATTGGCACTCTCGTACTATTTGTCGTTACGCAGCCATTAGTGCTGTTTAGCGCAGGTGCATTGATGCTGTTAGTTGTACCTCAGTATCAAGGAGCATTAAGCAACTCATCTATTTTTCTTCATATTGCATTGCTACTAATATTTGATGACATGATGCAGTATTGGTGGCACCGCCTGTCTCACTCCACACGTTTCCTATACAACCTGCACCGTGCCCATCACAACGGCAAGTACATGAGCGTGCGCATTATCTATCGCAATAACGTGTTCTATTACTTGTTGATGCCATCGCTGTGGTTTTCAGGCGCGCTCATCTATTTAGGGTTAGGCTGGACCTATGCGTTCTATCTTGTGGTTAAGCTAAGTGTGATTACCGGTGCGCATGCCGAATGGAAATGGGACAGATTTTTGTACCAAACACCGTTTCTTAACAAGCTTGCTTGGATTCTTGAAAGGACTATGTCCACGCCATCTACTCACAGTGCCCATCATGGCTTAAAAGCGGATGATGGCGTAACTAACTATAAAGGTAATTACGGAAATCTATTATTTTTCTGGGACGTGTTGTTTGGAACGGCCAAAATTACGCGAAAATACCCAGCTCAATATGGTATTGAAGGGATGTTTTACGCTAATTGGGTAGAGCAACTTGTATGGCCGCTATACAAAACGCCGCGAAAACCTAAATCGGCTAACAACTCAGCTGAGGAAACGACTAACAAGCCGTCATCTAGCCCTAAGGGCAAAGCAGATTCCGAGGGAGTATTGATATCAGAGCCTACGGTGAATAAACCTGACCCAGCCATATGAAAAGGGGCTGATGTAGGAGCAGTATCACAACTGCTCCTTACGGTTTTTAGTTGTGCTTACTCGGGAGCTTTGGGTAGATGCTCACTTACAGGCCTGCTTAAGCTTCTTCGTAAAGTGTTGCAATCCACTTCTCTTCAGAGATGAAGCTCCATGCCCACTTGTCCCATTTACTATCGAGCCCTGCTTCAGTAATTGCTTCAAGGCTCATGTCTTTTGCTTTCTGCGCTTTTACAAAGGCAAAAGTTTCTTCAATCATGGCAAGAAAGGTAGTGTATTCAGCTTTGTTACTAAGTTCTCCATGACCAGGAATGAGCACAGTATCGTCATTTATTTTAGCCAACACTTGTTTGACTGATTCTATGTAGCCTTTAACACTACCGCCAGAATTTAAGTCGATGAATGGGAATAACCCATTAAAGAATAAATCACCCGTGTGCATGATATCCGGCTGTTCAAACCATACTATGCTATCGCCATCGGTGTGCCCTGACTCAAGGTGCATAATGTGAATGGTTTCACCGTTAAAATGTAACTTAATGCCGTTTTCATAAGTGATAGCTGGTAGCGCATCTGGCGATACTTTTTCATCGTTGGCTAATCTAACGCGCACATTATCGTGGGCTAGAATAGTCGCGCCTTTGTGGCTGTGGAAAAATGCATTTGAGCCCGTATGGTCGTCGTGGTAATGGGTGTTGATCACATACTTGGGCTTATCGCTACCGAGCTCGCCAAGTGCCGTCGCAATTTTTTCAGCTAAAGGGGCGAATTGATCGTCAATAATTAGAATGCCATCGTCACCCGCAGAAACGCCGATATTACCGCCCATCCCCGTCAACATATGCACTGAGCCTTTAAGTGCTGTTGCCTCTATTTCAACCTTTTCGAAACGGTCTTGCGAAAAAGCGGCTGGAATGAAGGTGGTCGATACTAAACTTGCAGCAAGTAGAAAACTTCGGGTAAATTTGTGCGTCATTAGGGTTCCCTTAAAGAGTGCTTATTATTGGATAGATTTAAATACACTATGACCTAGTTTGTGGTTCAGATCATTTTTTCATCGTGTGGGATCTCACCAATATAAGCAAATCGAGGGACAGACTTACCTTCTACCACCACCTCTTCTTGAAACATACTTAATGGGCGTACCCACAGGGCTTTTTCGCCATAACATGGGCGATATACCACTAGGGAAGACTCGTCTTCTGAATGTGTCGCCACTTCGTAAACGTCGTAATCACTGCCTTTATAATGGCGGTATCGACCTGGGGTTTTGAGCTCTTGGGCTTTAGGTTCTGGGGTAGTCATGATAGCTCCTGCTTTTCACTTTTTTGTTAATTTGAATACGGTAGAATTCGGGCTCTGTTCATAAAGCGTCTGATAAGGTTGCTCAACTTTGGAGTTATTCACTTATCTACTCGGCTATCTACTCATCTAGGTACTCATCTATCTACTCATCTAGGTACTCATCTATCTACTCATCTAGGTACTCACCTATCTCGCACTTTACAACTCACCTTTCTAATCACCTATCTACTCACCCTCTAGGGGTAAAGGGAGTTGATGTATGGTTTGTGCCTCACCAAGACCAATGTGCAGACCAACTAAGCGTATACCACGGCCTTTAGCGCGCTCGTAAGCTTCTTGTAGTAGGGTATCAAAGTAATGCGCATTTAACGAAGGGCATCGATGCTCAACCGTGGTTAGCTGGAAGTCTTGAAATTTAAGTTTCACCCCTTGAGTGCGAATACGAACAGGTTTGCCTGTGCGCTTTTCATGCGCCTGTATGCGTTCCTGAAGCTTTTCTAGTAAGTGAGGCATAAAGTCGCGACATTCTTCTAATGAGTGAATATCGTTGCTTAGCGTGCGCTCTACGCCTATAGACTTACGCTCTCTTGATACTGATAGTTCTCGATCATCAATACCATGTGCACGCTCCCATAATACCGCGCCAAATTTACCTAATTCTTTTTGTATGCGCTCAAACGGGTAACTGCGCACATCGTTACAGGTGGCTAAGCCTAATCGTTGTAGCTTTTGCATTGTCACCTTACCGACCCCTGGAATTTTTTTAAGAGGCATGGCCCTTACAAAACTATCTAATTTATCAGGGGTAATGACGCAAATACCATTCGGCTTATTTTCATCGCTGGCCACTTTTGCTACGAACTTACAGGGCGCTACACCTGCCGATGCGGTTAACCCCAGCTCTGACTCTATTCGACTTCTAATTTCTTCTGCTATTAACGTAGCACTGCCACCGCAATATTGGCTATTAGTGACATCGAGGTAAGCTTCATCTAACGAAAGAGGTTCGATCAAATCGGTATAGTCGGCAAATATTTCGCGAATTCTTTGGGACTCTTTTACGTAAGCCTCCATGCGCCCTTTCACTAAGGTAAGGTTCGGGCAAAGCTTAAATGCGTAAGCGGTAGCCATGGCGGAACGAACACCATATTTACGGGCAGGATAATTACAGGTAGAAATAACCCCTCGATGTTGGGAGCTTCCACCAATGGCAATTGGGATATTACGTAACGCAGGGTTGTCACGCATTTCAACCGCAGCATAAAAGCAGTCCATATCTACATGGATGATTTTTCGCATGTTGTATGCTCCCAAACTGCCCCTAAGCCGCCCCTAAGTGGCTAGCTCTAGTATACAAGCCTTTAAAAAAAGGCTGTATGTAAAAACAGTATTCTAGAACATATCAGTAACGCTTACCACTATATACGATGATAGTAAGTAACTACTTTGCGCTAACTATGAATGAACGGGCAAAATAGGCGTATCGTTTTAGATAAAAAAAGCGCGGTAAGCTTACCGCCTATCGCGCTTTTATCTATGAACGGTTATTACAGTGTAGTGAATTTCAACATCTTGCAAGTCCTTGGTATGAAAGGCTCTATTTATTAGCGCCCACTGACATCACCAGGTTAACTACACCATCAGATTAAAGGATCTGATTCTGTTTCCATTCATTCAATTTCTTTTCTCTCGCTTCTTCTTTTTCCATACGAGACTTTTTGCGGTCGCAAGGCTCTGGGC
>Ga0209503_10001952_pt1 | contig 10337 bp, 15 predicted proteins | sample SouAtlMetagenome_2_FD_187448 | JGI IMG/M metagenome (GOLD analysis project Ga0209503, IMG submission 187448) | Marine eukaryotic phytoplankton communities from Atlantic Ocean - South Atlantic ANT15 Metagenome (SPAdes) (version 2) | ecosystem: Environmental > Aquatic > Marine > Oceanic | place...
CAAATACACCCTATTTCTACGCTTGGAGAAATACTTGAATGAAAAAAAGCCCAAAAGAAAGAAAAAAAAAACATTACCTCAGAAATTATAAATAAAAACATCCCCATTCGTAATCCTTTTTGTACTTTTTTAGTATGACAACCTTGAAAAGTTGCTTCATCAATTACATCAGCCCACCACGCTATACTAACACTAATTAAATGAATTAAACCTCCTGATAAAAGAATCTCTCCTTTATTAAATCCATGAAAAAATAAAACTGCACCTATAGCTACAGAGAAGCACTTATTGAACCTAAAAAAGGCCATGGACTTGGATCAACTAAATGAAACGGATGTCTTTTATGATGTAAAGTCATTTTTATTCTTTAACTATTAAATTAATATTATTAAATGAATTATCTTTTTCAATTTCTTTAGATATATTAAACTGATAAATTAACATTAAACTAAATAAATAAAAAAAAATAAAAATACCTACTAATGAACAAATAGAACCCAAAGATTCTATATAATTCCAAAATCATAAATATCCGGATAATCAGGAATTCTTCGTGGCATTCCCGCTAAACCTAAAAAATGCATTGGAAAAAAAGTTAAATTAACACCAATAAAAGTTATATAAAAATGTAATTTTCCTAATAAAACATTATACTTAAACCCTAAAATTTTTTCAATCAGTAATAAAACGCTGCAAAAAAAGCAAAAACTGCTCCCATTGAAAGAACATAATGGAAATGTGCAACAACATAATATGTATCATGTAAAGCAACATCTAAACCTGCATTTGATAAAACAATTCCTGTTAAACCACCAATTGTAAATAAAAAAATAAAACCTAGCGAGAAAGGACTGGAACGTTTAATGTAAAAACTCCTGTCCACATTGTTGCTAACCAACTAAATATTTTTATACCTGTAGGTACAGCAATAATCATTGTTGCTGCGGTAAAATACGCGCGCGTATCAACATCTAATCCAACTGTATACATATGGTGTGCCCATACAATAAAACCTAAAAAACCGATTGCTAACATAGCACAAACCATTCCATGATATCCAAAGATACGTTTACCTGCAGAAGCTGAAATAATTTCACTAATAATACCAAACCTGGTATTATTAATATATATACTTCAGGATGTCCAAAAAACCAAAATAAATGTTGGAATAAAATTGGATCACCTCCACCTAAAGGATCAAAAAAGTAGTATTAAAGTTTCTATCAGTTAATAACATTGTTATTCCTCCTGCTAATACTGGTAATGATAAAAGTAATAAAAATGCTGTTATAAAAATAGCCCACACAAATAAAGGTAACCTATCCCAACCCATTTGTGGATTTCTCATGTTAATAATAGTTGTTATAAAATTAATTGCACCTAAAAGTGATGAAACACCAGCTAAATGTAAACTAAAAATTGCTAAATCAACTGCACCTCCTGAATGAGCTTCTATTCCAGATAAAGGTGGATAAATGTCCAACCAGTACCTGCTCCTCCTTCTACAAATGAAGAAAGTAATAATAACATAAATGATGGTGGTAATAACCATAAGCTAATATTATTCAATCTAGGAAAAGCCATATCTGGAGCACCAATCATTAAAGGAACAAAAATATTTCCAAATCTCCAATCATAGCTGGCATAACCATAAAAAAAATCATAATAACAGCATGTGCCGTTACGATAACATTATACAGTTGATGATTTCCCTCTAAGATTTGGTTCCCAGGTAAACTTAATTCAATTCTTATTAAAACTGAAAAAACAGTACCTACAATTCCTGCAAAGGCGGCAAAAATGAAATATAACATACCAATATCTTTATGATTTGTTGAAAAAAAGTATCTTTTAATCCACATATAACTATTTTCAAAATTAAACATTAATTATTAATATTTAAATAAAGAAAATAATAGTTATAAGTAAGTTTATAAAAATTAAACCTAACGATAGTGGTAAAAAAACTTTCCATCCCAATCTCATTAATTGGTCATACTGAAACGGGGTAAGGTTGTTCTTACCCAAATAAATAAAATCATATTAAATAAAATTTTTAACATAAAAAAAAATGTAGTAAAGATGGTCCAGACCAACCCCCTAAAAAAATTAATGAAATTAATGTTGAAACTAAAATTATATTAGCATATTCTGCTAAGAAAAGAGTGCAAAACTCATTGCGGAATATTCTACATTATAACCTGAGACAAGCTCTGCCTCAGCTTCTGGTAAATCAAAAGGAGCTCTATTTGTTTCTGCAAGAGCTGATATAAAAAATAAAATAAATGCACCAAAATGTGGAATAATAAACCAAATAGTTTCTTGGAAATAAACTATTTCAGAAAAATTTAAAGATGAAACACAGAAAGAACCGAAATCAAAATTAACCCAATAGATACTTCATAAGCAATCATTTGGGCCGCAGATCTTAATGCTCCTAAAAAAGCATATTTTGAATTACTTGACATCCAGCTAAAACAATTCCATATACACTTAATGATGAAATAGCAAAAAAATATAAAACTCCTAAATCAATATCAGCAAAAACTAAACCATATTTAAATGGAATAACTAACCAATTTAAAATGCTGAAGAAGAAACAAAGACAGGTGTAGCTAAAAAAAGAATTATATTAGCATTCGTAGGTAAAATTGTTTCTTTACAAAATAATTTTAACCCATCGGCTATAGGTTGAGTCAACCCAAAGAAACCTATAGTATTAGGCCCTAAACGTCGTTGACTTGATCCTATCACTTTACGTTCAACAAGAGTAAGAACGCAACAATCAATAATACTGGTACTAATAATGTTAAAAAATAAAAAAACACATAACTTAAGATTTGTAATATTAATGTTAAAAAACCCATAAGTTTACTTCTAGATAACTTTCAGCTAAAGCTGGAGCATAAATAGTCCATAAATACAAAACTATAAAAAAAAAATCAAAAAAAAAAGAATATATAGCTAAATAAATAGACATAATATCTTCTCTGATAAGATCACGATGACGCTGTTCAAGTTTAGCCAAATCTAAAATTAATTCCAGTTTTAAAAAAAAGACTTCCATAAGTATATAATAACCCCAATAGCATCTTGTTCTTAAAATTTTATAAATATTTATTAAATCATGAACATAATCAAAGATATCATTTTCCAAAAAATACTTTTTTTCTTCTTGAAGATAAGCTCGAAAAAAAAAATGTTTATATCGTCTCGACCTTTTATCTACTTTTAGTTGACGTTTTACCTTAGATAGAAGCTCAGGTTTAATCAATAGAGCTTCCTTTTTTCTAAAATGAAACCCCCTATATAATGCCTTATATGGTTTAGGTGTACCTACTTCACCAAACTGAAAATCTAAATCCTTTAAAAGATAAATTAAAAAAGGCATTTGAATTCTAATATTAAACCTTCTTTTATAGTAAGTTATCGGCATTTCCTTTTTCATGCATAAAAAGGTAAATTCTGTTACCTTATCATTATAAAGACGTCTTTGCATTTCATGAAGTAAAACTGAATAAGAGCCTGTATCTGGGTGTATCCAAAGTATTTTATTAAAATCTAAAAATACGAAAGCTTGACGAAAATCTATATTTTTAAACGGAGTACTATAGTAAAATTTATCCGTAACTGTATATATATTTACATTTTTAAGACAAATAACTTTATCCATAACTGTATAAATATTTACAGTATTAAGAAACATATGTAATTCATTATAAAATATAATTAAATTTAATTGAAGATTTAAAAAACTTTTTAAAAAAATTGATGCAAACCGCAAAATTGATTTATAATTTATAATTTGATTTTGGTTTAAAAAAATAGTGACTAAATAAATTCATATTTTTAGAATGTACACCATATATACTTGTTTTATAAAAATTTTTTTGTCTTGTAGAACATAATGTAAGTAAAATTATACTACAACAAAGTCTTTTTAACTCTAATGAATAAAATGATGCACGTGGTCTATTATATAATTCAAGAGGTATATAACTATATATAGATTTAATTGAACTTTTTTTTAACATTAATTTATTATTTTTAGTAAATATTTTAGAAAAAAGACATATTTGATCAATATGATCTCTCACCGCAAAATGAGGAAAAAAAATTAATTTATTCATCTTTAAAAGACCAAAACAATTAATATAAAAAAGCTTCTCGGAATTATAATATGATTTCGTTGGAAAAAAATAATCCATAAATAAATAATATTTATCTATATGATTGTTTTGGTAAATAGACATTTGATGTTGAATACGGCTTTCTTCAAATTGAAATTTTTTACTTACTAAAGGTTGATTTGAACCTATATAATAATTAATAATTCCTTTACTTTTTTCTTTTGGATTTTCAAAAGAAGGTTTTTTAGTAATAAATCTATCTATAGATAAATCAAATGTATTTAATGATGAAACTTCTGTTGCAAGATATTTTACAGATATAAATTTATTTAATTGTTTTAAATAATTAAAAAACATCTTGTATGAGGTATTTTTATGCATTTTTAATAATTCATTTCCATATAATAGTAATGTCTTATTAGTTTCTACATCTTTACTAAAAAAATTTAATAAATAATGCCGGCCTTCAATTATTTTAACTAATAATTTAATTGTTGTTCCTAAATGTATATATTTATACCCTAAATTGTATTTAGGCCCAATATAATAAATTCTAGTATGAAGTGTCCAAAGTTTTTTGTGCCTTATTTTTGCATTTAAAACAGGATTTTCAATACGTAAATTTAAATTTATAAATACAAAATTTTTAAATGAATTTATGTTAAATGTAGTTAAAACATAATTTGAATCAAAATCCTTTTCAAGAAGACTAGAAGATGAAAACAATAAATTTTCAGTAAAACTATAAACATTATTTTGCCCCATTGACATATTAAATTCTTTTAATTTTAATAAAGTAAATAGTTCTAAAAAATTTCCGACAAAACTTTTTAAAATAAAATTATTTTTAAAAAGCTTTGTTGAGCCGCAATTAATAAGTTAGTTAATCTTAACCAACTTCTCATGAAAGGTTTAACTTTAACTAACTTATTTGGTTTAGATATTTTAAGCATTTCATGAGGATACGTAACGCTATATAATATCAAACCATCAACTAAATGACGTGTCTTTTCTGTAATCCATGTTATTCCTAATTCAACATTATATTGTGGTAAAATACGAATTATTTGGAATAGATCAGAATAAATTCTAATAGAACTACATAAACTATCATTTAAATCAATTGTCTCAAAATATATTTCGTCCCATGCCCTATATTTTAATGCAGGGGCCTTAATAGTTAAGGCCCCTACAGGACAGAAATCTGTTATATTAGACCCTAACTCACTTGCAGAAAAAGAATCCTGATAAAGACCTATTTCAGAACCGTTACCTCTACCAACCATACCTAAGTTAGTCTCTCCCTCAATCTCTGATAAAAAACGTACACATCTAGTACAATGAATACAACGTGTTAAATTAACTGTAACTTTAGGATTAAACATAAACTCAGTTACTGATCTTTTAAAATCTGCATCATTATATAATCGTCCTCTATCACTACCATAAACTAAACTTTGATCTTGCAAATCACATTCACCACCTTGGTCACATATAGGACAATCTAATGGATGATTTATTAATAAAAACTCCATAATACCTTCACGAGCCTTTTTAACCAACCACGTATCAGTTTTAGCTTGAGAATATTGAGCTAAATCTACAGCACAAGATGCTATAGGTTTCTGTGCTGTACTTATTTCTACCAAACACATTCTACAATTACCTACTATTGATAGATTAGAATGATAACAATAATGTGGTATCATTATATTCAAATTAATACATAGATCTAACAGCGAAATTTTATGATTTAAATTAACATTATGCAACATAAGAAAAAAATATAATATAGCCGCATTATATCCTTTATCATTAATATAAAAATTTTTTGGTGCTTGTTCATATCGTTTAGTTAATATCTTAACCGTTTCTCGAAAATGATCAAATAAATATTTTTTATTATTATTTACATTTTCTTTTAATCTGATTTTTCTAATTAATACAGTCATCAATAAAATTTAATTTTTTTTCTTCTTTAGTAGATAGGTACAAATCTTCTAGGTTAGATGAATCTAAAAATTGTTCATCTTCATCGACTTCAATCTCAAAATTTTTAGTTTTCTTTTTAGCAATAACATTATAACGAATACTTTTTTCATTATAATCATCAAAATAATGGGTCACTTTTAAACCATCTGTTTCATTGAAATATGTGTAATAACCGCTAAATGACAATTGAAAGGGGGTCTTCATTGGCTTTTAAATTTCTTTATATATTTTTGTTATTGAAACCAAAACTAAATCTGTTAATAAATTAAAGTAAAATATTTTAAGAAATACTAAACGAGTTTGTAAATACATTCTCTTAGCTACTGTTTTTAAATACAGTTTACTAAATTTAATAAAAATTAAATTACAGATTAATCTCTTATAACATTTTAAATATGTTTTACTTAAAATAGAATAAAAAAAGCTATAGTTTATTAAAATAATTTTTTGAACTCTAAAAACTAATTTAGATCTACGTCTAATCTGTCTAAGTGTTTCTGACTTAGACTCTTTTAATAGAAAGAAGATTAAAAATAAAATTAACATTGAAAAGCAACCTATAATAATATTTTCATCTAAAATAATTTTATAGAAGAAAAAAGATAATATAGTGAAAGATTAAAAAAAAAACTAAATGTCATTTTGTTGAAAATTTTTAAAATCAAATCAAATACCATAAATAATTTAGTTAATTAGTGAAAATTGACTTTGTTTTTTTACTAATAAATTAAGTTCAATTGCTTCATCATCAGCAAGTCTATGATAACGTGTTGCATTTATTAAAATTCTATAAAATTTCATTTTTGAATATAGGTTTAATTGATAATAATGTAAAACAAAGTTATAAGTCGAATTTTTTAATATTAAAAAATTCGACTTATAACTTTGTTTTACATTATTATCAATTAAACCTATATTCAAAAATGAAATTAAACTAATAAAAGGAAATTTTGTAAAACCTACTAATAATCTAGTAAAATTAAAAACACATTCTTTAGTATGTTTGATAAACCAAGTACACCAGCGTTTAACTGGTCTTAAAAAAATAGATTGTTGAATTAACGCTGTTGATAATACACCAAAAGCAAACCATTTTCTAAGGGAACTTAATTTATTTAAATATCTCCATAAAGTTTTTTTATTTGTATCGAAAACAATATATTCTGCTAAAAATATTAAAACAAAATTAAATAAAGTACCCACAATAAGCTTAGACTTAAAACAATTTGAATAACAAATGTTAAAAAATCTAATTGAGGCATTTTTTGAAAAAAAGGAAAACTTTCCAAAATAATGAATAATATTGATTATAACTTTTACTACTTATACTGGAAGATGGAATTGAACCATCACTATTGCCTTATGAGAGCAAAATTCTACCATTAAATTATTCCTTTAGTAAAAAGACAAGTTTAACAAGATTACACGAATGTAGGTTACGAACTATTTATTTTATTAGTTTGATTCGAAAAAAAGTAATAAAAATCCATCATTAATGCAAATAATGCGATTGCTTCTGTTAATGCAAAACCTAAAAGAACATAACCAAATAACATTTGACGTAAATTTGGATTTCTTGCTACTGCAATAACAAAACAACCAAAAATAAGTCGATACCTACACCGGCTCCTGTTAAACCTACTGTAGCTACTCCTGCTCCTATAACACGAGAACCTTCTACAAAATCAAAATTGAAATTAAAAGGAGTCATCTCCTATAAGATTGAAAATCAATCTTATACAAGACTTTATGTTCAAAAGGGTACTTAGACCTTCCCATGGTTATTAAATAAAAACCAAAAATTATAATAATTTAAAGTTTTTGTATTTTTATTGTCTTTTTTATATAAAACTATACAAAAATTACGAAATAAAGCTTTATCTATATTTACACGATCTGTCTCATTGAAAACATCAGACATAAATACTTGTTGAAATATTTACGTACAGGTTGCTTTAAATGCTTAAGACTATTTCGTGGATAACTGGCTTTTAAATCGCGCGCCCTGCGAGGGAACTTTCTTGCAATGTATCCTCTATAACTTGCAAATAAAATAGTTTTACCAACATGGCCAAATGAATTAAACCAATTAAAATTAAAAATTTTAGATAATCTTTTATGATGAAATACACGATATTTTAAATTTTTAATTTTTTTAATTTTCTTTCCTTTTTTATTCCAATAATAATTTTTTTTTGCTTTTTTAGTTTTAATATCTTTAAATTTAAAAAAAACTTTTTTTCGACGAGGAATTAATTTTCTTAACATAATTTTCATTTTATTATTTTTAATATTCTTATTTTTAATACTGAAATTATCTTTTCTATTTTTAATAGATTTTTTATATTTATTACGTTTTAAATATCTTTCAAAGGTGAGTTCTTTACTTTTTACATTAGATTTTGCTCTTAAATAATTTGTATAATTATTTTTAAGAAAAATACTTTTATCTTTTAAATTTCGAATTCGTTTAGATTTTTTAACCATTCTTTTAGTTCGAACTTTTTTAATTTGAAATTTAAAAGTTAGTTTATCTTTTATAGTTCTAAAACTAGGTTTTTTTTTTAAAATTGATCTTTTTTTAGACCGAATTTGTCTTAAAATTAATCTTCTTTTAGAACTTAATTTTCTAAAAAAACGTGATTTTTTTTTAAAAATTAGTTTTTTTTTTAAAGATTTAAAGTTATTTATATTCTTATAATTTTTTTTATAATTTTTTTTATAGTTTTTTTTTTTTTTAAATTTTTTTTTTTATTTTTATTTTTTTTTTTTTTTTTTTTTTTTTTTAAATTTTTATTTAGATTTTTATTTATTTTTTTTTTTTTTTTTTTTTTTATATGCTAAATTTTTTTTATATGCTTTAGTTTTTCTTTTCTCCTTAAGACTAGCTCTAGAATTATTTTTAATAGTTTTTAGTCCTTTTTTAAAGCGATTAAATGCATTTTTATCTGACTCTGAAGTTACACTTCTTTTTAATTGAATTATCTTTTTAAAAAATAAATCCAATTTAGATTGAGTTTCAACAGAATATTTTGATAAATTATACATATTCGATTCTTCTATAGAAAAATTTAAAAATTTAAATGGATGTACTACATTATAATCTTTAATTATAACTTGATCATAAAATTTATTTAAATGACGAAAATAAAACCATTTATTAAAAAAGAATCTGAAATATTTATCATATCAAAATAAATGTTGATTCTTTTGTAAATGAATTATTTAATAATTTTAAAAAATATGAATATAAACTATAAATTTTGAATTTATAGTTTATATTCATATTTTTTAAAATTATTAAATATAATAATTTCCTAAATTTTTGAACAATATTATTTAAAAACCTAAAAAAAAACAAATATAATTCTCTTAACTCAATGACACATTTAATATCCCACTCTATTTTTAATTTTGAGAAAGGATCCTGAATAGAATCTATTAATCGATCAATATAAAAATTATAAGGAATAATTATTGATCTAAAATTAAGTTCCCATTCAAAAACAAAATAAAAATAAGAGAATAAAAGTGAATAAATTTTATACCATGAATAATTACGTAATAATTTTTCACGGATAATAATCTTTTGAGGTATAGTTAATTTTAATTCTACTTCACGCTCTAATTGATCTTCTAAATCTAAAGCTTCTGTTTTAAATAAATAAATATCAAAAAATAAATCAAAATAGGATTTTTTAATTAAATTTTGTAATAAGTTCCTAGTAAAAATAACATTAATTTTAAACATTTGTAAAATTAAACTTAATTCCATCATAAAAGACATTTTAGATTTTTTTTTAGAATTTAATTTAAAATATTTTCTAAATAAACTTTGAATATAGTTTTTAGCTAATCTTTTAATTATATTATCATATTTTGAATACATATTAGTAAGACTAATTAAATGTTTATAAATAACTATAGATGCATTTAAAATATTTTCAATTTGATAAAGAACTAATGTATAAATATATAAAATCCATTTTGAAATAGTAAATAAAATTAAACTAAAATTTTCAAACTGATTAAAAAGGAACCAATTATAATCTTATTATATATATCTTTTAAATTAAAAAAAGAAGTATGGTATTAAATTGTAAAAATAAATTCTCAAAACTAATTGTTTTAAAAAAATAAACTTAATAATAACAAATGACATTATTGTGAAAAAAACTGAAAATTAACTAAAAAACCAAAATAATTTGTTTATAA
>Ga0209503_10001953_pt1:2500-10329 | contig 10329 bp, 11 predicted proteins | sample SouAtlMetagenome_2_FD_187448 | JGI IMG/M metagenome (GOLD analysis project Ga0209503, IMG submission 187448) | Marine eukaryotic phytoplankton communities from Atlantic Ocean - South Atlantic ANT15 Metagenome (SPAdes) (version 2) | ecosystem: Environmental > Aquatic > Marine >...
GCGCATTTTGGATCTTCCCATTGGACAGGTGGAAGAACAGGTCTCGGCAGAGCACCAGGTCGTGCGGTGCGAGGTCCAGCTGCGGATCGGTCACGTCCGCGTGCACAAAGCGCCAGTTGGAGTGCGCGCCATGCGTACTCGCGGCGGAGGCGACGACATGGCCAACGATGTCCACGCCCGTGTAGCGTAAGGGCGGCGGGGTGCTTTGGTCGCGGCCGACCAGCCCCGGCACAGCACGCAGGCTGTCTGCGGCCTCCAGAACGCCTGGCATCCACACCATGGCACCGCACGGTGCGTCGAGGAGCGAATTCACTTGATACGCCAATATCAAATGAACCAGCAGCGCGGACACGGTACGTGTGGCGTTGATGGACGAGCCTGGGCCCGAGCCGCCGCCCTCGCCACCATCGGCCCAGAGGTCGTGCTCATAAACAGTATCAAAGCCGGACGTGATGGCCACCGATCGCTGCTTCTCAGCAAGTCGCTGGCGGCAGGCGCTGCTCGTGCAGCGGGCTGACATGGTTTTGCGACGCGCGCGCGCCGCCGCGCTCCGCGGCGTCGGGGGACGGGGGTGCCACTTCCAGCGGACGACTCAGCCTTCATATTCAACCGCGGCCTTACTGACTTGTCACACGCTGGCCGCCATCACAATACTGCTATATTTTCAGCAACAATCAATACTTTGTAGCTAATTGTCACACTCAAAGGTACAGACGTGGTCCGTGCGAGTAGTGTCCCCAGCCAGACCTCAGACCCCAAGCCGCCTATTTGCATGGGTCCTTGCTCTCCGCCAATCGCGTTTGGAACAGCCTCGTCGCGTAGGCATACAGCTGCTCATCGAAACTGTTGTGCTTGACTAAGAGAGTGGCAAGCTCTTGCAACTCGCTCAGCGCCATCTTGCGGTCCTGCCTCTTCACCACTCCACGGCCTTTACCACTCCCCTTGCCTTCCAGGCCGCGGCTAAGTTCGCCCAATCGTCGAGCTCCTGACCGCAGGGTTGCGGAGGGTCCCGCCCGCACTCGCGTCTTGCCACGCTTTTTCCCGCGCGCCCTGCCGCCGCCCCCCTTTCCAAGCCTCTGGTCTGCCCTGGTCTCATTGCTGCGGAGCCGCCTCACTGATATCCGCGCACGTCTCTTAGCCATCTTCTCCATCATGGCTTTGTCGTTCGCCCCGCCCACCGAAGGAACCTGCACGTCGAGGCAATGGCCATACCGTGCGCTCACAACCTTCGGGAGCAGCGTCAGGTTAGCAGTGGGCAGCACGACGCTGAAACCATGAACCACCCGCATGGCAATCTGCAGGTGCGTGGTGTTTATCGCGCCAAGAGGCAGGTCGTACACGGCGGGTCCAGCCAGGCTGCGAACGAGCCAGTTGTCGAACGCCGGTGTGCCGGAAAACTCGCTTCTGCCGTACTCCTCCGGGGCGAAGCGCGTGTTGTTTTTCAGTGATTCGATCACCCGCCCCAGCGGGACCCCCTTGAGGGTACTCTCCAACTTTGTGAGGCGCGACATGATCCGCGCAACTGGTCTGCGAAGGATGATCCAGTAATCGGTGAGCGGGCAGTGGAGAGGTGCTCGCATCAAGCTCTCGGTCGACCAAAAGTTAAAGCCCGCATGGCGCATGCCGAGCTCTTCGCTGCAACGGCAACGTGGCGTGTTGGCCGTCAGCCCGGCCCAGCTGTAATGGTGGGCGTTCGGCTCGGAATCCTCTCCGCACGCCTCGTTTGCGTTCAGGCTGTCGGAAATGGGCACGCGCAAGCCCGCAGCTCGCGCCCAAGCGACCATACTGGTGCCGCCCGCACCTGAAACGTGGACGAAGAGCACTGTGCGTCCTTGCGGAAGCCAGTCATCTCGGACAGCGGAGCTGATCGCCCTCCTGCGTTGGCCCTGCCTTGGGCCGTTGGCCACGAGCTTCGACGCGGGGACTGCAGGCCTGGACACGGGGACAGCGACCGAGCCTGCCGTCGCGCACGAGGGACTGCCGCCAGGAAACGACGGCAGCTTTGAGACATCCACGTGGTCCATTCCGAGAAACGTGACGATCTTGGCCCATAGCTCTTCTGAGCAGCCTGTGAAAATGTCCAGCAGCAGCAAGGTTTGCGGGGAGCGCACAGCGCAAGCGACAAACGTGTTGTACATTGCAAAGGCTGTCGCTATCTGGTGGAGCTGCCCGTCGGTCGGAGTCTCGGCAGCGCCTTGCATACGAACCGATGACACCGTCTGGTGCTGCCTGACGGTCACGTTTGCAAACTTCTTTGGCTCGTACCCAACCCCATGGTACAGGCCGTGTAGCGGCGCAGGAGAGAACTCGTGATTCACGTACCGCGATTTGGCCCACTGCAGCGGGTTGCGCAACGTCAGTATGATCTTGGCTCGCGGAAAGGCCTTGAGTAGCCATGGCAGGTAAATTGGCACGGGCGTGTCCATTATTGCGCCCCACCTGTGCCCAGCCAGCCCTGCAAAATCGAACTCCGCGTTCTGTGCGGGCGGTTTGAGGTAGAGATCCCGTATCAGACGCTGCAGCTGCAGCTGCACTGTCGCGGCTTCCTCAGCCGGTGTGCCTGGCGGGGAGATTATCCTCCCATTGTGTGCCGACCATATTCCAAGCTGGCCCAGCGCATCACCCAGGCTGCGGGTCGCCGTGGTCCCCTCTCCCGCGGCGATGATGAGCGGCTCCGTCGAAGTGCGAACGGGGCCCACCGCGTTGCGCAGATGAGTATCGGCGACGGCGCAGCCGGTGTCACCCTGAGGCTGACTACCTGGCGCCTTGGTGTCATGCAGAGGAGGAGCGGATGACGTTGCAGCGCTGCTCGGCGCGGGGGCTGTCTCCATCCAAGATGGGCTGTCCGCCTCAGCTTCGAACAACGAAGTGAGGCATGAACGGAGCTCTGGGTCACCGAGGGCGTGTATGCGGGCGTTGAGTAGCCTCCACGGCCGATCGTCGTGCACTGAGTTGTAAAAGCTCTCCACGATCGCGGGCGGCGTCGTCCTGGCCTCGTTGTCGTTTGTGCGGCCGCGCTCAATTTTCGCCTCAAAGTGCTGTGCGCTCTGGTAGCTGTAGTGTGCGATCCACACGTCGCGGTCAAACGACGCGTTCGACGCTTGCTCAAAACCTTCCTCCGCCTCCGAGCACGTGCCCCCCTCGCCGTACCCACAAGTAAACCCTGAAGGGCACGACGTGCAGACATGCGTTGTGCAGCCCACGGCGCTGGCCAGAAAAATGGTCTTCCCCTTGACAGGCTGGTTGAGGTGGTGTCGAGACGCGAGCCTCTTCTGCTTCTCGAGCAAATTTAGCTCCTTTTCGGTCGTCAGCTCCGACGCGGCGGGAGCACGCTTCAAGAAGTGCTTCAGCACGTTGCCTCCGGCTGGCTGGCACTGGAACCCAGAGGAGCCGTACTGCCGCCACAAGACTGGTATTGCGCACTGCCGGCGAGCGAAGAGCATTGACCCAAGGTCCGGCAACCGATACTGCGGCATGCGCAACATGATGTACTCGTCGTCGTCGAGCAGCAGGACCAGGCTGTTTTTGTGCATGTTGCGAAGGCCCACTTGCGAGAGGGCGCAGCTCAAGGTAGCCGACTTTGGGCTCATTTCCCGCCTCCGGTAGCCATTGATTTCTCCCTTGCCGATGACGTCGCTACGGCAAAGCTCACAGCTGGCAACCGGCGGGGCCGACTCATCAGCGGTGCAGCCACGCTTCAGCAGGTTCGCCAGGCTCACGCTGGAAAGCTTGGCGCACCGGAACCCGGTGAAGTGCGTGACCAACCCGCGGTCAACGTATGGCGCCAGGGTTTGCGTTGCGTGCCTTGCATGAGTGCTTTCGCAGTTGTTGTCCACTAGGACAAAGTGGGTGACACCGAGCAGCAGGTGGTACTCGAGCCATCGCTGTTGGTCACGGTGACTCTGCTGACGGAAGATGCTCACTGCGAACACGCCTGGACGCCGATCTCCTGGCGGAGTGGCTTGGTCTGCGGGCCAGTGCGCGGCGCAGGCGGGCCGCAGGTTCTCCGAATGGAGGGGAGGGCACGAGCGCAGCGCCGCCGCGAGCGCGGCCATGTGGCCGTCCCGCAGCGCTGCCTGCCCGCCGGGGGGGTGCAACCAGCGGACCGTCGGCGACGTCTGTCAACCTACCAAATTACTTAGGATCACGCTCAGTCCCACCCATCCCACTTCGCAGGGTCTAGCTGCACGGCAGGCTCCTCTGTCCGCGAGGCCTCTGCGGCCTCGGTCGGCGGCGCGGCAGGCGGCTCCGGCGGGGGCGCGACGGCTGCCAGGCGCATGCCGGTGCTCCCCGGCTGCTGCCGCTGCTCCTGCATCCAGCGCGCCCAGTGCTCTGACGAGAGGAAGTTGGAGAGCGTGCCGCGCAGCACGTCGCGCCCCGCATCGAAGAAGGGCGCGCCGCCGCGGTCCGCCTGGTCAGGGGGAGGGGTGAGGGTGAGGGTGAGGGTGAGGGTGAGGGCGAGGGTGAGGGTGAGGGTGAGGGTGAGGGTGAGGGTGAGGGCTAACCCCAACCCTAACCCGAACCCTCACCTGGTTCTGCTTGGGCAGGAGGATCTCGAAAGGCTCGGCGCCGAACTCGTCGTAGAGCGCGTCGAGGAGCTCCTGGTTAGGGTTAGGGTTAGGGTCAGGGTCAGGGTTGGGGTCAGGGTTAGGGTTAGGCTTTGGGCCAGGGTCAGGGTCAGGGTTGGGGTCAGGGTTGGGGTTAGGGTAAAGGGTTAGGGTTGGGGTTCGGGTTCGAGGAGCACCTCCTCGTTGGGCAGCCGGTAGGGTTAGGGCTAGGGCTAGGGCTAGGGCTAGGGTTCTCGACCTCCTCGTTGGGCAGCCGGAACTCCTGCACGGCGATCCAGATCGAGTCGCGCAGGATGGCCATCTCGAGATGGCTCAGGTCGACCTGGTGAGGGTGAGGGTTAGGGTTAGGGTTAGGGTTAGGGTAGGGTTAGGGTTAGGGTTAGGGTTAGGCTTAGGCTTAGGCTTAGGGTTAGGATTAGGCTTAGGGTTAGGGTTAGGGTTAGGCTTAGGGTTAGAGTTAGGGTTAGGCTCAGGTCGACCAGCTGCGAGATCGGCGTGTTGAGCAGCTTCGTGCCCACCTGGCCAGGGGCAGCGGTGTTAGAAGGGGGACGGATCCGCGCTCAGGGGGGCGCTTGGGGTGAGCGCTCGGGCTCGGGCTCGGGCTCGGGCTCGGGCTCGGGCTCGGGCTCGGGCTCGGGCTCGGGCTCGGGCCTAAGCCTAAGCTAAGCCTAAGCCTAAGGCTAACCCTAACCTTGCGCCGCGTCGTGCGCAGGAGCTTGCGGTTCTCCTCGCTGAGTGCGAAGCTCGCCGCGTTGCTCGCGGCGGTCGCGCTGGTTAGGATTAGGGTCAGGGTTAGGGTTAGGGTTGGCGTTAGGGTTAGGGTTAGGGTTCGGCTAACCTGTACTGGCCGAGGAAGGTGACGAGCTGGTCACCGAGCAGCGACTCGAACTGGCCTCTGACGGTGGCCGCCATCTGCACCCGAAGCGGGCCGATGACGGGCAGCCCCTTGACCAGGTTGCCGAGTAGATCGGCTCGCTCTATGAACTCGAGGATCCCCTCGTACAGCACGTAGCCGAGCATCTTCTCGACGACCTCCGATCGCACAACGGCGTCGACCATCTCGGGCTCCGTGTCCATCTCCTCAAAGGCGTCGAGCAGCCGCGAGCTGGTCGATTCGCCGAGAACGGCGGAGAGCGGCCGAGTCTCCTGCCTGAGCCCCTCGACGATCGACGTCCACACGCGCGTGAACTGTCTGCGCTGCTGCGCCCAGAAGCGGCGGTCGTTCCTGAGCTCCTCCAAAAGGTTGGCCGCCTGCTTCCGAGAGAGGACGTCCGTGATGGCCTGTTCCCGTATCCACAGCTCGAGCAGGTCCAGCAGCTGCGTCGCCTCCGTGTGGAAGTGCTCGCCATCCACACCCTCCTCCACAACAGCCTCGCACGCTCGCAATGCCGTCCGTGCGGGCCAGGCCGCTGCGGCCGCTCTCTGCCCCGCGCTCACTGTCCGGCACAACGACCACGCACGCGTGGTCCCCGGCAGGCTAGCCAGCGGCAGTAGCAGCATCGCCCACCGCCACGTGCAGCGGCGCGGAGCCGCCATTACTTTTCGTGGCAGATTTATTAGCGTGGGGAGAAAACGAGCGGGCCACACAGCTTTGTCCGACGAGGTTCTTCCTAAGATGCCATGGATTTAAATGTGAACCAACAACTCAACTGCTACTGCTCCGCCTCCTAGCCGCATCCCTAACTGCGAGGAGCATCTTCGGAACCTCCTTCCGAATCTTGGCCTCGACGAGGGGCAACGGAAAGACGGGGCACGGCACCAGCTCCACCATGTACTGCAAGTACGTGGCGCCGTTCCCCTGAGGCTTCAGGGTGTAGCTGCCTACGAACTCGAGGAAGCCATGGCCCGACGTTCTCGTCAAGACCAGGGAGCGCTTCTCCTCGTCGGCCACCACGTCGAGCGTCATCTCGGTCACCAGGTTCAGGCGTCGCGAAATCAGCGAGCTCTGCTCAATGGTCACGGAACCGTCCGCGTGCCGCGTGACCACGTTGCTCAAGATGTTCGGCACCACCTCCGGCAGTTGCTCATACGCCATCAAGACATCCCAGATGTCCTGCGCGGGCGCCTCAACCACGATGCCGCCGCTGACTCTGCGCTTCGTGAGGTGAAGGCTCTCCATCTGGTAGTCGATCCATGTGCCGCCCTCCCGCAGGCGCTCCGGCCCGCTGCCTGGTGCCGGCCATGCCCCGAAAGGACTGGGGGGCAGCGGCAGCCCCAGGACCATGCGCGGCGAGCTGCACGCGCGCGACGAGCAGGCGGCGTGGCTAGCCGCCGGCGTGCTGCGCGTCGCCGGGGAGAACCCCACCGCCGCGAACGCGACCGCGATGGCGGCGTACGCCATTAGCAGATGCCGAACGGTGGTGCGTTCCTGGAGGTTCCGATGTTGAGATCGCCGTAATTCGGAATAATCAGCGAACGCGAACAGGTGTAGAACTTGGGAAGTTTTCGGGTACGGGTGAAAAGAGACGAGTTTTTAGGATATCCCGCAGAGCGGGAGAATGCATTGTTTCAGCATACGCTGCGTCGCCAAGACGGCGCGTGCTCCGACGGAGCTCGGCGCGGCCGGAACGAGGGGCGTGGGGACCCAGTGGCCATGGCGATCGTTCGCGCGACGTCTCGGGTTGCCTTCAGACGACTCGGGTTGCCGCGCGCCTGTAGGCAGGCGCACCAGTCCACGCATGACTACGTCATTGTTGGTGCCGGCTCGGCTGGCTGTGTGCTGGCTAACCGGCTCTCAGCAGACGGTGCATCCGTGCTGCTGCTGGAGGCGGGAGGCGGCGCAGCGCTGAGCAGCCCGATGTGGGACGGCATGGTCTCACGGCTGCCAACAGCCCTCGCGATGCCGATGGCACGGCCGGACTACAACTGGGCCTACGACACTGAACCAGAGGAGGCGCTCAACGGTCGACGGATCACGTGCCCCCGGGGCAAGGGCTTGGGGGGCTCCTCCGCAATCAACGGCATGGTGTACGTGCGCGGCCACCCTCGCGACTTCGACGCTTGGGACGCGGATATCGGCAGCGGCAGCGGCAGCGGCTGGGGCGCTGCGGACGTGCTGCCTTACTTCCGGCGGCTGGAAGCGGTGTGCGAGCTTAGGGTTAGGGTGAGGGTTAGAGTTAGGGTTAACTAACCCTTACCCTAACCCTTACCCTAACCCTTACCCTAACCCTTACCCTAACCCTAACCCTAACCCTAACCCTAACCCTAACCCTAACCCTAACCCTAACCCTAACCCTAACCAGGTGTGCGAGCGCTCGCAGG
>Ga0209503_10001957_pt1 | contig 10325 bp, 6 predicted proteins | sample SouAtlMetagenome_2_FD_187448 | JGI IMG/M metagenome (GOLD analysis project Ga0209503, IMG submission 187448) | Marine eukaryotic phytoplankton communities from Atlantic Ocean - South Atlantic ANT15 Metagenome (SPAdes) (version 2) | ecosystem: Environmental > Aquatic > Marine > Oceanic | place...
AAAGGATTGTCTAAGCAGAAAAAACGAAAATGGTTGCATTATGGATTTAAGCCTGGGCAAATAGTCTCTCCTTCTAAAGATTTGAGTTCTGAACAAGTCCGTCAATGGAAATATCAGCGTTACATTAAAGATTATTTAGCCACTGTCAAATCTGTCGATGATAATATCGGAAGGGTTCTAGATTATTTAAAAGCCCATGGGCTTGAAGAAAACACCATTGTAATTTACAGTTCCGATCAAGGCTTTTTCTTGGGAGAACACGGTTTTTTCGACAAACGATTTATGTATGAAGAGGCATTACACATGCCTTTTGTCATACGTTATCCAAAGGTTATTGAGCCCGGTACTGTTTTAGAGGACATTGTGACCAATATAGATTTTGCCCCCACTTTATTAGACATGGCTGGTATTGAGATTCCCGAAGCGGTACAAGGAGAAAGTTTTTTCCCAAATTTAAAGGGTAAAACGCCGAAGGATTGGCAAGAATCTATGTATTATCACTACTACGAATATCCTTTTTATCACCGGGTACAACCGCATTATGGTATTCGAAATCAAAGGTATAAGTTGATTCATTTCTATTATGATATGGATGTTTGGGAATTTTATGATCTTAAAAAAGATCCTTCGGAATTGAATAATTTAATCGATTCAGCCGCCTACAAAGGGCGCATAAATAAATTAAAGGCAGAATTGTATCAATTGAAGGAAGACTATGGTAATCAACTGTCTTTACAAGAATTGAGACACATAACAGATACTGATTTTGGAGGGTTAGAGTCTAAGAAGAAATGAAATGTGAATTTTGTGTAAAGCAAATGAGACAAATTATTGTTTTTTTTATTCCTTTATTGTCATTTTCACAAACTTATATTTGGGAAGGTGGGTCGGGAGATTCTTATTTTTTTAATGAAAATAATTGGATAAATAGTATTTCGGGTGAACATCCTTCACCAGATACTATAAATCCAAATGAACCTATCAATTTTGATCTTCATTTAAATTGTGATGTCTTTACCGGCCTATCTTCCGATATAGCTTCTGAGACCCCTGATATCTTTGAATTTGGCCCTAACGTAACATGGCCATACATTTTTACAGTTGCAACAATTGGTGATGGTAATAATGGATCACAACAGACAATTAAAATAAATATCACAAGCTTACCAGAAGATGGTGGCTATTTTCGTATCATCAGAACTGTTGCTAATGGTAATTGGTATTTTCCTAATCCGTCTGCTTTAACTTTGGGTTTAAATACGTTTAATGTCAATAGCGTCAACTTTGATCGTAGCATAAAAATTCAATTTAGTAGTGGAGCTATAGCTTTTGATTCAATTACTTTAAATGGAGTTAGTATTTATAATTTACCAGAACAACCTATTATATTTAATCCGTCAAATTCATTGCAAATATCAAATGGTACCCTAAAAGCTTCAAGTATTTCTGGTGGAAATATTATACTTGATGAAAATTCTTATCTTCATTTGAGTGAATCTGATCCTGTGTTAAATGATGTATCTTTTAACTTCATTTCTGGAACAGCTTGGATTTGTATGGAACAAGTTGAGCCAAATGATGTTAATGATTTAATGCTATCTCAAATTTCAGTCAATGATTCTAATGCCTTGTATCCTGCAAATTTTAGATTAGACAATTATTATTCTAATGGAACAGTAATTAGGCCTGAGATTCCTGAAACATTTCCCCTTTCTGTCTTTTCTGGTGAAAATTTAACAGGAATTGAATCTTTAATTGGAGTTAATGAAGTTTACAGTGGCGCTTCAATTCCTAATCAAATGAATGATGGTATAGGCTCCTTTCACCTTCAAAAAGGCTATATGTTAACTATGGCAGTCAATGCTGACGGAACTGGGAAAAGTCAAGTTTTTATTGCTTCTGAAACCGATATAGAAATTCATTCTTTGCCTGATTCATTACAATCTAATGTTTCATTTATAAGAGTTTTGCCATGGAATTGGGTATCTAAGAAAGGCACTGCTGGTGATGTATTGGAGATGAATAATACATGGTTTTATAGATGGAGCAACCAAGGTATTTCGGATCTTCAACGTGAATATGCACCCATGGCTTGGGGCTATGGTGCTGCCAATGATGATAGCGATATTCTTATTTATCGATCCAAATACAAATCAACTCATATTTTAGGCTTTAATGAACCAGACGATTGTAATGGTCAGTCTGGACAATACAATAATATGTGTGATGAGGCCACCGCAGTGGCTGTTTACGAAAATTTAATGAAAACAGGATTACGCATGGTGTCTCCAGCCTGTCGCCAAGGAGCTGTATTTAATTGGCTTGATTCTTTTAACCAATTAGCCATTGAAAATGATATTCGAATAGATGTTATTGCAGTACATTGGTATGATTGGAACTCAGACCCTCAAAATTCAATTAATGCAGACCCTCAAAGTATTTTTATTAGATTCAAATCTTATCTGAATCAAGTTCATGACCTTTATGGACTTCCAATTTGGATTACTGAATTTAATGCCAATAAGTACAGATCTGTTGAAGTGAATCGTCAGTTTATGGAATTGGCCATTCCTTATCTTGAAAGTTTAGATTTTGTGGAGCGCTATGCTTGGTTTGAACCCAACCCAGTTGAGCCCGCTAATATTGGCAATGGTGAGTATTTCGATTCCAATGGTAACCTTACAGATATCGGCGAGTTTTATAAGAACTACCCATCCAATCCCGCAATTCCTCAATCTTCTTTCGTAGGGTCTAATAATTTGATTGATGAGACTTCACTAAATCAATTTTCAACTTCTTGTAGCCCAGACAATATGCTTTCTAATGGGCCAATATTAAGTACTGACATAAAAACACTTAAAGTCTTTCCAAATCCAGCGACTGAAAGCGTAAAAATCACTTTTACATTTCCAATCAGAGATTTTAAATTGTATAACATCAACGGCCTATTGATTAATAAAGAACTGATACAGGGGCAAATTGATGTATCTGATTTGCCAACAGGAATGTATATCATTGTGGTTGATCATCAACATTGTAAATTTTTAAAAAAATAAAGTCCGAGATATTGAATTAGTTTTTCTATCTTGAAATCAATAATTTAACTTGATTAAAATGCGATTTATAAAGTTTGGATGTTTGGTTATATTGGCCCTTTCAGTCACAGGATCAAAACCGTCTAAATTTAGCTCAAAGCTGAATGTGTTGTTTATTGTCGCTGATGATCTTAATTGTGCATTGGGGGCTTACGGCGATCCGTTGGCCATTACCCCTAATCTGGATAAATTAGCCAAAAAGGGTCTTGTGTTTAACAATGCACATGTTCAATACCCCCTTTGTGGTCCCTCTAGAGTTTCTTTTATGACTGGAATGTATCCCGACCAAACAAAATCCAAGGTTTTGAGGTTATATGTACGTCAGACCATACCTGATGTTGTGACCTTGGGGCAAAAATTTAGAATGGAAAATTACCATTCCATAAGAGTGGGTAAAATTTACCATTACCACAATCCTAGAGACATTGGAACTGCAGGTCATGACGACTCTTTTAGTTGGGATCAGACGGTCAATCCTTATGGACGTGATAAAGTTGAAGAATACAAACTTAACAAGGTAAAGCCAAATTTTGATGGTGCGACTTTAAGTTGGCTAGAGTCGGAGGGTACAGATGAAGAGCAAACGGATGGTATTGGTGCTTCCGCAACCATCGATTTTTTAGATACGTTTGCAAAAAGCAAAGAAAATTTCTTTTTGGCCTATGGATTGTACCGTCCGCATGTTCCTTTTGTGGCCCCTAAAAAGTATTTTGACCTATATGATATCAATGATTTTAGTGTTCCAGAAACATCAGATGAATACCTTGAAACGATTCCCAAGCCTGCTGCAGCATCTCTTAGATCCAGAAAAGAACAAATAGACTTAGACCCCGCTTTGTCAGCTACAATTAAACATGCCTATTATGCTACAACCAGTTTTATGGATGCACAAATTGGACGGGTTTTAGATAAACTTAAGGAAACAGGACTAGACAAAAACACCATTATTGTATTTACATCCGATCACGGATATCATTTAGGTGAACATGGGCATTGGCAAAAACAAACCCTCTTTCAAGATGCTACTCGTGTTCCTTTAATATTTGCTGGACCTGGTGTTAAAAAAACAAAAAAATCTATTGATGCACCAGTTGAGCTAGTGGATCTTTATCCAACGCTTATGGATATGGTTGGGATGAAAACACCATCATTTGTAAGTGGTAAAAGTTTAACGCCATTTTTTGATAACCCAGACACATCCATTCGCTCATCTGCTTTTACCGAGTTACAAGTAAATAGAGGAAATGTCAAAGCCCAAGGCTATGGTATTCAAACCAATCGTTATCGTCTCAATCAATGGCAATTTAATGGACGTACTGAGTATGAATTGTACGATCATAAAAACGATCTTGAAGAATTAAAAAATTTAGCTGATTTAAGTTCTTACAACGTTATTAAAGACTCTCTTTCCATTATTTTGAATCAAAGAATTGCATCAGCTAAAAAACGTCCTAAAGGATTAGGCCGACAAATTAACAATGCACGCCCATGGAATGAGCCCAAAAGATTTTTTCCAAAGCCTAAATAAAGCAATACTTAAAATAATATAAATGAGATTTAAAATACTTTTTATACTGTGCCTTTTCATATTGTCATGTAACAATGAAGAAGTTGGACTGGCTTCAACAACCGTTAACAACCCAGGCAACGGCGATGATAATAATAACAATGATGATCCAGATTTTCCAGATTGGTCCTCAGATACACACGGCAACGATACAGCACCGAATTATACGGAGGTTTTTAGTGATGAAAACGCCATACGACGTATTGATATCGTTTTTGAGCCTGAAAATTGGGCATTGATACTTGAAGATATGACATCCTTGTACGGAGCGTTTGGTCAGGGTAGTGGGGGAGGTCCTGGTGGCGGAGGTCCTGGCGGCGGCGGTCCTGGAGGATTTGCAGAAGAAAACCCAATTTTCACAACCGCTGAGGTTTATTATGATGGTTTACAGTGGTATCATGTGGGTGTGCGATTTAAAGGTAATTCAAGTCTTTCTTTTTCATGGAGGAATGGCGTCTGGAAAATGTCATTTAAGCTAGATTTTGATGAATTTGAGGATGAATTTCCAGAAATTTCAAATCAAAGATTTTATGGGTTTAAACAGTTAAACCTGAAAAATAATTTTGATGATGAATCTCAATTACGAGAAAAAATAGCTTCTGATATTTTTAAAGAATCTGGTTTGCCCTCCCCAAGAACTCAATTTTATGAGGTTTATGTAGACCATGGTACCGGTCCCATTTATTTTGGATTGTACACCATGGTAGAGGAACCCGACAATACCTTATTAGCGTCTCAATTTAATAATGATAATGGAAATTTATATAAACCCGATGGAAATGGTGCCCGTTTTACTCAGGGTTCTTTTAGCCCAGAATATTTTATAAAGCAGTCAAATGAATTGGAGTCTGATTGGAGTGATGTTGAGGCTGTTTTTTCAGCATTACACGACAGCAACAGGACTTCAAATCCATCGGTTTGGCGTAGTGGACTCGAATCTGTTTTTGATGTCGATGGGTTTTTAAATTATTTAGCCGTAAATACCGTCATTCAAAATTGGGATACCTATGGACGAATGACTCACAATTACTACCTCTATGGCGATCCAGAAAACAACAATGCATTGACATGGATTCCATGGGACAATAATGAAAGTTTACAATTTGGAAAAATGGGTGGCTCATTGCCATTAGATTTTAGCGGGGTGGGGAATAATTGGCCTTTGATACGCTATTTGTATGATGACTCAGTGTATCAATCCATTTATGATAATTATGTAAGTAATGTGATAAATAATGCCTTTGAGACGGGCTATATCCAATCGGTATATTCCTCTTATGCCTCCCAAATTGAGGCTTCAGTAGTAAATGAGCAGCCAGGTTATACGTTTTTAGAATCACCTGCAGATTTTCAAGTCGCTGTTTCTGAGTTGATTAATCACGCTAGCGAGCGCGCCAGCGCAGTCAGCCAATATTTGGATTAAAATTATTTTTTTAAGAGATTTTAAATACATCTTTTATTTTTCAACCAATTATGCACAAACTCATACCAATATTTTTTCTATCTATTTTAATCTCTGTCCATAGTCAAGATACCAATAAGAAAGGCCTGTCCGATGATTATAAAGATCATTTTATGATTGGTACAATTTACCATGGCGCGGTGTTGGGGAATGACAATCAGAATCCAAACCAAAAAAAGGAGTTTGAAATTACAAATAGAGAGTTTAATGCCATCACTGCTGAAAACTGCATGAAACCCATGTATTTAATTGATGAAAATGGAGCTTATGATTTTGAGGAGTCTGATGCCTTTGTTGCATATGCTCAATCCAATGGACTGACCATTATTGGCCATACATTGGTTTGGAAAAACAGTGCCCCAGATTGGTTTTTTAAGGGGGATGATGGAAAAATGGTTTCTCGAGATGTTTTGATTCAACGTTTGGAAGCTTATATCGAAACGGTTGTGACTCGTTATAAAGGTAAGATTGCTTATTGGGATGTCGTCAACGAAGCTGTGGATATTTTTAGAACTAAGGATGGCCAGAAATATGCCAAACTAAAACCTACACCCTGGCATGACATCATTGGGGATGATTACATTAAAATAGCCTATGAAGCAGCTCACAGAGCCGACCCTGATTGTAAATTGTTGTACAACGATTTTAATATGTATCAAAAGGAAAAGATTGATTTCATTATTGCTATGGTTAAAAACTTAAGAGCGCAAGGGGTTCCAATTCATGGCATTGGCTCTCAAGGTCATATGTTTATGCAACATCCACTTTTAGAAGAAGTCGAATACTGGCTTAAAGCATGTTCTAAAGCCAATATCCCGCTTCACATAACAGAGATGGACATTAGTGTATTGCCAAACGCATGGAAACACAAAGGGGCAAGTGTTGAGGATCGATTTGATTTAGCAGCAGAGTATAACCCTTATTCTAAAGGCGTTCCCGAGCGGGTTTTAAAACAACAAGCAAGACGTTATAAAGCGCTTTTTAAATTGTTTTTAAAATACAGCTCCAATGTAGAGCGTGTGACGTTCTGGGGTGTCTGGGATGGCAACTCTTGGCGCAATTACCTTCCAATGCAGGGTCGCACAGATTATCCTTTACTCTTTGATAGAAATTTCAAAAAAAAACCAGCTTATCATGCCTTGAAAGCATTGGTAAATAAAGATGATTAAATATTTTTTAAGACGGTAAGTGTTGTTATGGCAATCGTATTTTTTCAACAAGTTGTTGAATATTCTCAGGTGTTTGCTTTGTGAAGTTGCAAACAATGAGCGCGACTGCAAAATTAAGAAGCATAGCAAAGGTGCCAAAACCTTCAGGAGAAATTCCAAACCACCAGTCAGATTGAGAGCCGCCTCCAAACCAACCGAATTTAAACTTTGTCATATAAAACAGCATGAGCGTAACGCCTACAATCATTCCAGAAATGGCACCCTCTTTATTCATTTTTTTATAGAAAATTCCCATTAAAATAGCTGGGAAAAAAGACGCTGCGGCCAAACCAAATGCCAAAGCCACAGTGGCAGCTACAAATCCCGGTGGATTGATCCCGAAATAGCCAGCCAAACAAACTGCCAATGTTGCGGCAATACGCGCTGAAACAAGTTCTCCTTTTTCAGAAATATCAGGCAAGACCATTTTCTTCAATAAGTCGTGAGATACGGCGGATGAAATCACCAATAAAAGGCCTGCTGCCGTAGACAATGCAGCTGCCAATGCTCCGGCTGCAAGAAGCGCAATGACCCAATTGGGTAAATCTGCAATTTCTGGGTTTGCCAACACCATGATATCTGCATCTACATCCAGTTCATTTTGTTCTTTATCAGCGACATACTGAATCAGTCCGTCTCTATTTTTATCTTCAAATTTTAACAAGCCTGTATCTTCCCATTTACTGAACCACTCGGGCATATCAACATAGGGTTGATTGCTCACGGTTTCAATAAGATTTGTTCTAGAAAAAACAGCAATTGCTGGGGCTGTGGTGTACAGTACAGCGATAAATAGCAAAGCCCACCCTGCAGATTTTCTGGCATCGCTTACCTTTTTTACAGTAAAAAATCGAACAATGACATGGGGTAATCCTGCAGTTCCTACCATGAGAGCCATGGTTATGAAAAACACATCAACAGTTGATTTACTTCCCGAGGTATATTCATGAAAACCCAATTCTTTATGCAATCCGTCGAGTTTGTCCAACAAAAACACACCGTCACTCCCAGTATCTCCAAATCCGATTTGAGGAATGGCATTTCCTGTGGCGATTAATGAGATATATATAGCAGGTACCATGAAAGCAAAAATAAGCACACAGTATTGCGCTACCTGTGTGTAGGTTATACCTTTCATACCTCCTAAAACGGCGTAGAACAAGACAATGGTCATTCCAATTAAAACCCCAGATGTAATATCAACTTCTAAATACCTAGAAAAAACAACACCAACGCCGCGCATTTGCCCAGCTATATAGGTGAATGAAACAATCAAAGCACAAAAAACTGCAACCCCTCTAGCTGTGTTTGAATAGTATCGGTCTCCAATAAAATCGGGTACCGTAAATTTTCCGAATTTACGCAGGTAAGGAGCCAACAAGAGTGCTAGTAATACATAGCCACCTGTCCAACCCATAAGATACACGGAACCGTCATAGCCTGTAAATGAAATGATGCCAGCCATGGAAATAAACGAAGCTGCAGACATCCAATCTGCTGCAGTTGCCATGCCATTTGCAATGGGGTGTACACCTCCACCTGCAACATAAAATTCGCTTGTGGAGGAAGCTCTGGACCAAAAGGCTATGCCAATATAAAGTGTAAAACTGAGTCCTACGGCGATCCAAATCCAATATTGAAGTTCCATTAGTCTCCCTTTTTGTTAAATTGATTGTCTAGTTTGTTCATCAAAAAAATATAAACAAAAATTAAAATCACAAAGGTGTATATCGATCCTTGTTGTGCAAACCAAAACCCAAGCTTAAAGCCTCCAAATCTTAGGCTATTTAAGTTGTCAACAAATAGGATTCCAGCTCCAAATGAAACTGCAAACCACACCAAAAGCAAGATTGTTAAATAACGAAGGTTTTTTTTCCAGTAAGTTTGTTTTTGAGAAGCCATTTAAGTAAACGAGTAAACCGAACGTCAATTTACATCTTTTGAGTTATAATTGATGATTAATTTTTTAGTAATTATTTATTGATAATTATTTTATAGCTTTTTTGCTGTTCTTCATACGAAACCTTCAAAAAGTAAATCCCATTGTAAAGCGTATGCGTTTCTAATACACTCAAGGTACTTCCAGACAAAATCTCACTTTCTAAAACCACTTGCCCCAATTCATTCACCAGTTCCAATTGCAATGTCTTGTCCAATAAATTAGATTGAATGGCAATAAAATCTTGAGTGGGGTTGGGGTATATCTTTAAATCCAAGCTATTTTCAGGGAGCTCTACAACACTTAAATTTGAATCATAATTTGTTGTATTTTCATTGATAGTGTTTACATCCGTGCCAGTCACGTTGCCGTAATAAGTTGGGCCTACCACATAAGGATAGGCAGAATTGTGATTCTCATCTACCGTAGCATAATAAGCGTAGACCCCTTGCGGGTAATCTGGTGTGACGGCAAAACGTCCATTGTGTTCATCTAAATAATCTGGTTCCGAATTATTAATGTATTCATAGTCCTCTCTAAAGTAGCCTAAATCCATCACTTGTTGATTCCCGGCATTGGGCCCATTTTGAATGGTAAAAACCTGGCCCACATATGGCCCATTGACACGGGTGGTTATATTGCGCAAAGTATAACTGGATTTCATCCTTGCAATTCCACCAGTTCCATCCGTATTTTTGTAGGCATATGCTCCGTAAATTGGAAAGCCGTCGTAGGTAAAACCAATGAGTGGCGAATGCGCATTGATGTCAATCACATACAAACCATCGGCAGGGTAGGTGTCACAAACATCTGAGACAACCAATAAATCTAAATCAAAAGCACTGGGGTTTTGATGGTGATGGTAATTTCCCATAGCGGGGTGCGCTTTGTTGCAATCAAAACCTCCCATCTCTGCTGGAATGGCATCTCTGTTCCAATCGCGGTTGGCTTGAGGCCCACCGCTACAAGGTGGGTTTCCAGGACCTCCACACAAGCGGTTGTTATTGTTGTCCCAGCGTACACCGTCTCTATAATCAAACAATGAAACCCCGTT
>Ga0209503_10001958_pt1 | contig 10324 bp, 11 predicted proteins | sample SouAtlMetagenome_2_FD_187448 | JGI IMG/M metagenome (GOLD analysis project Ga0209503, IMG submission 187448) | Marine eukaryotic phytoplankton communities from Atlantic Ocean - South Atlantic ANT15 Metagenome (SPAdes) (version 2) | ecosystem: Environmental > Aquatic > Marine > Oceanic | place...
TTAGCACACTTAAAACTTTCATTTGAAAATTTTGGAAGCTGGCCAGATCCTCGAAGACTTTCTGAATTAACTAATGCTGGAGGCATTAATTCTAAGTACCCGTTATTTGAATGCACATCTAGCATGAAATTAACTAAAGCTCTCTCCAACCTCGCTCCATTTCCTGTAAGAGTAATAAAACGACTTTTCGAGATTTTGGTTGATTTTAGGGAATCAAACAGATTTAAATTTTCACCTATTTCCCAGTGGGCTTTGAGATTATCTTTTTTTAGAGGCTCTCCCCATTCTTTAATTTGAAGATTGTTATTTTCATTTTCTCCAAAAGGTGCATCTTTACTTGGAAAATTGGGTAATTTTGATATTTCATCTTTAAGTTGTTTATCTAATATTCGTCTTTTTTCTTCAAATTCAGAAACTTTTGTTCTGTATTTATTCCCCTTATCTTTTAATTCATTAAGTTTTTGAGAATTAGCATTATTAGGATTTCTTATTTCTTGTCCGATTATTTTGCTTAATTTTTTACTCTCTGATTGCAGACTTGATATCTCTATCTCAATTTCTTTCCTTTCTAAGGTTAACTTGTTTACAAAAGCTATATTATAAACTCCTCCTCTTAAAGATAAATTATCTTCCACAAATGTTGGATTTTCTCTTATTAATTTTTGATCTAACACTCTTTTTTTTATTTTTTATATCCTAATAAGATAGTTTATCTCAATTCATTATCAGAGTTTTTTGATGAAAAATTTATTAAATACAGGGATTACTAACCTAATTCATGTTTTTAAATTAAAAATAAACTATGATGAAGAGCGTGCTCGGCCTGTGGAAGCCCATTCTTTCAATAAATCAATTTGTTCTTTAGCTGTACGAGATAAGGGAATTAATTCAGAAACAGCCTTGATAAGATCTTTTTCCATTAGTTCTCTTTTCTCAGAGAACGAAATGTGCATTCCTTCAATTACTGCTTGTTCAAGCTCTGCCCCCGAATATCCATCTGTTCTATCAATGATTGTCGAAAGTGGAAAGTCATAAGAAGGCCTTCTCTTTTTTAAGTGTAAATCAAGGATGCTTAATCTTTCTTCTGAGTTAGGTAAATCAAGAAAAAATATTTCATCAAATCTCCCTTTTCTTAGTAATTCTGCTGGAAGTTTATCTATTGCGTTAGCAGTAGCAATTACAAAAACAGCCGATTCCTTTTCGGCCATCCAAGTTAGTAAGCTAGCCAAAACTCTTTGACTAGTTCCTCCATCACTTCTAGCATCACCTCCAAATCCCTTGTCAATTTCGTCAATCCATAAAATACAAGGAGACATGGCTTCCGCTCTTGAAATAGTCTCTCTTGTTCTTGCCTCACTTGATCCCACAAGACTTGAAAATAATCTTCCAACATCAAGTCTTAGCAGAGGCATTGACCAACTTTGTGAAATAGATTTAGCAGTTAATGATTTCCCTGTACCCTGGGGTCCAACTAGTAAAACTCCCTTTGGAATTGGAAGTCCGTAATCTCTGGCTTCTTTTGAAAAAGCTCTATATCTTTGTTTTAGCCAAACTTTTAATACTTTTAATCCTCCGATCTCATTCTGGCTTGAATTGCTTTCAAAGAATTCTAGAACTTCACTTCTGGCAATAACTTGTTTCTTTTCTTCAAGTATGTCATTGATATCATCTTTGCTTAATTTCCCTCTTTGAGTAAGAGCTCTAGCAGTTACTTGTTTCAGTTTTATTTCACTCAAACCACTTGATGCTATTGCTAGTTCGTTCAATTCTTGTTCTCCTAATTCTGAATCAGTATTAATCGCAATTTTTTTAATAAGAGTGGTCAACTCGCTTAGGTCAGGCAAAGGTAAGTTGATGATTGTAATTAAATCATCAAGTTCTTCAGAAGAGGGCAATATATGTGAACTAAGAATTAAATTATGGTTTGTTTCTCTAAGAGAAGAAGAGAGTTCTTTTATTGTTCGGCTTATCGATGGATCATCATAAAACTTATGAAAGTCTTTTACCAACAATATTGTCGGAAATTCAGAAGTTTGTTCCTTTATCCAATTAAGAACTCCTAAAGGATTATTAGAAAATTTACCATTTTCATTTAATACCCCTTTGATTCCATTAACACAATCCCAAGATGCGAATCTTTTAATATTTAATCTTTGACATGATTGATTGAGAATCTTATAAAGCCTTTCTTCCTCTTTAGTTCTTATCCAAATTAAAGGAGTTCTTGCTTTTATAAGTAATTCGAAATTTCTACTCCAAGAATCCATTATTTATAAAAAAGAGAGAGGAAAACTATTTTTTGTTATTAGGTTCAAATGGTAATCTTTTATCTGAAATGTTAGAGGTGGATGGAACTACATTATTTTTGTTTTTTAATTGTTCATCAAGAATTTTTTGCAAGTTAGATGGGAGAGCTTCTTTGTTTAGCAGAAAAGTCTGAAAAGCTTGGAAAATATTAGCGACAACCATATATAGCAATACTCCAGCAGGTAAAGGAAAAAATAAGAACATACCTGTAATCATTACTGGAGTAATTTTATTAGCAGTAGATTGTTGAGCATTGGATGGCATCCCTTGACTAGATAAAACTTGTGAAAGAAGCAAGGTTAAACCAAAGGCACCAACTAATGTAGCTATATCCCAATTTATTGAACCATCTACATAAAATCCAACCTGTCCAAGTGCTTTGATAAATAGAAATCCACTTTTTGCTGCTAATCCAGGAATTTTAGCCTCAATCGTTGCATCTCCTGGTTTGATAGCGGTTACTAATCCTTCCTGAGAAACTTTAATGTTTTCTGAACCTTTTGATACTGACCAAGTGGGAAGGAATTTTGAACCGTTATCGTATTTGGAAAGAACTTCTGTATAGTTGTTACCATTTGTAGTTTGCAGGTTTATTTTTACTGATTCTTCAGTGCCTAATTTTGTCCCGTTAGGTATTGTTGCTACTACTGGGAAGTGAGACTTTTCTGTTACAAATATTGAATGTCTTGGAGACTTGTAGGGCTTTGGATCAATAGCAGCAATTTGATCTTGGGGTAAAACTTTTAAATTAATATTATAAGGAACGTCTGCGAAAGGTGATCCCCTTAAAGTTGCAAATAATGCAAATAAAACAGGCATCTGAACAATTAAAGGTAAACATCCTGCGAGAGGGCTACCAAATTCATTCATTAACTTACCTAACTCTTCTTGCTGTTTCTTTGGGTCCCCAGAAAATTTAGATTTTATCTCTGCTTGCCTTTTTTGCATAACAGGTTGAGCTATTTTCATTCTTCTAGCGCTTCTTATTGATCCTGCGCTTAGAGGAAAAAGTGCAATTCTAATTACCACAGTAAGTGCGACAATCGCTAAACCGTAACTTGGAACTAACCCGTAGAAAAAATCCAGAATCGGGATTAATAGTTTTTCTGAAATGAACCCGATCACAATATTAAGGGAGATTTGATTTTATTTGACACTTTATTTTACAGGATAAAAACGCTTTTGTAATTAATTTATTCAAGATTTAGTAGCAAATCCTTCAACCTCATTGAGATTTAATGTTTGTGATCTTTTAACCATATTTTCCTCGATAAACTTTTGTTTCTCTCTGAAAAGAGGTAATGACTTCATCTCAACCTTTGAGCCATCGTTGAGTACTAAAACCATATCACCATATGAACCGAACCCTCTGGGAATAGATCTTATTTCTTCAATATTGCTTAAGGATATCTGAGTTTTATTTTTGCCAAACCATCCTCCATCTATAGTTATTCTTTTATTTGTGATTTTATACCTTAGCCATAAAGCTCTTACTAAAGCTGCGAAGGTAAATGGAAGTCCAAGAAGAGTTAAACCGGCAAATAAATTAATTATTAAATCACTTTTAGCTGGCCCACCTTCATAGAAGGATTCTTCTTCAATGTTAATCATTTAATAAACCTGATTTAAAAATTAGGTGTTGAAATTCTTCCAATAACTTAGTTTTGTTATCGTAAGGATCACCAGACTTAAGGTTAACAAGTAACCAATAGGGTTTGTGGTTATTCTGGTGGCTGAAATTATTTAATAAACAATCCTGCAATATCCGCCTAATTTTATTTCTTACTACTGCTTTTTTTGATACTTTTTTGCTTATAGCGATGGCTATTTTAAAATTATCTAAACTGCAAATATTGTTATGAGATATGAGGATTTTTGGATTTGATCTTGCTATCTTAAAAGTCATTAATTTTCCATAATATTTTACAGAATTTTTATGAATATATTCAAAAGTCCTATGACCCTTTAAACGCATAGCTTTGGGCAATGCCATCATTAATTATTTAGTATTAGACAGCTATTCGTTCTCTTCCTCTTTTTCTTCTACTTTTAATAACTCTTCTTCCTGTATGAGAACGCATTCTTACTCTAAAACCAGATACGCGTTTCCTTTTTCTTGATGTTCCACCAAATGTTCTTTTTGTCATTTTTTTATATGCTCTTTAACAATTTATCATTTAATCGATCACTATAGTCCAGCTTCCTAAATAACTTGAAACCGGAACTTTGTTGAAGGGTTGTCCATAAGAATGAAATTGATATAAACCTGACTTACTTGGATTAAATACTTTTAAAACTACTGCATAGCTATCTTTATTAGAAGGGATTGGGCTATATGGGAAAATATCCAGTGAGGTATTGTCTTCATTGATTTCAATATCTGCAGGAATATTTTTAATACATTTTGTGCGAGAATCAAATCCCCCTATTTTTACTTGGCAAAAACTTATCTTTTCTTCTTTTAGAGTTGATTTGAAACTTTTAGGAATTTTCATATTGATTTTTAACAGATCAGCTTTTCTGTCAAAAGGTCTTAAAAAGAAAAATATTGTATTTCTAGCCCTTTTCCCATTATTAACTTGAAACCATTTTAACTTTTTATAGTTTGGATTATCATTCCATTGAATTTCCAAACCTGCTTTTGCTTCATTTTCATTGAAAAAAGGGATTGGAAGTAAAAGTGATGAAAGTAATAGAAAGGTAAATATCTTAGAATTGTTATGAAATTTTTTTTGGTTATTAAGCATTGTCTTTATTTATTTAATTAAATTTGAGATTAAGTATTAATTTTAATGTTAAAAATTGTTTTTTATAAGATTAACATCTATCGGCCCTCAAGTTCGACGCCCCTCGCAAATAAGGATGATTAATTGTTGAACTGGATGGAAAAATGACTAACGCCATTAACCTTATACAAAATTCAATATCATTAGGTACATACATTTGCTGACAATCTAAAAATGAAACTGAGTCTAGTGCAAAACATCTCCTTGCAATTGAAGCTGGGAAACAAGCATCTAGGTCTTTTGTAACAGTAAATGTTATTGATAAGATATTTTTTGGATCTAAACTGTTACGCAAAATTAATTCATTAATGAGCTCAACTACTGAATTCTCAATCGATTCAATATTATTACCATTAGAGGTTGTAGCTCCTCGAATGGCAGTAATATGCTCAATGCCAAGATAATTCTTACTCATTTTTAAATTTAGGGTTTATAAAGCCAAAGAATTTTATTAGATGAATTTACCTCTAGAAATATATTTTGAATAACTTTCTCGATAATTTTACTTCCAGGTAAAAGCCCTAGTATTCTCTTTTTTTTCTTACCAAAAGTTACAGGTTGTATTTTTGGATCGATTTTGACCATCTCTGCTGCAAGCTCTCTAGCAACAAATTCATCCCCTATTTTATCAACCAACCCAAGTTCTTTTGCTTGTGTCCCAGTAAAAATTCTTCCGTCAGCAAATTTCTTGACATCTTCGACGAGTAAATTTCTACCTTCTGCAACAGCCTCAGTAAATTGTTTGTAACTTTCATCAATTAATCCTTGTAAGAGATTTCTTCCTTCTTCACTTAAAGGCTTATCGGGTGAGAGAATATCTTTATAAATTCCACTTTTTACAGTCTCGAACTTAATACCTATTTTACTTAAAAGCTCAGATAAATTATTTCCTCTAATTATCACACCAATTGAGCCCGTTATTGTTCCAGGGTTAGCTACAATTTTGTCAGAAGCTACCCCAATGTAAACTCCACCAGAAGCTGATATGTTTCCAAAACTAGCGACAACTTTACAGCCTTTCTCTTTTAGGCGTTTAATAGCAGAGTATATTTCTTGGCTATCGCCAACAGTACCCCCAGGCGAGTCAATTCTCAGTATTAATGCAGGGAATTCTCTTTCCTCAATTTGTTTAAGAGCTTTGATTACAGAAACTCTTGTTGAACTTGTAATTGGCTCATCAATTACTATACGAGCCATTCTTTTTTTTGACTTACGTCTAAAAGGCCAAATCATTCTTTTAAGGTGAAAATCATAAATCTACTTTAAAAAGACTATCAGCAGACCCAATGAATTCAATCCTAAATTGGTTTTTAATGATACTCCCCTTCGCACTCTGGGGGACTTCAATGGCGGCCATGACCCCTCTAGTATCTAGTGCTGGACCTGATTTAGTTGCTTCATTGAGACTACTACCTGCAGGAGTTCTTGTTCTTATTACAACATATTTATTAAAGAGAGATTTAACAATTTATAAATGTGATTTGAAATGGTTCTTGGTTTTTACAATCGTAGACGCAACTTTTTTTCAAATTCTATTAACATACGGGATCTCTGAGACTGGGGCTGGTTTGGGTTCTGTTTTGATTGACTCTCAACCATTACTAGTAGCACTCTTAGCAAGAGCAATTTTTGGTAATTTAATTAATCCCATAGGATGGTTGGGGTTACTTTTTGGCTTGGGGGGAATAATTTTTTTAGGAGTTCCAACAGAACTTTTGGAAAGTTGGTGGTTAATGTCTGACATAAGTATTAGTAATATCGAATTTAATGTTGGAGAACTTTGGATGCTTGGAGCCTCTCTTGCCATGGCATTAGGAACAATACTGATTAGATTTACATGTACTAAAAGTGATCCAGTTGCTGTGACAGGATGGCATATGGTTTTAGGAAGTGTTCCTCTTATTATTAAACATTGCTTACAAACTAACTTTCAATTAATACCAAATTGGTCGATTTTTGATTGGGGACTGATGTCTTTTGCAAGTATTTTTGGAGGAGCTTTGGCATATGGATTATTTTTCTATTTTGCAAATAATAAAGAAATAACAGGATTCAGCACTCTTGCATTTTTAACTCCTATATTTGCTCTCCTTACTGGCGGTGTTTATCTAGATGAAAGATTATCAATTATTCAATGGATAGGAGTAGTTTTTGTGCTGATATCAGTTTTCTTTGTGAGCCAGAGAAAGTCTTTATGGGAAATTTCAGAGACAAAGACTAATATTTAGTGAGTGGTCTAGAAAAATAGTTTCTAAGAATGCATATAGTTTTAATTAGTACCCCTATTGGGTTCTTAGGGAGTGGAAAAGGTGGTGGGGTTGAGGTTACACTAAATTCATTAGTGAACGGTTTGCTTTCAAGTGGTCACAAGGTAGATGTCGTAGCTCCAAATAACTCTAAATTGCTAGAAGGAAATGATAATGCAAAAATACATTTTGTCGAAGGGGAAGAGCAGAAAAGTTGGCAACATCAAGATTATTATTCGCCGATAAGTATTCCTGATAATTCGCTCTTATCAGGAATGATTGAAGAGGCAATAGCTATTGGAAATGAAGCAGATATTATTTTGAATTTTTCTTACGATTGGCTCCCGATTTGGATGACTCTAAATATAAATATTCCAATTGCTCATATTATTAGCATGGGTTCAGAAAGTTTTGTCATAACTAATTTGATTTCAAGTGTTTACTCTAAATTTCCTAAAAACTTTGCTTTCCATTCAAAGATACAAGCTTCTGATTATCCTTTCATAAAAAATCCAGTTGTTATTGGAAATGGATTTAAATTAGATAATTATACGTTTCAAGATTGTAAGAATGGTCCTCTAGGTTGGGTTGGAAGGGTAGCACCTGAAAAGGGTCTAGAGGATGCAGCTTATGTAGCTAATGCGCTTGGCGAAAAACTTAATGTTTGGGGGATTCTACAAGATGAGTCATATGCATTAAAAATAGAAAAACTTTTTCCTCCTGGACTTTTAGTCTGGAAGGGCTTTTTAGAAACAGATAAGTTACAAAAAGAACTTGGAACTTGTAGAGCTTTACTAAACACACCTAAATGGAACGAGGCTTACGGAAATGTAGTTGTTGAGGCATTAGCTTGTGGAGTGCCAGTAGTAGCTTATAAAAGGGGAGGCCCGAGTGAAATTATTGAACATGGTAAAACAGGTTACCTCGCTAAACCGGATGATAAAGAAAGTCTCCTTAATTACCTTAAGATTATTAATAAAATTGATCGAAAAAATTGTAGAAATTGGGTAGAGAATAATGCATCCTCAAATATATTTGCTAGTAAAGTTTTGAGCTGGCTTAATACAGTTATTAAACAGTATAAATCTCAAAATCATATTAAATGATGCTATCTAATTCAGAAAAAAGGTTACTTACTTTTTTTGTAGTTTTGATCTTTGGAATATTAATTTTTCTTTTAGGACTGGGCTCTACTGGATTAGTGGATGAAACTCCTCCTCTTTTTGCCTCAGCTGGGAGAGCAATGAGTGAATCTGGGGATTGGTTAACTCCAAAAGTAAATGGAATTTTCCGTTTTGATAAACCACCCCTTATTTATTGGCTAATGGGCTTGTTCTACTCTCTTCCTTATAACTCAGTATGGGATAGCTTTGGGACAATTTCAGCAAGACTTCCTTCGGCATTGGCTTCATTACTATTGATGTTAATAATTGCAGATACAATTTTTTGTTGGCCTCAAAAAGGAGATAAAAGGAACTTCACTCCTGTAATTGCATCCTTGAGCTTTTCTCTTTCCCCCTTAATTGTTATTTGGAGCAGAACTGCTGTTAGTGATGCTTTATTATGCGGAACTTTAGGGATAAGCCTTCTTTTGTTTTGGAGAAGAATGGCTAGTAATAAAATTAATTACTGTATCTCTCCTTGGGTTTTTCTGGGGCTCGCAATTTTAACTAAAGGCCCAGTTGCTTTTGTTATTGCAATTTTAACTGTGACATCTTTTCTTTTTATTCAAAATAATTGGAAAAACTTACTTGGTAAAATTAAACCTAAATGGGGTTTGCTAATTACGGCTTTAATAAGTATGCCTTGGTATATTTTAGAGTTGATAAAAGAAGGTAAACCCTTTTGGGATAGTTTTTTTGGTTATCACAATTTTCAGAGGTATACATCAGTAGTTAATAATCATGCCGAACCTGTTTGGTTCTTCTTGTACATCATGGTCATAGCATCATTACCCTTTACTCCTTTTTTGTTTCATGGAATATTTGAGGCTTTTAGAGAACTATTAGTTAGTTTTAAAAAAGACTGTATCCCCTCAGAAAGTTTATTTATTTATTCTTTATGTTGGTTATGTTCGGTTTTCGTTTTCTTTAGTATTTCTGCTACAAAACTTCCAAGCTACTGGCTACCTGCAACCCCAGCAGCAGCTATTTTAATAAGTAATAGTTTTGTCAAACTTCAAAATCAAAAAAAAATCTATTCATATTTGTGGATTTTTACTCTTTTAATATTGTGGGGATTGTCGATAGCGTTCTTTTTTTCAAATCTTTGGTTGAATTCAATAAATGATCCTGAGATGCCAAATCTTGCTTCAAACTTATTAAGCTCTGGAATAATTCTTAAAACAAGATTGTTTTTCTTTTCTTTTACATTTATTGGACTTGTTTTGTTTCTCTTTAGGGCTCAAAATTCTTTTTTTTATCTTCAAATATTTCTAATGTTCGGACAAGTTTTTTTGATGCCGCCCATTAGACAATTAGGAGATACTTCAAGACAATTACCTTTGAGGAGTATTTCTAATCAAATTTTAAATGTACGTCAGGGAGGCGAAACTCTTGCAATGATTGGGATAAGAAAACCTTCATTGCATTTTTACACAAAACAGATTGTGTTTTACGAATCAAGTGCAGAAGAGGGATTACTTAATTTATTAGAGAGATTTAACTTTGATAGAAGGTTTAATTTTCAAGATAGCCCTAATTATGCTAACGAATCCTTTTTGGTTGTCATAGATAAATATTCAGCCAGTGAAGAGCATTGGTCAAAGATAAACCCTCAGAAATTGGGAGAATATGGAATTTATAAACTATGGAGGGTCAAAAAAAGTGACTTAAACATTCAAGCATCTAATTTAACTTACAAAGGTTTTAAATCAAATTGGAGAAATAAACAACTAGAAAGTTTTTAACAAAGCTTTTTTTTAAGCATCTCATTCTTAAGATCATTCAAACTGCATTTATTAGGAATTTCTACATTATTCGAATT
>Ga0209503_10001964_pt1 | contig 10314 bp, 8 predicted proteins | sample SouAtlMetagenome_2_FD_187448 | JGI IMG/M metagenome (GOLD analysis project Ga0209503, IMG submission 187448) | Marine eukaryotic phytoplankton communities from Atlantic Ocean - South Atlantic ANT15 Metagenome (SPAdes) (version 2) | ecosystem: Environmental > Aquatic > Marine > Oceanic | place...
GGGCGCGCCTTCCCGAGTCGGCCGCGACGGCGCACATGAACGATGCACAGTACCACGCCGAGCCACCCGTAAGCCGCGTGATCAAACTGTTTGGCCTCACCATACCACCCTTGACGATTATGCTCATCACGTATGTTGGGCTTACCGAGTACGTCTTCGGCATGAGCTACGTCGTCAACCGGCAGATGGGTCGCCAGTTTCGCCGCACGCTGCGCTTGTGGTATCTGCTCGCCTCGTCGGCGGCGGCCAGCCTGTGCCACGCGGCGCTGCTCTCGCGGTGCGCGCTCGACGGGCTGGAGGGCGTCGACAGCCCGCTGTGCCCCGAGGTGCTCCTCGGCGAGACGCGCTGCCTACAGCCGAGCGCCATGGCGTGCCTCGTGGCGGTGCTGACGCTCTGGGTCGAGCGCATCGTCGCGCCCGCGCTCGACCTGTGGGACAAGAACGGGCCGTACCAGCGAGGGCTCTTTGCGCGCGCGACGCAAGCCTCGGCAGTCGCCATCGTGTGGCTCTGCATGGCCGAGCGGCAGCTGGGCGCCGTGCTGCTGCTTTGCATGCTCTCGGGGCGACGCGCGCTCGCGCTCTTGCCGCGTTGCAACAAGGTCTACGGAATCTCAATCAAATTTTACACGATACTACACATGTCACGCGTTCTGGCCTACCGGTGCGTTGGCTCACGCCGACTCGCCGCCGCGACCACCATGGCCATGCTCAACCTCTGACGTTAGGGGCCAGGCGCGAACGCCTCCTCCATGAGCGAGAGCCACGGCGGTGCGTGCTTGGCCACCGCCCGGTTGATTGCGCCACGTATACCGCGCACGTTGCGCACGCGCTCGTGCGGTGGCGGAACCGCTTGCACCGATGGCTCAGGCGACGACGACGACGGAGAGGGTGGGTCGGGTGGCGGCGGGCGGGATGGCGGTGGCGGTGGTGGCGGTGAGAGCGAGAGGGTCAGCGGGGAGCGGTCGTTAGAGCTCCTCCTCGTCAACGTCTCGCGGAGCGGAGCACGCCGTGTCTTCCGTGTCTGTGAATTTGGCGGTCTTTTTTTTATTGGACTTCTTCGCCTTGGATTGGAAGCTAGAGCGGAGTTCGGGGGCGGTGAGGAGGCCGCTGCACACCTCCTCGGCGGAGCTACCGGTCGCGGCGCGGAGGGAGCGGATGAGCGCGCTCAGCTTGCGAACCTGCAGCATGAGCGCGAGCACGAGCGTGCACAGAACGACGAGCACGAGCACGAAGACGGCGGCGCACGTGAGCAGGATGGAGCGCAGCACCGCAACCGACTTTTCGTCGCACGAGAGCTCCGGTAGCACGGACGATTCGGACCACTGTTGACAGTCGCTCTCGAGCGTGGCGTTGCGTGTCGCGTTTGTGCTGTCGTTGTAGACCGTCAGGAGCGCGATCGAGCGGTTTAAAAGCCCCTCCATTGGCGCACGATTTAATAACCGATTCTTCCCGAAAACGTGCGGCAAGGGCTAGCGCGTCGCCGCTCACCCGTGCACCCGTACGTCTACACCCACACAAACAAACATGTTGATTTAGGTACACGCGCGCTGCGCAGGCGATCGGCACGCCTCACGCATCCGACACGACCGTGCCCCCCACGGGCGTCAGTGCCTCGTCGACCGTGCCGTCGATGAACAGGACGTTGATCAGCAGGAACCAGCCCAGGTAGAGCTTGGCCGTGAGCGAGAGCGCGCAGTAGCACAGCTCCGTTCCCCAGTAGTAGCCCGGTGGTAGCCGCTGGAAGAGCATCTGCACAAAGGCAAAGGAGCTGAAGATGATCGCCGTGCCGTAGATGGCCGCGTTCACCCAACCGGGGATGGTGCGGTCGGTGATCTTTGCGATGTCGTGCTTGGCCCACTCGAGGTGCGCGATGATGATGATCCACGCCGACGACATGGCGAACCAGCCGAAGACGTGCGGCACCATCCTGCGGATGTAGTTGAGCGTGCGCTGCGCGCCGACGAAAAAGTCCTGCCGGTCCTTGGCGACCGGGTCGTCCGGGTTTTGGATGTCGTAGAGCGGCCGGTCCTTGGTCCACTGGTCCTGCGAGAGCAGCTTGAGCGCGCGCGGGTCGCGGTAGTAGTCGGTGCGTCCGTAGTCGTCCAGCCCGTCGCGGAACTTTTGGAACTGCAGCGGGCCGATGGGGTAGAAGTGGTTCTTCTCGTCGACGTAGGCCTTGGGGGTGCTGATGTACTCGACCAGAAAGCCGAACGCCATGGTGCACCAGTGGAGCATGAAGATGGCGGCGAGGGCGTTCTGCTCGCGGATGCCCAGGGAGATGCCAATCGACATGGCCATGAGCGAGGCGGAGATCGAATATTCGAGCCAGCGCCACCAGCAGAAGGCGTCGTCCATCTGGCGCCAGTACCAAAACCAGTACCGCTCAAAGGCGCCCATGATGCACGCCCAGAGGTGGAAGAAGGCCGAGGTGGCAAACCACGCGATGATGAGCGTCGCAAAGTTGACCGGCATGCCGTTGTCGCGCAGGAAGAAGCCGTCGTTCTCCTGCGTGTTGGTGAAGTTCCAGCCGGGCGTCCACTTGGTCAGGTTGTTCTCGACCATGTACGGCGTGGGTACTTGGGTCACACGGTAGATGCGCACGGTGACGTGCTCGGTGTCGCGCATCGGGTCGCGGCCCCAGCGCCAGTAGGCAAAGTGGAGCGTGACGAAGATCATCGTGGTGTGCACGATCAGGCACAGGAAGTTGAGCCACCAAATCCATTGCGCGGCGGTGAGGCGGTAGCCGCAGCAGAGGAAGGACTTGATGTCGCCCACCTTGTTGACGACGCTCGTGTTCGGGATGCGGTACTTCATGTGCGACGCGATGCGCACGCCCGACCAGTCCTTGCCGGAGACGGGGACGTACTTGCGCGTCTGCTGCCAGTCCTTGGGGTTCTCGGGCCGCTCAACGTGGAAGCCGTCGGCGTCGACCCACATGCGCTCGTTGCGGAACTTTACAAACTCATCGCGCGAGCGCACATAGGGCAGCACGAACTCGCCATTGGCGTCTCTGGGATTGGGCCGATTGAACAGCGCGCCGGCGGTGGGCGTGGGCATCGGCCCGGGCTGGAAGGCGTCGCCCGCCTTGGCGGCCAGCGCCTGCTGCGCCTCCACGTGCGCGTTCCATCGCTCCTTGCTCAGCAGCTTCAGATCGGCCACACGCGAGCCGTCCCCCGCCATGGAGGACAGGCGCACGCGCCGACCCACCCTTTTGTTTAGGGAAGCGCCGCGAGCCGCTTATGAAAATGGGTCGCCTGCCCGCCCACCCGCCTACCCGCCGATCGGCCTTGCCAAGTTGAGGACGCCAGCAAGGAGTGAAGTTTGCAATCTGCCAAGTTTGTGGCGTTGTTGATACCAAGTGCCAAGTGATGTCGCAGCGACGTCGTTGCCTCATCCTGGGCAACGACGCAGATACGACGTCGTAATTTGGCAAGGTTTACCAAACTGATTTTCTCACTGATTTGAACAACTTGCCAGATTACAAAGTTTGCCCGTCGTGAACCCGGGCTTCGTTGCCAAATTCTTGCCACGGAGTTGGCCACGCGGTTGGCCAGTAAGATCAGAAGTTAGTCGGTAGGGCGAGTCGCTTAAAAAGGGCACTTTTAAGAAAACGTTGAGCTTCTGCGCTAGGTCAAAGCGAGCGAAAAAAAACTCGAGGTGACCAACGCACCTCGAGCGTTTTTAGCACCGTCATGGGAAAGGGAGCCGCACTTGCCAAGAAGCCGCTGGCGAAGAAGCCGGCAAAGTCGGCCGGCGGCGGCAAGCCCGCGAAGAAGCCCGTGGTGAAGAAGCCGGCGTCCAAGGCGCCCAAGTCGGCGATCAAGAAGCCGGCCAGCAAGAAGAAGTCGAAGAAGACGCCCTCCGACGAGGATGGCTCCGACGCCGAAGGTGCGGAGGAGGCGCAGCCCGACGTCGTCGCTGACGACGAGGGCGACGCCGAGGCCGTGCCGCGTCAGGTGCGCGACGACGCCGATGAGGAGCCCAACAACGAGGACTACCGCAAGAAGACGCCCAAGCAGAAGGCGGACGCCGCGGTGAAGCGCGCCAACAAGAAGCAGCGCCAGCGCGGCTACCGCCAGGTGGCGGAGAAGGGCGGCTACACGGCGGCCTACGCCCTGTCCGACCAGTCGCGCGATGTGGCTTCCAACGTCATCACGGTGAACGAGGTGCGCCGCGCGGCCGGCTGGCGCCCGATGATCGAGGGCAAGGCGGCCTTCGAAAACACGGCGGAGTACGAGGAGCGCCTGGCGATCGCCAACGAGCCGCTGCCGCCACGCTCCGGGGAGGTGGTGCGCGCCTCGCTCGAGGTGTTCATGCGCCGTCTCGTGGGCGACACGCTCCAATCGGCCTTCGACGCCGGCAGCAAGAAGCTCAAGCCGGAGCACGTCATGCCGCACACGCGCAAGCTGCAGCGCCACCTCAAGTACACCCTGGACGCGCCGCTCGGCGTCATCCGCTACGCGCAGCTGGAGAAGGACGGCGAGCGCATCCGCACCCTCAGCACCGACCAAGAGGCCATCGCCAACACCGACCTGGAGACGGTCGAGGAGCAGAAGGCCATGTGGAAGGAGCAGGCCAAGAAGAACGACAAGCGCAAGGCCGATCGGGAGGCGCGCGTCGCGCAGGTCAAGGCCAAGAAGGCCGCGCAGGCGAAGAAGGCCACGCGCGTGGAATGAGCCGAGTAGGGTTCTCGCTAGGACTGTGCCATTTAGCCGAGTCCTGAGAGTAAAGGCAGGTAAGCGTGGAGCAAGGGGTAAGAACACGCTTGCGTTTTTTTGCATGGGGTTGCAACACGGCGATCGCGATTGGGTCGTGTTGCTGTTTCTCGAAGGGGATCAGGCGGGGAAGGATTTCAGCCTCCCAGAACGGATGCTGGACACGCTGGTGCAGGTGATGCAACCGTCACCGTCGATCACGCACGTTGAGATGTACGTGCCCGCGGCCGACGAGAGCGCGGCCGACCAGCACTTCTCGACGTACTTGGGCGCCATCGGCGCGACGTGGACGACGGGATACGGCGACGGGCTGCGCTTCTACCTCGACCCGCAGGGCAACGGCGCCTCGTGGCGCGCCGTGCCCGTCTTTGGGCGCGACGCGGCCAAACGCGTGCGCGCCGAGTGCAACCTGCACGTGGACACGCCGTACCCGTCGATGACGCGGCTGCTCAACTACCCCTTCTCGGTGCCGCCGCTGCGCGCCTTCGCCGGCTACCTCGACAACCGCTGCGGCACGGCTGCGCACTGCGCCGCACTGAGCGCGCGAATACTGCAGAGCGCCATGCCGGAGCTAAACGTGCCCAACTCGTCGCCGTGGTACGGACCGAGCACGCTCTACCTCGAGCTCGCCCGACAGGGGCGCATGGTGACCTACGCGGCGCAAGAGCGCGCGGAAGCGACCGTCGAGTCGATCGTCGACACCGAGGACGCCGTGGCGTCGCTTGAGGTACTGCTGCGCGGCGGCGACGACGACGTGCGCGCGCTCTCGGAGCGAAGCGCGGTCGCGGGCACCAACCTCGCGTGCAAGCACTGCGTGGCGGCGGGCGTCGACGCCGACCAGTCCCTCGTGCGCGTGCGCCAAAAGGAGCTCGCGCGCGCCGTACTGCGCGACTCGTGGATTGGCCGGCCAGCGCGCCTAGCTAGGCTGATCGCGGAGAACGAGCCACCGACGCTCACGCGGCTGCCGGCAGCCGCGTAAAGGGAGCATGTGTCCATGGAAAATCAATTATTCTTATATAACCACACAAAACAACACACGCGCCGCTCAGCGGCCAGCGAGCAGCTGCGCGTTGACGCTCTGCATCACCCACAGCTTGGCGCTCTTCTCACACGTTGCGTTGTTCAATGCGCTGAGGAGCGCGGTGCGGTAGACGTCCCCATCGGCGATGTCCTTGGCCTGCTCGCGGAACTGCCTGAGCTGGCCCTTGGGGTCGGGCCCTTCGAGAATCGCCAGGTAGCCATCGCACAACGTGTTGGACGAGCTGCGCGATTCCTCTAAGAGGTCGAGGCAATCGCGCACGCCCTGCACCGCTGCACGGAAAAGGGTGACCTCGTCGACGTCCGGCATCGCGTTGCGTACGAGGGCTTTTTTGGGCGGGCGGTGAGGAGGGGGGTGTGCTGGGCGCGCGGGGACTCGGCGGAGGCCACGAGCGACGGGTTTCTAAAATCTAATAACTTCCACGGAAACTTCCAATATCCGTTTATTGGAACCCTCAAATATTGGATCGAACATCCAAGCACCCAGCCCCAGTGCTTGGAAGGTGAGCGGCCGATCGCTCGGACCGACCCAATAAATGACTTATTGGAAGAATTTATTGGGCCAGTCCAATAAATTTTCCCAATAAGTCATTTATTGGGTCGCCCCGGCCGGTCGGCCGCTCATCTTCCAAGCACTGGGGCTGGGTGCTTGGATGTTCGATCCAATATTTCAGAAGTCCAATAAATGGTTATTGGAACTTTGCCATGTTCCTTTTTAACTCCCCTTGGTAGCGCAACGTTCCGCTACCAAAGTGCTTGGATGTTGATCCAATATTTCGGTGTTCCAATAAGCGAATATTGGGACTTCATTTATTGGATCGAACATCCAAGCACCCAGGTCGGGTGCTTGGAAGGTGCGCGGCCGATCGGCCGGGGCAACCCAATAAATGACTTATTGGGAGAATTTATTGGATTTGCTACATCACTCCACTACGTCGACGCGAAGCTGAAACTTGGCCTTCCAGGCCTCGGATAGCTGCACTACGTCGCCATCGTACTGGATGTACACGTTCTCCAGGTTGGGCTCGTCCTCCTCTTCTTCGATATCCGCAAGGGCCTCGCGCAAGGTGTCCGCCACGTCGTCCACCGAGCCGTGCACATTGAATCCAAGCCTCGCGTAGTAGTCGAGGCGCCAGCCGATCTTCTTTGCCTGCTCCGCAACGTTTGCGTCCTTGTCCTCGGCGTCGGTGTATGCGGTGTGGTCCCACTCATCTTGTAAATTGCAGACCGCCTCGTCCGTCCACCGCAGCTCAGGGAAGACGTGGCCCTTCTTCTCGAGCGCGTGCATCGCGCCCACGATCAGCCTCGGAAGCACCTTCGCCCCGCGCCCTCGCTCGCAATTGTATCCCCCGCTTTCTGCGGTGGTGCGGTCGGCCGAGACGCTAAAGCTAAACTTGCAGTCCCATGGTTCCCGCAGCTCCACAAACACCAAGCCGTCATCGTCGTCGGCGGCGATGTCGAACGTCAGCTCCAGCTCCTCCGGATCGAGGCGGGTGGAAGAGACCGTGAGCGTCACGGTGCTGTCGTCGCGGTCTCTCTTTGCGCCGTAAGCGCCAGTGGGTGCCACGCAAAGCCGCGACAAATCAGGGAGGGACATCCACGCTCGTATCATAGTAGGACTGACAAGCGTGACGTTTATAAATTTTTACAATCCCGATTACACGCCAAAGCCCGCCAGCGGCGCCGCGAGCTCGCCGAGTGAGTCCATGCTCACGTGCGAGTACGCGCTGGTCTGCGAGTTGTTGGACATCGTCGCCCACGACGACGAGCCGACGGAGGACTGCGCGTCGTCGGGGCGGCGCTTGCCGCGCTTGCCGTCGGTGAGCAGCGCCTCGGAGATCTGGCTGAGCGGCACGACGTCGACGAGCTCGACGATGGGCACCACCGCCCGTCGCTGCGGGTTGGGCACGCCGCCGGTGCACGCGCACTCGCGCGCGGGCGTGAACAGGGCGTTGCGCCCGATGGCGTGCATGAGCCGCGCCTGCGTGTACTGGCTCACGAGCATCGTCGCGGGGAAGGCGGCCTCGCGCGCCCAGTGCAGCTGCAGCATGATCGCGGGCGTCGGGTCGAGGCGCAGCGCCTCCGCCTCCTGCGCGGCCTGTCGCGCGCCGGCCACGGCGCGCTCGAGCGCGCGCTTCTCGGCGGCGAGCGCCTCCCAGTTGCTCTCCTCCATGTGCGTGGACGAGACCTTCCAATACTGCAGCGCCGCGTGCGCGCAGCGCAGCGCCTTGATCAGCGAGCTGTCGGAGACGAAGTGGCGCGCGTGGTTGGGCACGGTGGCCATCGTGCCGAAGCAGGTGAGCAGCGTGGCGGTGGCGCCGATGCACGTGTGCGCGTTGCCGTACTTGGAGTCGATGCGCACCATGGTCTCCGTGATGTACGGCCGCTGCGCGGGCACGACGCGGCACGAGGCGAGCCCGCGCGACAGGTGGGGCACGTCGGGCCCGCGCATGCTGCGCAGCGCGTCGGCAACGGGTAGCAGCTGCGTGCGGATCGAGCGCAGCACGTACGCGCGCTCGGCCGGCACGCCGCGCCCCTCGAGGTACGCGCAGATGGACCCGAGCGTTGCGCCGAACGAGGCGCCGCAAACATGCATAACCTGGTCTCGGCGCCCATGAGAGCAAGTATCCACGCGCTGCCGCTTGCCGCTAGACGGGCACGGCGGCGGCGGCGGTAGCGTGAGCACGAGGCGCCGCGCAAAGATCTCGCCCACGCTGTGGTACTCGAAGAACCGGCCCAGCAGCTTCACGCGCTCGCTGCCGGCGATCTGCACCTCCACCTTCGTCATCTCTTGAGAATTCTCGAGGTCGACGATGAGCGGCGCGCCCACCACCGAGGGCGGCACGCAGGTGACGGGCGGCACGGGCGGCACGACGTTCAGCCTGCTCTCCTCCATCGGCTCCGACCTGAGCGTCTCCGTCTCCTTCAACATCGCGCGCGAGCTGCTCGAGGGCGCCAACGACTTGCAGATGGGCGAGGACGAGCTTATCGGGCTGGTCCTCGGGTTTGCGATGGTCGCTGCGGCGCTGCAGTCGCGCCTCTCCAAGGCGCTGCGCGACCGCCAATCGAGGGTCGTCGCAAAGGCGCGCTCCGAGGCGGAGGAGCTCGTTGTCGAAATGCGCGCCATGGGCCCGTCTTGGAGCAAGCAAGGGGAGCTGTACATCAAGGAGGCCGAGCGCGCGGCGCTCGCCAAGCTGCAGGATAGGCGCTCGGTGCTGGACTTTGCGTCGCTGCTCGTCAGCATCTGCTCGCGGATCCTGATCGCAATATCGATCCAGCTGCTCGCCGCCTCCGTGCGCGCTCAGCAGCAGTCGCGCGTCGTGCGCACCGTGAGCCTGATCGGCCTCGCGGTCTTCTTTGTTTTTGTAGAAAGCCTGTCCAACCGGATCGTGGGCTGACCATTACTGACGGGCACAAGCCACACGTTTTATTATTTCTTTAAAAAAAACTTTCCAGCAGGCACCGCCCGGCCTCCTAGGACGCGGTGTTCTCCCGCTGGATCTCCCTGATGGCCTCCCGCGCGTTGTCGACGCGTTCGCCGTGGAGCTCGCTCCGTCGTTGAAAGGAAAAGACGCCTGCCGCCAGGCGGTCGACGGCCGACTCCATGTTGTCGCCAGCGCGCTTCACCATCTCCTCGGTGCTGTACGCGTCCACGAGCGTCTGCGCGCTGGTGCCCAGCACGTCGTTCACGAGATCGAGCACTGTTTGGGGGATCACCCCCGGGCTGTCCTGCACGACCTCCACCAACCGCTTTGCCTTGTCGTGGCACGCCTCGGCGTTGCGAATGGTCTGGTCCGACATGCTCTTAAAGCGGTCGAGCGCCTTGTCCACGGTGTCGAGCCGTTGCTTGAGCAGCCGCTCGTCCTCCTCAAAGCTGGTCGCGTCCTCATCATCCTCATCGTCGTCGTCGTCGTCATCGTCGTCATCGTCGTCATCGTCGTCGTCGTCATCCGGTGGGGCCGCAGGCTTCTTGCCACCCGTTGAGGGGCGCGCCGCGGCGTACTTTTTGTACGCGTCGGAGCCCGGGTCGTCTTCCGCATTGTACCCGTAGTCGTACTGCTCCTCACCCACCTCGTCGTCATCGTCGTCGTCGCCGTCTGATAGTGCCTCTTTCCTCTCCCTTTCCAGTCGCTCCGCCTCCTCCTCCTCGGTCTCCGGGCGGTCGCTGGGAGCCTTTAGTCCTTTGAATGGCCTCTTGCCGCCCGGCCCGCCGCTGAACCCCGCCTGCCGACGGGCCTCCTCGGCGGCTTGCTGGTTCTGGATCTCGGCAAGGTCTGTGCCGCGCTCGTCGGCGTTCATCTGCTTCAGCTTGGCAATCTGCCGATTGTTTATTTGGATGTACGAATCGGCCATGGCACCATCTTCCGCGTACAGCTTTGCGTTCTCCCTTTCCAACCTTGCGATCTCGAGGTTTCTGCTCTTCATCCGCAAGACCCGATTCTCGTCCTCCACATCGTACAGAGCGTACAACGATTGCGTTTCCGGGTCGACAATCATGGCGTCGCTGGGTCCCGCCTGCTGCTGCTGCTGCTGCTGCTGCTGCTGCTGCTGCCGCTGCTGC
>Ga0209503_10001965_pt1 | contig 10310 bp, 9 predicted proteins | sample SouAtlMetagenome_2_FD_187448 | JGI IMG/M metagenome (GOLD analysis project Ga0209503, IMG submission 187448) | Marine eukaryotic phytoplankton communities from Atlantic Ocean - South Atlantic ANT15 Metagenome (SPAdes) (version 2) | ecosystem: Environmental > Aquatic > Marine > Oceanic | place...
GTGTTGATGCAGTTTTTTTGCCGTTTTGTTATAAATTTCCAATGCGTTCTTCGCTTGTTTTCTTGTATCGTACTGGCCTATGTATGTACCTTTACAATTACCATCTTTAGGACCGAATACTTGATACGCCTTCCGTGATTTCATATATGAAATAGTACCAAATTGATCCCGATTAGACTGGCGCATTTTCAATCTCTTTGAAGCATTTTTTCGCTGCTCCTCTGATTGTACGAAGCCAGATATGCCGTCACCCCCTTTGGTAAGGTTATATCCCGTTTTACGATTCATCGAATCATAGATTTCAATGTAAGATCGTTCTAGATGATCTAGGTCCAACTCAGGCACTTCATCGATCATGATTTCCACCTTAAAATTAGACCATCCATGTTTTTTGATTGCTCTAGCAAAGTATGTTTTGCCCTTCTTTGCACTTCTTCTGTGCTCGCTCATTCTCTTCTTAAAGTGAATGGTCTTGCCGAAATAAATTTTTTTATTAACTTTATTGGTTAGCTTATAGATACAACCCCAGCGCTGTTGGTTATGCTTCATATTTCAAGTGTGTATATCAAACCACTTGCTTGAGATATACATAAGCTGTTGCAATGAACGGTCTCTGTGTGGGAATAGACGTAGGCAGGGTCAACATGGGGATATCAATTGTAGAGAACGGCAAGTTTATCTACTGCGCCGTAGCCTCCCTGAAGAAGAAGGTACCCATCAACGACGAGGTAGAGCGCATGGTAGAATTTTTGAGTCGAAAGTTTGGCAGGTTTGCGGTCGTAGGCATTGAGCGGCAACGTGCAGGAAATATGAGGCGAATAGAGCTCTATATAGAGAAAGCGTTTGAAAAATATAGCCGAGCAACTATTATAGTCGCCCCGCAGTGTGTCAAGCGGTACTACAATTATTCAGGTTTGAAGTCCTACGCGGATCGTAAGCGTGTCGGCACGGAGAAATTCATGGCCCTTTGTCGGGAGACGGGGCAGTACGATTCGATTTTTCGCAAGGCTGCGAGCGGGCGCGACAAGCTCGATGATATTGCGGACGCATCTCTCATTGCTTACTATGTTTATGCGGAGCCGTCAGTCTTAGAAAAAAAGACAAGGAAGAAGAAGCCTATGGATCTGAACACATGGGCCAAAGAGCGCATGTTCTCCGTCTCCGATATGCCCGCGACTTCTTCAACCTCTTCAAAGAAACGCAAGCTAGCGTAGTCGGGGCAGCGCGCGGGGGGTATATAAACACTGCTCTGGCATAAGCACACAATGGAGCCCACGGAGCAGGCGGAGGAGAAGCCCTTTTATTTCTGTTTGAATCCCATCTTCAGCGAGTGGGAGCAGCAGCCCCTGTGGAGCTTAGAGTATGTTCGAGAAGAGAGCAACAACTGGCGAATCCGAGAGACTACAAAGAAGCTGTATCCTAGCCCGCATCGGCATAATACAGATTCGTCTTGGATGCTCCTCCGGCTGTGGTGGTTGATGCGTGTCAGAGGTAGGGGGCAGTGACAAACTCTGGGTCTTCCTCGTCTTCCTGCAAGGCTACTGCGGTGGGGCTTAAGATGGCCGTGCCTTCCTCGGTCTCTGATTTCCGGCTTTGCATGACAGCGGAGGTGCGCTTGCAGAGTTCCTTCTTGAGGCTTTTGATGGCGACAGAAAAGGAGTGTCCCATTGAAGCGTTTGTGTTAATTTGGTGTATCCTTTATAGTAAGGTACTTATTTGCATATTATCTTGTTATCTTTTTTGGCCACCGCCATCCCGTCTACACAATCGGATCCGTCTTCTTGTCGTATAGGAACCATGGAATTGACCAGCTCCATCTCTGAGGTCTCTAGGTGTCCTGTGCATTTCACCTCATTGCTCATTCCTTCACAGCAGGGGGTTCCACCGCCTCCGCTAAAATACATCCATTTCATGTCTTTGCAATTCAACTGGGAGTTTTCAGGTGCACAGACTGCGGGTGTAAAGCTCTTGCCATTGGCGTCTTCGGTGCAAGTGGCGGGGGATTTCAGGTAGTAGTTTACCATGCATGTGGGCCGGCAATTTTCACCGGTTCCAAGTAGAGAGCCACACACGCTTGATCCGTCCATCGCATGCTGGGACCCGTCAACATTTAGCGTGCTACTGTAATTGCATGCGGGCGCGCAAACTGCTGGTGTGAAGGTGTTGGCACCGTTGGCCTCTGCTGTGCAAGTGGCTGGGGATTTGAGGTAGTGGTCTACCATGCAGGTGGGTCGGCAAATCTCACCAGCGCCCATTACAGGGCCGCACTGGCTTTGTCCGTCCATGCCGTGCTTGGACCCGTCTACATTTAGTGTGCTGTTGTAGTTGCAGTCGGGTGCACAAACTGCCGGTGTAAAGACAATGCTGCCGTTGGCGTCTGGTCCGCAAGTAGCTGCGGATTTCAGATGGTGTTTTGCCATGCAGCTTGGTTGGCATTGCTCGCCGCTTTCTAGTACAGGGTCGCATTGACTTGAACCGTCTATGGCATGGTCGGACCCGTCTTCGTTTAGTGTGCTGGTGTAATTGCAATTGACCCCGCCCAAACTGTTGACAAGGTATTTCTTATTGTTGCAAGTGAATTCGGATTCCGTTGTTTGGATGTTGACCCAATTGTCCCATGTTTGACTTCCGTAGCACTTGTACTTGTAGGTATCGTACGTTCGGTTGGCCTCTTCGCCGTCTTCGACGAATTCCATCTTGACCAAGGGTGTGTTGCCGCGACACAGGAGGCCGACATCGCCAACGGTGGTCATGCTAATGTCAAAAATGAGTCCATCGGTCGCCACATCAAAGTCTGCCTCATCGCAGACATTTGCATCGTTTTCGCTTTTTGTTTTTGTCCCCGAGACCACGAGCTTTACTTCCGTTCCACTTCCTATTCGAGTGTTGAAGACGGTGCTTAGGACAATTTTCTCTTTTGGCATGACAATGGCCCTTTCCGCCTTGGGAGAGTTTTTCATTTTGTCTGCAAAGAGTTTGATCATGGATTTTTGTTTCGCCTTTGTGTTTCCGCTGATGGCCACGATCTGATTTTTCAAAGTTTCTTTGCCTTCAAAATCTTCCAGTAGGGCGGAGGCGACGGCTGTCCCCCCCAATTGCTTAACTGCCCATGTCATGCATTCTTCTCCCTGTGTGTTGTAGGAACTACTTTTTGGGCAGTTGATGCAGTTGTTCAAGTCTTCATTGGAATTCTGCCCTGCTGGGCACGGGTCGCACGAATAATCCCACACGAAATTTTCGTAGGTAGCTTCGCTTCGAACGTACCAGCCCCATGCCATGCCGTCCCAGTTTCCCCAGTCGGGGCTGTCGTTTGCATCTGGCGTTGCGACGGAGAACTCACGCGGTTTGTCGTACGATTCAGTCCATTGGCTGCAAGCCGCTTTTGACACCGTGCACTGACAGGCCCCACTAATAAAAAAATCGGTCTCATGAAATTCGTCTTTGCCAGAGACGGGCGCGGCCCACACAGCAGAGACCACATTGGCATAGAAGCGCGAGTCTTGACTTTGGCATGTGGCGTAGCAGCTGTCTAGGGTGGATTGATTAAAGAACTGGAGCGTGCTATCAATGCCGTCTGGAATGTAAAAATCACCAGTGGTATTGCAACGCCCTTCCGTTCGGTAGCTCATGTCAACCCCCGTTTTTTGAAGCGTCCCCAGCTGATAGCCCGGCGCGTTACAAGTACAGGTGGAGTCTTTTTCTGGTCCTCCATTGTCCAAGTAAAACCCATCCGGACAGACGGCATGCGAGTCTGCAATGCATGCAGAAGCTTCAAAGGGTACAAAGTAGCCATTGGAAACCTTGTGCTCGGTGTGTTCATAAGGCTGACATGGGGTACAGGAACCACCAAAGTTTGGATTGTAGCCGTAGCCATGTTGACAGAACTGTACAGAGTTTGGTAGGCAAACATCAATGGTGTCGTGTACGTCAACGCAAGCGGTATTGGGGGCACAGTGCTCTCCAATCTTGACACTGATTGATTGGGTGAATTCGTAGGTGCCACAGAGCCTACAGATATTGTCTATGTTGGAGTGGTAATTGCAATGAGTAGAATTGTAGCAGTGTGGTCCGTCTGCGTACACGCTGATACCATACCCCTGTGGACACCTTGTTTTTCGTTTTTGGAAACAGCAAACTTTGGCATACTTTGGCGTTAATTGGCTCCAATGTGAAACGTCATCAAGTGTGTACTTTTGTAGGTAATACCACATATTTTGCCCAAAACCATTTTTATAGGTGCTGGGGCTAAGGTCGCCGCCAATCCATGCACAATTGCTCGTTTGAGACGAGCCCTCAATCTTGGTTCGAGTAACAGTAGTATATGCATTGCCATCGTTGGCGTTGAAATTGGCGCAAAGTGAATTAAAGTAACTCTCGGAGTAAAAGGTTTCCCTTGTCTCAAAGGCCTTGCTTCTACAGACCCCATTTTTGTCATAATGGTCCGTTGGACAAGCGCTTACGCAGTAATTGTTCTCTTTTTCCGTCTTCGCAAGCATAAGGAACTTCCCACTGGGGCACTTTGTTTTTCGAAGCATGCAACAACACTCCCTTTCGAAATAGGAGTGTTCGTTGTTGTCTTTCGATCGGTAGTAGGAAAGGTAGGAGGCTGGAATGTATTCCCCACCGTTTGTCCACATGGGTCGAAATCTGCCAGTGTAGTAATACTTGCCTTGGTGGTTGTACTTTTCCGGATGAGAACCTAGTTTTGCACAGGTTTCGCTGCAATCGCTTCCGATCAATTTGGTCGAGGTAAGTATATCGCTTGCACGGGCAGCGCTGTAGCTCTGAGAGGCCAGTGTTTGTGCGGACGCCTGTGGGTTTCCTAAGCTGTTTCTGACTATCATGTCTTCTAGTAAAAAACGGGTTGCGGAGTAGGCAAATTGGAAGCGAGTTTCCTTTCCACCACCTAGGCACATTCCTATACCACTTCTGTAGCCATACCAGTGCGAGTAATAACTTGAGGTCGTCCCCGTATCTGGCACTTGATGGTCGAGGCGGTAGTCGTGCGTCCCGTCCGTGTCAATGAAAGTAAAAGGGTACAGGCTGTTTACCATTTTTTCGTCCGGTTCGCTGATTCTTACACAGACCTGACGATAGTACGCTATGTCATGGATAAATTGTTGCTCCGAAGCTGGTTTTTGCTTGTCCTTTGCTAAATTTTTTAGGTTGTTATAGAAGACGTAATGGTGCTCATTGTAACCAGCAATTATTTTTTTCACAAAATTTCTTGTCTGCAGAGGTTCCAGTACTTGCCTCCAATGACCACTAGAGGCCTCGGAATAATCGGAACAGTTCTTGAGGCACAAGTCCTCCGCTGAACCCCCTACCGCTTCGGAGGCAACCTCGTTGCAATGGGCAAAATCCGAGGGAAAGTAGCCTTTTTTCTCAAAACAGGAACCGCCACCACTTCTCGTTACAGACCACTGGAAATGCCGGAGGTAGTATGCACTGTTGGGAGACGGTGAACAAATGGGCTGCTCTTGCTTTTGAAGAACTCTTGCCGTCAGACGTTTTTGTGCCTCGCGCATGGCACTGTTGCCTTGTACAGTGTTCAACAAGGCAAAGCCAACAAAAACGCACAACAGTAGTGATCTCATTCTCAGTCCTTAAGGTTGTGCCTTTTCTTATATACTTTTGTCTGACCCTTTTGCAAGCAAGTGTCCTTATTGATGGCACCACCGCACCGGCTGCGCAACACTTACAAGCGCCATGTCATAGCCATCAGTTTCGCCTCCCTCTTGCCCGATTTCTGTCTCCTCTTTGGCTTTCAGGGCGAGTGGCGGAGCCTCGAGGCCGCCTCTGCGCATTTTTCCAAGGGGCTAGCGACGCTTAAACTCCCGATGGACAGCCTGTTCAGAGGTTTTATGGAGCTTCTCTTGGCCGACGAGGAGAATTACGCCATCGCGCGCTCCATGTGGCGCGTTGGCGTGCTCCTAAAGGAAAGGGACGCAAAGGCCTTGGAGCGCCTATGGGAACTGAAGATTAAACTAATAGAACGACCGACTGTCCTCACCATGCTTCCAGAGGGAATCATGAATGCCCTTCGCGCGGTGGAGCGGCCAAGGCGCGTAAGCACATGGGGCACCATACAGATCAGTAAGCGTCATGCCCTCTCCTGCGCCGCTTGCAAGAAGAGGCTGACAGGCCACTGCTACCGCTCCCGCTGCCACTGCCACGCTTTTGGCAGGCTGTTGCATGAGAGGTGTCTTGGGGAAAAGAAGTGTTTCGTGTGCTCGAGCGCAAAGCGGGTGTCTAAGGTCGCGCGCAAGGCCGTAGGGGCAAAAGAATAAAAAATAGTCTATATACCTCTACTGTTACTTTAATCGCGGCGAACAAATGCGTGTCTTTTCTATCGTCCTCTTGGTCCTTTCTGTGCTGTTCCTAGCCGCGACCTTGCCGGCCTTCTTTTCGGACGAGTATGCGGAGATTGCCATTGTGCTGAGCAATTTTTCGTACGCGCTGCCGCTCGTTGTGTCGTATTATGCACAGAATTTTGATTTTGTCCTCACGATTCTCATCTCTGCGGTCATATCTCTGCTCTACCATAGCTGCAAGGCCTTCGACACCTGCTTCCATTTAAACGAAAGGGCGTGGGAAACCATTGATGTGACCTACTCGTGGTACTTGCTCTTGACCTTGGTTTCCTTTTTCGCACTGAACAAGCGATTCCTCCATGCTGCGCCTTTGCACGTGGCGCTGATCATCTGGGGCGCCGAAGCGCACTGCGGCGGAGGCAACTACGATTGCCGCTCCTACAAGACGGTGGTTGTATGCATCTACTTAGCCTTTGTTGTCCTTCGCGCCATTCGAAACCCGCAGCTCTACGATACCGTGGATGTGATATTGGCGATGGCCTTGTTCGTCGCCGCTGCCAGCATCTACCTCTTCTTTAATTCCATGGCAGGGCACACACTGTGGCACACGACCTCGGCCATAGGCATGTGCTTCCTTATAACTTGCTTTAAGGATTCACTGTTTCATACGCTAGGTTTAAGGGAACCAGCGCTGTCGTATCGGACCCTGATCCCGCGGGCAGACATCTGAGCCACACAGCCACACAGCATCGCAAAAAAAAGTTGAAAACACACCGCCACTGTTTTTACGTAAAACGCGCTCTTCCCCTGAGCTAAGGTGCTTTATTGCACCTGAGAGTTTCGATCTCCCGACCTCGTGCTTATTGGGCATTGATAAAATGATGGTTCTGCTGCAAGCGGCGTTGGTACACAGTTTCTTTTTTTCGTACAAGTAATAATGAATAAAAAGTTTTCTGAAAAGTTTTTTGACGCGTCAGCAAGGACAACGAGTGATTCCTCTTACGAAAAGAATACCACACTGAGCAAATGGTGCCAAATGTAGAGAATTAAGAGAAGGAAGATGAGGAGAAAGAGAGACATATTATCTTCATCGAGACAGTTTCTTTTTACATTATATATTACAATAGAGAAGCGTCTAGTATCTACACGATTCCTTTTTTTACAAGGGGAAAAATAGTATTAGTGTTGTACACTTTCTTTTATTTTTATTTACGAATGATAAATGCGATCCATCCCCCAACAAACTTAATTTTTTGCACAAGAGCCTTCTGAGTATGGCTTTTTGCCTTTTACAGGATGGTAACCAGTCCAGCAGCGACCAGACTTCTTCTTACCACCACCTTTTATTGGACCTTTACCCCTACTACGAGGTGGTTTCTTTTTCTTTTTGGACTGTTTTGGCATAGTATGCTTCTGTTGCTTCTCTTCGTTCTTTGTACTGTTTGTCTCCTACGTTATATACAGACAATCCATAAACACAAGAGTCGGACTGTGCAAGTTCCATCTTTCTCTCCCAATTGCATAACGACCACCTGCCAAGCTTGGTCGGAGTCCAAGGCTTTCTTTTAAGCAGAGCGTAAAAGACCATTTTTTTCAAATGACTTACTTCTATTTTAATATTATTTCAGCGATCCCTTTTGGTATTCTCAGTGTGTTCTTCTGTTTGTTGTAGTAGAGCGGGTTGAAGATTTTGGCAAAGCTCTCGACTCTGGCGTAGTCTTTGATGATGGTGTCAAGGACTACATGTTCTTGGTCAAGCGGAAAATCAACCAAGGCTTCGCGCTCGCCGGGCACAAGGCTGAGGAGTGTCTTTGCATCGAGGCGAGCGTAGATGGCATGCGTCGAAAGGCGGCAGAAGGTCACTCTGTAAAAAGAATCAGGGATGACTTGAAGCTTGCTCTCCACGCTCTTCCACTCGGTTGTGTTGATCTTATTGACTTGTTGCATCAATGAGGTATTAAAGTTTATCGTGTCTCGGTTCCACACAAAGGTCTCTCGAATTCTTTCCCTCTGCTGTACATTAAGGCTGTTATCCGAGTGGTAGCCCTCGAGAAATCCGGTGTCGGTGGGCCATGCATAGGAGTGTTTGTGCGAATTGGTGAGGGCCGTTTTATAGAATTGAACGCCGGCAACTTGAGCAGTCTGGAGCACTGTTGGACGCTTGTTCAAGGCAAGCAGCGAGATGCAATTGTTGAAGTAGAAATAATTCTGCGCATTCTTGTACATCCAGTTTGTGCCAAAGTCAGTGAGCCAGTTGCACTCGTCCTCGTCCTTTCCGGTGAGGAATTCGATGGCCCCCTTGGCCGCATCGTTGGCCATGTTCAAAGGGGTCTGCTCCGTGCTGCCTACTTTGGTGGTCACAAGCCTTTTGTGGAATTCGGTGACATTCATCTCTTGTTCAAGAAGGTGTACCAAGAAGTGCATGAGGTACTTGTCGCACGATAAGTCATAGCCAAGGACATTGGATTCTCTGGAGGTTCCCCACTCTTCGTTGCTGCTGTGGGAACGATAGAGCCCGATGGAATTGTAGAGCGGGGAGATGGCAAAGCTGTCCTCTGTCTGCTTGTCCTCGATAAGATCGTTGATGTCAAGCTCGCATATCTGTTGGATGCGTGCTTTGATTTCCTCCAAGTCGGCCTTGGGCTCTAGCTCAACGTAACCGCGCAGTTTGCAAAGCTGTGGGTAGAGGAAGCATAGATCGCTGAGTTTCATGGTGTAGTTAGGGCGAAGCTCCACTAGCAAGCCCCTGTAGATGCGAAGGCCCTTGCCTTTGTCCTTAAGGATTCGTTGCATGAGGTAGGTCATGTCTTCGTCAAGGCAAAAGTTGGGCATCACCGTCACTTGCGCCACATTCTCCCTCCGTACATGGAAGTAGTCTTCGAGCGACTTCAGGTGCTTGTTCTGCTCGGTCTGTGCTGGGCCATGGATTTCACGGTAGAGATCAACATTGAGGGCCATACTTCAAGGAACGGGATACAAGTGTTTTCAATAATCGTATATTGTCGTCGTGTATTATATATAGAGACTCAGGATGAGCCATGAAATGGGAGAGCCACTGCAGACCTTTGAATTAAAGATAAGCCTCCGTACGTACTCGCACAGCGTTTCACCGATCGAGCTACCGAATCTTATCCGAGCGGCAATTGAAGGCGACGGGACCTCTTGCCTCTTCCACGCTGCCGCATGGACGCCGATGGTGAAGGGGTGTAAGTACAAGGGCAAGGATAACCCAACCTGTGCCATTTGCCTGAATGCCATCGAGGAGAATCAGCTAGTGGCAAAGACGCCCTGCAACCACCTGTACCACAAGACCTGTATGACCAATTGGTTTCGTCGCTCGTCCATCATGTTTTCCCCCTCCTGTCCCTCTTGCAGGGCCTTGGTGCCGGTGACCTACCGTTTCCAACGCGCAGCAGAGGTCTTGTCACGCACTAAACTGGACAATGAGGGCGCTGTATATATCGAGAGAACTTTAGTACCACAGTCTGGCAAGCACCACAACGCTTTGATCTACGCAACACGAGTTTGATGCAATACGACCCAGACAAATCGCACCTTTCGGCCGAGCTGAAGGCCCAGTTTCTCCAGAACTGTAGCTCCAGTTCGCCCACAAAAGCCATCCCCGGGGTGGGCTCCGTGACCGAGGAGCGATTGGCCGAAAAGGGCATTCACACGGTCGGCGAATTGCTAGAGGCAACCGACTCTTTCTTGGAATTGAAGGCTCTGGTGGGCCGAGTAAATGCCCACAAAATCTTCGATGCCTTAGAGCCCATGCGAAAGAAGGCCTCGCCTGCTGCCCCTTTGGAGGGCTCCTTGGAGGGCTCCTCGGAGGGCTCGCCTGCTGCCCCTGCTGTGCTGGCTGCCCCTGTGGACCAAGCAGAGTTTCTTGTGAAAGAGTTGGAAAAGATTGGCTTGGTAGAGAGCGAAGACGACAAGGCGCTGGAAAAAAACATCTCCAGTTGTCGAATAACATAACATACTTGCAATAATAACAGC
>Ga0209503_10001966_pt1 | contig 10305 bp, 4 predicted proteins | sample SouAtlMetagenome_2_FD_187448 | JGI IMG/M metagenome (GOLD analysis project Ga0209503, IMG submission 187448) | Marine eukaryotic phytoplankton communities from Atlantic Ocean - South Atlantic ANT15 Metagenome (SPAdes) (version 2) | ecosystem: Environmental > Aquatic > Marine > Oceanic | place...
TCATGTGATATCTACCGATGATGGTGGTGGTGTAAACACAGCCTTAAACTTTAGTAAAACATATCGGGTAAATGCAATGACATTTATTGATGGTTTATTATTTTTCACAGACAACAATAATCAACCGATGCGTATAAATGTAGATAGGGTTTACAATGAGCCTTCGGTAAATGATTTGCTTGTTATTGTACAACCTCCATCTGAGTCTCCAACTGTTTCTTTGCAAACTATTCCTGGGCAAGAAAATTATATGGACACTAGATTCATATCGTTTGCATATAGATATAAGTATCGAGATGGAGAGTATTCTGCATTGTCTCAGTTCTCTGAGATAGCTTTTGACCCCAAGCCATTTGATTTAAGTACTGATAATTATCAGAATGAGGGAATGGTCAATGAGTTTAACTCTGCGGCTGTGGGGATAAATACTGGTGACGAAAATGTTACTGAGATTGATGTGGTTTTTAAACTATCAAATCAATCAGTAATAAATGTCATAGAGAGGTTTGATAAAGAATCTCAAGGGTGGCAAGATAATCAGACATATACGATAAATTTTAACAACCGTAAAATATATACCACTCTAGGTACAAATGAAATCCTTAGAGTATTTGACAATGTGCCACGAAAAGCGCAAGCTCAAACTATAATGGGTAATAGACTAATGTATGGTAACTATGTCGATGGTTATGACATAGTTGATTCTGATGGAAATGATTGTTCTATGTTATATACATTAGACTTAGTGTCAGACGAAATGTTTGCTACTTCTTTACCAACTTCATTTGACCCATTTGATTTTACAATAGACCCCGCTGTAACTAGAACAGTATCTCAAGGTCAAGTAGATATTGATTGCAGTGGTATAGCATCTAATTTGGTTCAAGGTGCAGAAATAAATTTTGCTATAAAAATAGCATCTGATGGTTTTACTGGAGCAGGAAGTCCAACGTCTCAAACTTCTGATTTTAATATTTCTTTTACAGTTGTTTTAGATCAGCCATATGCAAATATAGCTAATCTAGTTGCTAGTACTGTTTTTACAGAAGCTCTTCAAGGTGTTACAATACCAACCGATTTAACTCAATGTGGTACTACTAGTCAAGGGTTTTCCGCTACCGATCAGTTTAACTGCACTATACAAGCTCCTTCAGATTCATCAATAACTTGGAACAAAGACATGAGTAGCCCTAACACAACAGTTGGAGTTCCAATTACAGCTATCGCTTATAATACAACCACAATTAGAATTACACTAATTGCAATGAGATATGTAGACGCTGCTGTCCCTGGTCAATATGCTTATGAATATTTTAAGGCTACGGTAGCAAATGCTGAATTTGCTGCGGTGTCAAACAAAAGAAGTCTTCATAGTGATAGAGATTATGAGGTAGGTATTGTTTATATGGATGAGTTTAATCGTTCAACCACAGCTTTGGTAAGTACAAATAATACAGTGTTTGTTCCTCCTGGAGGTTCAGTAACTAAAAACAGTATTAAAGTTACTATTCCGCCTAACCAAAAACCTCCATCATGGGCCACGAGATATAAGTTTGTAGTAAAGCCATCTAGTATTGATTATGAAGTTATATATACTGATTTATTTTTTATAGATCCTGCTGATAACTCTGTATACTTTAAGTTAGAAGGAGACAATCAAACAAAAGCAGCCAAAGGTGATAGGCTTAGAGTTAAGAAAGATACTAGCGGTGCATTAAGTCAACGCATAGAGACTGTTATACTTGATATAGAGTCTAAAGCCGCTAATTTTATTACAGGGAATTTAAGTCCTAGTGGCCCTGAATTTTCTGAACCAGGTGGTTTATATATGAGGTTAAAGCCTATAGGGTATACTGCTAACTATGGAAGTGGAGTTGCTTTGGGGCAAACACAAAGTAGTATATCTAGCCTTCCTAATTTAGCTTTTTCTGATCCTGTAAGGCTTGCCGCAACCCCACAAGTTAATTACATTTGTTCTACGCCTAACCCTGATTTTGATGCTACACAACCACCATCAGCAACAAATCCGGGATGGATTCCTATAGAAATACTTGCAAATAGTAGGGTTGTTTTTGATATAGTTTTTAAACGAGAAAGACAAAACAATAGTTGTGGTCAAAATATATATAGATTTCAAAAAACATTTTTTGCCGCTGCGGATTATAATAGCTTAGAACAATTTATTAGTAATGAAAATATAAATTTTGACACAGGTGATAGTGATCCAAATAATACGGAAGGGCCTAATGAAAATATATATATACCTATTTTTAGCACTTATTCAACAGCAACAGGTTTTCCTATTCCTGAAATTTTCCCGACAGCGGGTGAAAATAAATATCAGTTTATAGAATATCAAGGTTCAGCAACAACAGGTGGGGTTACTTATGGGAAAAGATTTTTTAGAATTAGATCAGGAACTTTACCTTGTAGTGCATTGCTAGCAGCTAATGTAGAGCAATCATCAGTAACTGCCAACATAAGAATTTATTCTTCTGAAAACTTGTTGATATTTGAAACGTCTCCAGTTGAGAGTGATGCGAATATATATTATGAGGGTAGTGATAGCTATGCAATTACTAATGGTAATCATATGTCTGGAGGCTCTGCTGGTGATGTAAATCAATTTATTAGTTCTGACCCCGCCCTTGCGGTTTCAGGAGTAGTAAACTTGTCCTTCTTTAATTGTTTCTCATTTGGTAATGGAGCTGAGAGTTATAAGATTAGAGATGGCTTGGCTACACCATCATTTAGATTGGGTGAGCGTACCACAGCAGTATCGGAGCAAGACTTTAAGGAAGCGCATAGATTTGCTGACATCACCTATAGTGGTATATACAATGAAGACACGAATGTTAATAGGCTAAATGAGTTCAACCTAGGGACGGCTAATTTTAAAGAGTTAGAGAAGAGCTTTGGGCCTATCCGAGTACTTAATGCTAGGCAGAATGATATACTTACATTGCAAGAAGATAAGATATCATATGTGCTATCAAGTAAGACTTTACTTTCTAGTCCTTCTGGAGGTGGTAATGTTGCAGCAGTACCACAAGTTCTAGGTAATCAGGTATCAAGAATTGAGAAGTATGGTATTAGTAACAACCCTGAGAGTTTTGTGTCTTGGGGATTTGATAAGTTCTTTACTGATACTAAACGAGGCGCAGTCCTTCAGTTAAAAGGAAGTGGACAAGCAGAGCAACTTAATGTTATATCCGACACAGGATTGGGTTCGTGGTTTAGAGATTACTTTATCCTCACTCCCAACACTCAAAAGTTAGGTGGATACGATCCATATATGAATGAGTATGTGTTGTCTGGAAATTTAACTGCACTACCTGTAGATTTAGTAAAAGTCCCTTGTGGTTTAACGTATGACGTTAGAGGTACTACAGAGCCTACCACTACATGGGAAGTGTTGTTAGGAGAAGCAACAGGGGTGTCTACTGTAAATTGGACAGCGTCATTGCGAAGCGGAACAGCAACTATTACTTTTAATGTTACATACAATGGTGTGGTATATACGTCTGGAGCAACAAGTGCAAACTCTGGAAGTTTTGTATTTGATAAAAATATTGGTGGCGTAAACACTGCACAAGTAGAAGTGATAGTAAGTGAAGGTGTGGCAGACTTTAGTGTCAATGTAGGATGCCCAGTAATCACAACGCTAAACATCACCAAGGTTTGTTTAAATAGTAATGACAACAGTGGTAAATACATTCACAACGAATACTATTGGACTCAAGGAGACTATGATAGTCCAACGAGTAGCGACTTGGTTTTATTACAAGCACAGGATAATAGTGGCCTCACACCTCCAGTAAACTTTTCAGTATCTGAGTACGATACAATAAGTGGGCCTTCAGGTAGAGGGACTCTTCCTCCAGTACCTTCAGTAGGTAATCCTATTACTATTAGAATTCAATCTAGCAAAATAGGTTTTGATGACTTGGTTTTTGATCCTACTAAGCACACATTGAGGTATCTCTTGTCGCCTACACAATATCCCAATACTCCTAATGAGATGGCTAACTTATTGTCATCTTCAATACTTGGAACGCCTTTGGTAAATCCTACAACAGGAGTATACTACGTTGATATTGATTATGATTTAATTCAGACCGGATCTTTCAAGCCTTACTTATATCTTATTTACGAATACATAACCTAAAGACATGGCAATACCAGTTATACCCCCAAGCACCGACCCTAGTCTTCAGGCGTACACTCTAACTTATAGTGAGAATGTTAAGGGATTCCCTTCGTTTTATTCTTACATACCTGAGCAGATACAGGGTATGAATCAATACCTATATACTTTTAGCAATGGTAGTCTTTATCGACACAACTCTAAGACCACAAATAGATGTACGTTCTATGGCACGTTTACACCTTGTAGTGTGCAGAGTATTATAAATGTTGAGCCTACTGTAGTAAAAGTATTTAAGACCATTGAGTTGGAGTCTGATGATAGTTGGTCATTTGCTGGGCAGACAGATTTGGAGAGTGGTAATATTGAGGGTACAAGTGACGATCCTCACATCACACCTCCACCCTCATACGCAGGTGAGAATTACTTTGAACTAAAAGAGGGTAGTTACTTTTCATACATCAGAGGTATCAGTTCAGTACCTGTGCTAAATGCTGAACTAGCACTTAGGTCAGCTCAGGGTATTGGAGCAATAACATCTGTAGATACATCAACACCATCAGCCATTGTTATTACATATGCTGCGAATGTCTTAGACTCTATCATAAGCATTGGAGACTTGTTTTATTTTGTTCAGTCTAATGCTACTGTCTTGGGTGGAAAGATTACAGCAGTCAACTTTACCAACAATACAATTACAGTAGATTCTACGATTACAGGTGGTAGTTCTGCAATGGTGGCAACAAACTATTCATTTTACATTAAGAACGCTGTAGCTGAGTCTCATGGACTTCGTGGCTACTACCTAGAGTTTTTGGTAGAGAACGTGAGCATCTCAAAAGTAGAGTTGTTTACCTTGTCATCAGACATCATGAAAAGTTTTCCATAATTTTTTTTAACTTTGCATTAATGCAATTCACTATTCGACCCCTTGAATACAAAGACTATGACGAGCTTTTATTAAAGTGGTGGAAAGATTGGCGAGTTGTTGCACCGAGTAGAGACTTCTTGCCCAGCAATGGTTTAGGAGGATACATAGTATACGATGGAGACGTTCCTGTATGCGCTGGATTTATTTATAACACAGATTCAAATGTTGCTTGGTGTGAATTTATTGTATCAAACTTCGACTATAAAGATAAGGAGCGTAAGAAAGAATGCTTAAATCTTTTAGGTTCTAAGGTGTCAATGGTGGCAAAGGATGCGGGTAAAAATTATCTGATGACAATGCTAAAAAGTAAATTGTTGATGGATGTTTGTGCAGATCAAGGATATATGAAAATGAGTGGAGGGTATACTCAAATGACAAAAATTTTATAATATGGGAGCAGCAGCAGTAGCACAATTAGTACCATTGGTAGCAACTACAGGAATGAGTTTTTATCAAATGGCTCAGGCAAAAAAATCAGCAGAGAAGGGGCGTAAAAAGTTTGATGAAGGAGTTCAGAAGACTAGAGACCTTCTTGAGCAAAATGTAATGGAAGAGCTTAATGTAAGTGATGAGGCTACTCGATTAAAGGGTCAGCAAAATCTTGCAGCACTTCAACAATTAACTGACGCTACTGCCGGAGCAGGACAACGTGCAGTGCTAGGTGCAACACCTGGACTGATGACAGCCGCTGACGCAGCGAATGAAGCAGAGAGAGCAAATCTACAGCAAAGACTTGAGGCTAGAGAAAAAGCAATTTTAAAACAAGATGAGGTTAATCGCCAAGGTAAAATGGATTTGGAATTAGACCTTGCTGCTGTGGCAAAAGAACAGCAATTAGCTGCTGAAGCACAAAAGAATGAGATGATGGGGCAGGCTGTAAAAGGTTTAGGTAATATAGCTTCTGCTGGAATAGAGTCTTCTGCTTTGTACAAGAAAGATGGCAATGCTCGTAGGGCAGGTAGATTTGTTGACTCATTAGGAAAGGATCAGTTAGGTGGTTTATCTAGAGGTCAAGCGACTGATGCGATAATGGAACAAAACTATGACCGAAGAACATTAAATAATGCTAGGCGTGGAGGCTTTGTTCCTGATGAAGATATATTCGCAAACTATAGAATGAACTTGGCTGGCGCAGCTAATCCTTTGCTACAAACTACAGGTGTTTTAAATAACACTGCATACAATCAATTAGGGGGTAACGTAGGGCAACAACCTAACTCTTATGGGAGTGGATCGGTACAACAAGCAAATAGTTATTTTCCTAGTTGGTTAGGGTTATAGATTAAACAAAACATAATGGCAGATTTTTTTAAGTACGTTGGCAAGGCTGATAGAGGAATACAGGATTGGTCTAAGATAGGTAAAGACATTAGCGATGACCTTAAAAGGGTTACTGATGAAAGACAGGCTGAACGTGCTAACATCGACAAGTTAACTTCTGATGCAATCAATGAGGTTAATAATGTTGAGTTAGGTCAGAACAAAACCTTCAATCAATTTCTACTTAATGGATCGGGACAAACAAAAGAGTTCTTGTTGATGCAAGAGAAACTTTTGAAGCAGGGTGTGCTAAAGCCACAAGACTATTTAAACTCTAGACAAGTTGTTTCTGATGACTGGGCGAATCTAAGCGAGGCTGCTAAGTCATTTAATACTGACTATGCTGAATCTATGAAAAGACTTCAAGATGGTGAGGCTGCAATGCAAGAGATGTATCAGAATGAGAAGTACGATGCGTTTATGAATGTGCAAGATAAGGATGTATTTATAAACCCTGTAGATGGTAGGATGTATTTAACAACCACCGATGGTGATGGTAACATTGAAAGAGACCCAGCATCTATGTTGAATGTGAATTCAATCAACGCTAGGCGTAAGGACAAGATAAATAAGTTCAACGTACAAGCAGAGGTGCAAAAGGCAACAGGCGCATTAGGAGAGGTTGTAAAGGCTTTAAATGCTGATGGTGTCATTACTCGTACCGACAAGAGATTAAATGAGATGATGCTCATCGGTGGGGTTGAGACAACATTTGATGATGCCAAGAATGATATCATTGATTCATTGATGACATCTCCTCGTAACAATGCTAGTATCCTTACCGATGATGTGGGGGGATACACATTTACAGAAGTGGAGTCTGAGGCTGGAGGCAAGGTGATATACCTAAAGGAGAATGGTATGGGTCTTCTAGAGCCACAACTTACTGACGAGCAATTGGGTGTGGTAAGAAACAATCTTGACATGGAGATTGAGAAGCAGTTAGGATTCAAAGAGACGAGTTCATACGAGGCAGACTTGCGTAAGAGAACTGCGGATGCTGATCGTGCAGAAAGAAGAGCTGCTAGAAAATCCAAAGAGGAAGATTTCTCTGACGTATATAGTTATGCTGTTGATTTAGCATCGGGTGACCCTAAAGGTGTATCTAGAGTTATTGAGTCTTTAGAATTTACACACCCCCATTTAAGTATTATTCCAAGTCAGGGAGATGTACCTGGTTATGAAGTTTTTGATAGTAAGACAGGTGAAACCAAAACAATTGAGATAAAAGGTGGAGACGTTGCAGGATTTGCTGATAAGTTATTTAATATGATTGTAGGCCCAGAAGGAGTAAAAGGATTACAAACAAGTACAAAAGCTAGAGAAGAATACTTAAAAGGAAACACCTTACCTACTAATGTTGTCAAAGCTAAGTCAGGAGGTACAAGAAGAAAGCTATCAGTTATATCTGGAGGGGATATTAGTTCTGGAGGAGTTAAAACAAAAGAGGGTAAACTTTTAACTGTAAGTGATGCTATTAATGAAAAGGGAGAAGGTGAAAAATATAAATTACAAACTCGTTCAGACTTTGAGAAAGCAATTCACACTATGAAGTTACCTGCTGAATATAGAGCTATTCAGAATAAAATACCTGATGAGTTTATATTTAGAAAGGTAGGTAAAGATATAATTATGTCTTATCCAGGCCCAGGAGAAAAAATATACAATGCTAATTTGGGGAAAGAGGATATTAGAAACGATATGTTGAAGTATGTCAACGAGGGATTAAAGAATTTAATAAAAAATGAAAATGCTCGTATAGATAAAATAAATGACAGAGCAATAGGCAAGACGTCATCCAAGAAAACTTTAGCTCAGTTAAAAAAAGAAAATCCTAATATGTCTGTTGCAGAATTGACAGCACTATTTAAAAACCAATAAAGCAATAACTATATGTTTGAAGTAAAAGACCTTTACGATTTAACTTTACCAGGCGCATTTGCTTCGGTAGAAGATTGGGTGCAGTTTTCATCATCTGCTAGTCCTGAAGACTTATATGGTTTATTGCAAGATGGTGCATTTAGTTCAGTAGAGGAATTTCAACAGCAAGTTAATTTTGGAGCATCTCCTGTAAAAAAAAAAGAAGATACGGTATCCGTATTGGAGGATGGTTCTTCGGGCTTACAAGAGCCTAGTGTTCAGGTTGAGGAAGAGCAGATTGACTTTGACCCTACTCCGGGAATAACAGCACTAGAAGAAGCAGGGTTACAACTACCCACTCCACCACCACGAGATTTTACACAGCCTTTCTTAGGCCCGGTTGGAATGGACGATCCTATGTCCGTTGAGGAGCAACAGGAACTATTAAATAGATATATTGGAGTAGAGCCTAAGAAACCTAAGCCTACAATGGTAGATGAGGAGCGTGATTACTCTGTAACCTTTGGTTCAAGACCGGGAGCAGGGAAACTAAAACTCCCGTCTAAAGAAGTAACTCAAAAGTACGAGCAAGAAAAATCAAAGCGAGATTTAACTAGAGATAAGGATAGAAAGATTGGATATGTCTTAAACAATTTAGATGAGAATGAAGGCGTAGCATTATTTCAAAATCTAGCATCGACAAGAGGAGAGATTTCAGATGAGGAACTACAACAAATGGTAGATGTAGTTGATAAAAAAATAATAGACAACTACGGTCAAGAGGAGTATGACCTTGTTCAAAAGATTGGAGGGGATGTAACACCTGAAGATTTATTTTATGGAGGCAATATAAGTACTTCACCATCAGTAGTTGATAACTTAATTGTTGAAGGCGATGAGACTGCTACAGTAACGAACTTAAACAATCAGTTTGAGGGAACACCATTTACTTTTTCAGAAGCTATATGGGGGTCAGATGCATTGGAGGTTAACGTGACAGATGGTGATGGCAATGTTATAAACAGTAAAATTGTACGGATAGATGATGGTGCTAAGGCTAGTCAACAGTTAAGAGATTTTATGGCAAAGACCAATCTATCAAAGGGTAATAAAGAATTTTTGAATGAAGGTAAGATTAATGGTAAAGACATTAACAAACTTTCAGGCGATGAACAGAGTTTAGCCCGGTATAAGTATATGTTAGAGAACAAGGATAAGTTCTCGGCAGGCAAGGGTGCAGGATTTAGTATGGATGCAAATGCCATCATGCGTTTCGTGGAAGATAACCCTAACTTCTTTCCTCCTGAAGAATTACAAAGCATAAAGGTGCAACTTGATGAAGCATTGGCAGACCAATACAAAGAAGATACGCAACTAGAAGGTTCATTTTTTGGTTCGCTAGGGGAGTCTTTTGTTAAAGGCTTAATGCAGACCCCTAAGTTTGCCACTAACCTTGCGATTGATATAGGAGGGGCTTTGATGCCTAGTATGTTTATGCCTCCTAATCCAGATAGTGCTATAAACTTTGACAAGAATGGTAATCGATTATCTGATAGTGAGGTTATAGACAGGGTAAAAAAACGAGCAAAAAGAGATATGATATCAGCAATGGATAACCTTGTTGAATCATCCTTTACTGGTACTACCCAGGCGTGGATGAATAGTGAGGAGAGAAATGATTATGCAAAAGCATTAAACTTTTTGTTTGAAAGTCTTGGAGTTGTGGCTTCTACAGGTGGTAGATTTTTAAAAGTAAGACCTGGGATGACAGCGAAACAGATAGCAGCTGTACAAAAAACTGCTAAAACACGAAATGCTTTAGCGTTCTTTGCATATGCCGCCAATGGTATCGAAGATGAAATGGCAGGTACTGAATACGATGAATTGTCTGAGTGGAAAAAGAAACTTATATCATTTCCATATGGAGTAATGATTGGTGCTTTAGAAAATTTAGGATGGGAGGCATCAACAGGTGCGTTTGGAAATAAGGTGTTCGACAAGATTTCTAGAAATATAATCAGTAAGGCGTTAAAGAGTGTCCCTAAAG
>Ga0209503_10001967_pt1 | contig 10300 bp, 6 predicted proteins | sample SouAtlMetagenome_2_FD_187448 | JGI IMG/M metagenome (GOLD analysis project Ga0209503, IMG submission 187448) | Marine eukaryotic phytoplankton communities from Atlantic Ocean - South Atlantic ANT15 Metagenome (SPAdes) (version 2) | ecosystem: Environmental > Aquatic > Marine > Oceanic | place...
AGGAAAGAGAAAGACAAAGGAGAGAAGACGAAGCAAAAGCCAAAGCTGAGAGGGAGGAAAGAGAAAGACAAAGGAGAGAAGCCGAAGCAAAAGCCAAAGCTGAGAGGGAGGAAAGAGAAAGACAACAACGAGAACAACAACAACGACAACGAGAACAACAACAACGACAACGAGAACAACAACAACGAGAACAACAACAACGACAACAACAACATCAACAAGGTCAACAACAACAAAATGGAACACCAGAAGCAACGCCAGTATATGATCATCTTAATTTTACTAGTGGTGGACTAATTCCCGATGGTTGTATTACTACATTGAAGGTCATATATAATGATTATTTAAAAACTAAAAAAATAATGATAATATCTATTAATGAAAATAAATCTGCCGCAAGAATAAAAGTATTTTTAAATTCAGCATTAGGAAAGTTACAAAATTTAAAAAATATCTCTACTAATGGTACTGGTGGAAAAGATCGACAATGTCCCGATGCTTTTCCAGAATGGTATAATAATAACAGACATTGGTTTGTAAATGAATTTAGAACATTAAGAAATGCAGTTAGCAGCTATGGCATCACAATTCCAGATCAAGGTAAAAATATTGATTATGCTACAGGAGGACGTAGCAAATCAAAGAAATCAAAGAAATATAATAAATCTAAAAAGTCCAAGAAACAAAGAAAAACAAAAAAATCTAATATATCCAAGAAAGTAAAAAATAATAATAAACAAACAAGAAAGAACCGAAGAAAGACCATTCGTCGTCGTTAATTTAATTCATAAATATTCAAAAGTGTATATAGTTTATAGATTATTACTAGTTTTATATAAAACTAATAATGATATTTCAAATTCAAATACAGTTACTGTTATATAATTATTTAAATATTACATACCAGTTATCGTACATTATTATACCATCAATTATTCCACCAATATTTAAACCAGCATATAAATAATATAAAATAGATTTTGGATTAAAATAGTTAAAAAACAATAAAATACTATGAATTAACCAATGATGTAAATGTATTACATTTTTTTTATATTTAATTTGATTAAATTTATAATAACACTTATTTTTCTTTTCACCATATACACAAAAATTTCTATATAAAAATATTGATATAAATATTCCAAATACTAAATAAAAAAATTGTAAATAATTATCAATTATATTCAACATATAATATGAAAATAATAAAATTATTTACATTAATTTTATTATTTATATATATTATTATGTATTCTATTTTAAAAATATTAATAATAATTATTATTGTATTTATATTTTCACAATTATTTGTAAATTATGAAGAAAATAGTGAAAAATCACATCACATTTATTATAGATTAGGTGATATGTTTAAAGAAGAAGGAACTGGTTATCCTAGTCGTCATAATAAAAAAATTGGATTTAATTATCATGTTAAACATTTTCCTAACTCAATTGCAACAGAATATATGTTAGCAACAAATAAATCAGGTGACTATGATCAATTAATTAAAATAATAAATAAAAGAAAACCTATAATAAAGTTAGATAATTATATTACTATTCATTTAAGAATAGGAGATGTAATAGAAGATAGTGATAAAAGTCTCGATGAAATATTACATAAATATACTATATTTAATAAGAGAAATTATGTAAAACCTATTGATTATTATGATAAAATAATAAATAAAATAAAAAATTATAATATTAAAAATGTTATATTAATAGGTGGTTTCCATAAAAAAGGTAATCATCAAAAAAGTATTGATTATGTTAATTATATCCAAAAATACTTTATTAGTAAAGGATATAATTGTTCTAAAAGAATTGATAATGAGCCTGATGATGATTTTTTAATTATGTGTAATTCTAAATATTTTGTTCCTAGTGGTGGTGGGTTTTCTAATATTATTAAAAATATCGTTAATATGAAGGGTGGAACAGTAATTGAAATATAACTTATCAAATATTATTGTTAATAAATTCTATTTCATTAGATGTAATATTAAATTTATTATATACATCATCATAATTATTACAATATGGAAAATTCTGCATTATACGAATGTTGTTGAAATTTCCATATCTACAAATATTATTAATAAATTTATACATTGGATGATTTAAAACTTTATTAATATTTTCTGCCTCTTTTTTATTTTTACACTTTATAAAAGCAACTGATTGTGTCATTCCACATTTATCTACAAACGTTCCATAGTAAGATGTTGTACTTATAAATACTTTATAACCATCTTGAAATTTATGAGGTCTATTACTCCATACTGTTTGTTTGGGTGTGTGAATTAATTTATATTTAAATATTTCATCTTTATCATTTGATATAAATTCTTTCTTAGTATATTTGTGTAAATCACTACTTGTTTCTACTTTAAATTTTTCATTTTTAACATCTATTGTTTTATGAAGTATTGATTGAATATTTTTATTATAATATAATGGAATATAACTACGAACTTCACTTTTTACTGTATCATTATATACATTTTTTTTCCATTTTCCTTCTATTTCAATATCTTTGTAATGTGGTGTTTTTTCTATAAGATACCATACAAATGATGACCCAACATCTTTAAAATATTTCTTCGCATTATGAATATTTATATAATGTATTTGTAATTCTGTTAATGTTTTAATTAATGTATTTCTATCAGCAAAAGACATCCAGTTATCAGGTGTAATATACAAAAGAAATCCTTTGTCATTTAAAAGTTCTAATGATTTATTTATAAATAAACCGATCATATTATGATTTTTTGATGCACGTTTACCATTTGGTAATAATTTTGCGTATGGTGGATTCGCTGGAATTAAATCAAATTTATGATCTGTTTTTAAATTCAAGAAATCTTCTTGATAAATATTTAAATTTTCATGGTTAAATATTTTTTTTAGTACATCAATACGTTTTTCATTAATATCATTAAAATATAACATATTATTCAATATATGATCTTTTGTATGATATTTAATTAATTTAAAATAAATTACTATTGGAAAATTTCCACAACCACAACATGGATCTAATATTTTATTATTCTCATTTTTCCAAAATTCATCATCTATTTTATTTACCATATCTTCAACACAATCTAATGGAGTTGGTTTATCATTTGATGTTTCAACCAATTCATTATTTACGTTAAGATAATTATCATAATAATTTTTTATTTCTTCATAATTATTATCTAAATTAGGTGTAATCATTATATTTTCTTTATTATTCTTATTATCATTATTATTCAATTTTTTATTTTTTACACTCATTACTGATAATATTATATGTTGTTTATGTTTAATTAATTTATAAATTAAAAAATTATAAATTAATATTTTCTTATTTATTTAATCTTATTGAATTTTCTCACGTAATTTGATATATTTACTATATTCATCTTTCAAAACTTTCAATTCACTTAACCACATATTCTCAATTGTTGTTGCAACAACAACATCTAATTGCTGTTGTTTTTTGTTAAATTCATCGTTTAATCTATCTACATTTTCTTCACTTACACTATCCATTGTCATTTTAAGTAAATATTTATATTCATCATCATCATTTACTATCATATATTCATTATCTTTTAATTCTTGAATAATTTCAGCTTTCTTCTTTTTATTCAATATCAATTTATCATCTAATACTTCACTAATATAACGTTTTTTATTATATAAAACATCTCTTTCATGTGTTAATACTTTTATTAGATGTTGTTTACGTTCATCATACATTTTTAATCTAATATCAAAATAGTCATCTATAATATCAGCTACCTGATCATATTTCTTCAATTTTTCATTAGCATTAAACATATGCATATTTGTTGTACTAATTGTTGTAAATAATTTTAGTGTTTTTTCCAATCCATTACAACCATTTTCACATGTATTACTTTCTAATATTTTCAAATTATCATGTGTAAATGTAACAATAATATCAATATTTGTCGATTTACTCATATCATCAATTTCTTTGATTATCGGTGATACCTTTTTACCATTTTTATCAACATTCGCTGCAAGTGTTTCAAGATGTTGTTTAAAATCATCTGTCCAATATCCAACTGGCAATTCAGTTACTCTAATTTTATTTTCACCTAACATTTGATATTTTCCACATATTAAATATTTTGTTTCATTCATTTTATGTATTGTTCCTTTGAAACCTTCATAATATGGAACAAAATTTCTATTTACTTCTTTTGATTTTAATTTATTTTCTAAATATTGAATAATTTGTGTTGGATTATAACATGGTATTTCTGTACTAAAACCTGTTCCAATACCTTTTGATCCATTAACTAATAACATTGGTATAATTGGTGCATAAAATATTGGTTCAACTGATTGACCATCATCATCTAAATATTTTAATATAGCATCATCACCTTGATTATAAATAGCTCTTGTAATTTTATTTAACATTGTATAAATATATCTCTCAGAAGCTGAATCTTTACCACCTTGTAATCTTGTTCCAAACTGACCATTTGGCATAAATAAATTAATATTATTTGAACCCACAAAATTTTGTGCTAAACCAACAATAGCAGCGTTTAAACTTGCTTCACCATGATGATAACCTGAATGCTCTGATACATATCCTGAAAACTGTGCAACTTTAATTTCTTGCGTTAAATTCTTTTTAAAAGCACTGTATAATATTTTTCGTAAACTAATTTTTAAACCATCCATTATATTGGGAATAGAACGATCACAGTCATATTTTGAAAAATGTATCATTTCACGTTGAACAAAATCTTTATAACTTATTTCACTTACATTCGTATCTAAAAATAGTTCACGATTATAATCACCTAACCATTCTTTACGATCATCTGCACGTTTTTTATTAAATACCATGTCAATAGCATCATCACAATTATCATCTTTATGATTAAAATGTACTATCTTTTTTTCTTTAAAATATTCTTTAAATTCTGTTCCAGTACTAGTACCCAAACCTTTATAATATTTTATTTTCCATGATGATGTATCACTTATATTTTCTTTCCATTTTTCATATTCACCTTCGTTGTAAAATAACAATGTTTTATTACCCTTTTTAGCTTTCAAAATAGGTGTATTCATAAATCCTATGAAATTATCAATTTTTGATAATTGATTCCATTGACATTGAAATAAATTTAAACATAGACCTTTAATATGAGAACCATCTAAATCTTGATCAGTCATAAATAATACTTTTCCATATCTTAATAATTTTTTTGTATTTTCATTATTATATACTTTATTTGATTCTAAACCAATTATTTTTTTTATTTCAGTTATTTCTTTATTTTCAAGTAATTTTTTTGATATTTCACCACGCACATTTAATATCTTACCTTTCATTGGATATACACCATAAATATTTCTATCTTCTGATGATAATCCAGATACAATTCCTGCCTTTGCTGAATCACCCTCGCAAAATATAATTGTACATTGGGATGATTTTGATGTACCAGCCCAATTAGCATCAATTAATTTTGGAATTCCTCTAATATTTTTTGATTTAGAACCATCTGTTTTTTTAGCAGCTTTATTATCTTTTATTTCACTAATAGCACAAGCTGATTCCATCACACCTAATTTCGCAATCTTATCAATACATTTATCATTTACTATACATGTTGAACCAAATTTTGTATAAGGTGTGTTCATATAATCTTTCGTTTGACTATCAAATGCTGGATTTTCAATATCACAACGAATAAATAACATTAACTGTTCTTTAATTGAATTTGCATTTACTGTTACTTTTTTCTTTTTTTCAATATATGTAATTAATTTTTTTGTAATTTGATTTAAAATATATTCTACATGTTTTCCTCCTTTTGATGTGTAAATACCATTTACAAAACTAACTTGACTAAATTCCTGACTTGGACTCATACATACTGCATAATGCCAACGATCATTAACTTCTTCATAAATACGCTCATGTTCACTTTTAGGACCAATGTAAAGATCTATGTATTGTTGTAAATTTTTTATGTCTAATATTTTTTTATTATATGTTACTTTAATATGTTTTTTTGTAACGGCACTTATATCATATATTCTTTTAATAAATAAGTTAATCATATCTTGAGATAATTCTGTTAAACCAAATCGCTGATAATCCGGTTTAAAAGTAATTTTGGTATACGGTTTACTACTACACTTGGTTATCTTAGGTTTTTCTATTACATCTAAATTCGACGAAAATTTTTGAGTATATTTTAATTTTCGAACATGATCAACCGTTTCTATTGAACCTTCTGTTGACCATATCAAAACTAATTTAAATCCAAAACCATTCTTTCCACCTACTATTTTTTTCTCTTCTTTGTTATAATTTGTTGATGTTCTTAGATGACCAAATATCATTTCAGGAATCCAAATATCATATTCTGGATGTTTTTCAATATCAATTCCATTTCCGTCATTAGTCATTGATATCTCATTATTTTCAATATTTATATTTATTTGTGTTACTGGATAATGATTTTTTTCTTGTTCTTGCTGTATTTTTTGTTCCATGCGAATAACATGATCTCTACAATTTACAACACCTTCATCAAATAATTTATATAAACCAGGAATATAATCAATGTGCTTATTTATTATTTTTTTGTTTTCGGGATCGTAAATATAACATTCTTGATTTAAATTTTCAACAGATCCAATATATGTATCTGGATTATCTAATATATGTTGTTTGTCTGTTTTTTTTTGATATTGTTTTGCTAACGAATTTGTTGTCATTATTTTATATATCATAAATTAGATTTAAGTGTTTTTCAATTTTATGTTTTATTAATAATGTAAATATATATATATTAATTATATGGAATTTAACATTACAGATATAAGTATAAATGTGTTAAGAAATACAACAACTGTATTTAATTTAATTGATGATATTATATATTATGATATTTCTGGTTCACCTAGTATTGAATTAATACAAAACACAACATTTGGAACTGCTGCTACATTAAATAATATATGTCAATACTCCCCTCTCCAACATAGTAATAGTAATGATAGTTTTCAATATTTTGTACAAACACTATATAATAATGTCATCTATACTAGTGATATTAAAACAGTATATATAAATATAAATTATATAACATTAGGTGAAAAAATAGAAGAAATTCCAATATATTCTACTATTTCTATTAAGAATAATATAACTATTTTAACTATTGATCCTGCTGTATATATTATTAATAATAAAGCTTTCGTAAATAATCAAGATATTCAAAAAGTAGATGGTAAAAATGTTTCTATTAAAACAATTAAACGAGAAGCTTTTTATTATTGTCAAAAATTAAATGAAATAGAATTTCATGATATTCAAGAAATAGAAGAAGAAGCTTTTATTTTTACACATTTATCAAAAATTATTATTAATAATATTACCTATGATATAGGTAATACAACACAATTGAAAATACCAGAAGGTATTACTACAATAGGAGGGAAATTTAATAAAAATACATCTTTCTATACTGATAATACAACAAATACACAGATAATATTACCCAATGTTGCTTTTACATATTATAATTTAGTTAGTTTGTTTTTACCATCAACATTAACACAGATAGAAAATTATGCTTTTACCAGCCATAGTAATGATGGCAAACTAAGAAATCTTGTTATACCTATAAATGTTAGCACTATTGGTTGGGGTGCATTTTGGGGACAACCAATCGAAACTATTATTGTTAGTTATAATTTATCAACTTTAAGACACGGATGGATAAATAATCATTTTTTAACAGATATATTTATATATAATATTGATAACACAATTACATTAGGTAATATAGGTTCTTTTACTATACCATATTCACCTACACCAACAAATACAAATATTATTTCTGGATTTTCTGATGTTTTAAATTCAGGTATTACTATTGATAATTTAACTTATAGTGATTATATACAAAATAAAGTAGATATAAATACGTTTGAAGATACTGATGTTAACATAGAACTACAAGAAAGTACCGATGACCAAAATACAATATATAATATTATTATTGAACCTACTTTTGGAAATTATACATTAAATAACTCTTTATTAACGTACTCACCTGTATTAAATTTTAATTTATTAGATTCTTTTTCTATTTTAAAAACAAATAATAATATTAGTGAAGTTATTTTATATATTATCGATGTTATTTCCGTAAACGACAGACCAATTGTTTTTGATATTAGTAATATAATAATAAATGAAGATACATCTATAGATATTAATTTATTAGCACAAGATGTAGAAGATAATAGTGCTAATTTAATTTATTCTATAGTAGAAGATGTTTCATTTGGAAATATTACTATTGATAATAATAATGTTGCAACGTATACGCCAAATTTAAATTATTTTGGTGAAGATAGTTTTACATATATAGCTACCGATTTGAGTGGTTTATCATCATTACCAGCAAGTGTTAATTTATTTGTAAATGAAATTAACGATCCTCCATTAGTAATAGATTTTTCAGGAACAATAAATGAAAATAATGATATATCTTTTCAATTACAAGCAAGTGATGTTGATGTAAATGATATTAGTTTTGATTTTATCGTAATTACACAACCATTAAATGGTAATGTCAATATTGATAATAGTAATATATTATTATATACTCCAAATACTGATTTTTTTGGAAATGAATTGATACAATATGTTGCAAAAGATTCAAGAGATCTAAGCTCAAATATAGGAAATATAAATATTACCGTTTTAGACGTATATATTCCACCTCCAATACTATACCCAGAAGGAAATAATTTAAATGTATTTATAGAAGAAGATAATGAAGTAAATATTGTTTTAACAGCTTTATATGACAACATGATTATTACAGATGCTTCATTTATTATTCTAAATTATCCTGTTAATGGCAATATTAAATATCTAACAAATAATATTATTAATTATAAACCCAATATCAAATTTTATGGTAAGGATGTTATTAGTTATAAAATATTTCATAATGGACAATTTTCCAAATCAAATTATAATATTAATATAAATATTAAAGAAAAATTATTTTCAAAAAATGGTTGTAGAACATGTCCACCAAAAGTAATTTTTTCTACAACAAATACTACATATCATAATAAATCATTTAGAAAAACATTTTATGAAATAAATATGCGTGATTCAGGTAGTTGTTTTAATCAAGTTTCACAAGCACCTAGAATATTACCACAATTAAAAAATAAATTTTAAAAAAATATTTTTATTGCGTTATAGTATAATGGCTCGTTTTAGCAAAGGAAGTGATGGTAAATATAACATTAAGGGAAAAAAATTTGAATTAGTAACAGGTAGCCGTGCCCAAGTATGGCATGGAACTGCATATGAAACAACTGGAGGATTAACAAAATCTAAATTACATAAAAATAAAGCTGGACGCATTGTTTCTGCATCAAAATTTAAATCTGCTAAAAAAGAAAAACGTCTTGTCAAAGCTGGATATGTAACCAAAAAAGGGAAATTTGGTTTTGTTAAAAAACAAACCAAAAAAAGAGGAAAAAAATAAATAAATAATTTATTATAAAATTGATTAAAATAAATATATTAAAAAGAAACTAATTAATATATTTAAATATGGATCAAGATAGCTTTTTACATGAAGTAAAATTCTTATTAGGAAAATACAAACAAGGTGTTGAAAATAAAGAATCAAAAAAATTTAGTGAATTAAATGAAACAAATGAAGTTTTAAATAATTTACCGATTGTTAAGAAATTAAGAGAACGTATTTCTTTTTTAGAACATGAAATAAAAAGATTAAATGATAATAGTGAAAATAAAATTTATATTGAAGTTGATGAATTAAGTATTGATATTGATAATAAAGATAAAATTAAAGAAGAAATAAATATTGAATCTGTAAATGTTATTGTAGATAAAGAATATGAAATACGTGACCCATTTAATGATATTTTAGACCGAGATTATACAGAAGAAGAATTACGTAGTTTAACACCATTTTACCAAAAACTTTGGTTAGAACAAGGTAAACCATTTAAAGTGAACGAGGTAAAACAAGAAGAAGTTGAAGAAATAACTGATAAGGATGTAGAAGAATATATCAAACTTGGACGTAGTGAATTAGTAATTCACGAAGAAGAAGAAGAAGAGGAAGAGGAAGAGGAAGAGGAAGAGGAGGAAGAAGAGGAAGAGGAGGAGGAAGAAGAAGAAGTAGTAGAAGAAGAAGTAGTAGAAGAAGAAAAAGAAGAAGTAGTAGAA
>Ga0209503_10001968_pt1 | contig 10298 bp, 4 predicted proteins | sample SouAtlMetagenome_2_FD_187448 | JGI IMG/M metagenome (GOLD analysis project Ga0209503, IMG submission 187448) | Marine eukaryotic phytoplankton communities from Atlantic Ocean - South Atlantic ANT15 Metagenome (SPAdes) (version 2) | ecosystem: Environmental > Aquatic > Marine > Oceanic | place...
GACACCGATCAGCTCATCGACCGGTAGGTTTTTGGTTTTCTGGCCATCTCCCGTCAAGGACTTACAAGATATTGGTGGCCCCAGCGAATGCGACGAATCTTGAAAGTATGGGCGGATGAAAAAAAATCGCAAAAAGCTTTCGATGCCGTCCAACATGTCTCCATAACGTCGGCGGAAGAAGGGACATTTGATATGTTGTTCCGTGTAGGCATAACAGTCTTCCAATTTATTGAGGCACAGCATTACGGTTTGGTCTACATTGTCCGTTGGAAAGCTAGTGTGATCGGAGAGAATTTTTTCGTGGCTGCTTTCGAAACATTGATGGGTTCTGTCGCATTCTTGATCCACTGACGTGGCTTTTATTATCGTAGTATTGGCAGGAAGGAGTACTGAGTTATCCGAAGTAATTCGATATCTAGCCACTGTCATTTGAACCCTCGAAGACGCCCTTAGACTCGGCACAATGGTGAATCCATCACAATTGCTACCAACGAATGCAAGGGCCAGAATAAAAATCTCAACGAAACAGAAAACCATGTCCTTTCGCGTGGTCGACGCCACCACCGCCATTTTTGTTCAACCTTTCTCTTTTGCTCTTAGATTTCCAACCGTAATTCTTTCTTTTTGTAGTAGTGGGAAAGAAATGCTGATGACATTGGGCAAGCAGAGAAAGATGTCTGTCTGCTCCTAGCCCGAAAAAATGTTCTGTCATCTGAGGATGGGATTGAAATCGACAGATTGTGAACAGATTTTCCTTTTTTACTTACGATTGGCTGACACAAAGTTTTAAAAACAGGGGGCAATTTCAAAATAACGCAGAATGCTCCAGTCCAGAATGGCTGGTGACTCACAACGGGTTGAATCACGGTCACGATTGGCGCCCTGGCTCAATTTAAAATTCACGAGTTGCAAAAGTTTTGCTTTTTCGATCCAACCGGTTTTACAACCGCAAAGAAGCACAACCACTTTGGGAAAATTGAGTCGAAGACAGCATCTATAATAGAAATATACAACAGTCTATCTTCGAAAGAGATAAATATACTAATCCCTCTCCCCTCGATCGTTTCCGTTACGGCTGTTTTCCTCTGCTATTGCCGCCGAGGCAATTCTTCTCTCGGCCCGCTAGACTCCACCGTCGTTGGCGATTTGCTTCGCTGCAGTCGTATTCTCTGTAGTCGTAAGGGAAAAGAACTCTTTTCGGAAAATCCATAACTACAAGATGGAAGGAAACAACGACGATCAGTGGGAGACCAACTACGCCAAACTAGTCGCGTTGAAAGAAAAATTCGGCCAAGCGGTGAAGCTGCATCGTGACGGCTTGGAAGAAAATCTGTACCCGTGGTTGCGTTTTCAATTGGAGACCCTCAATCCTGACGTTAGTTCCGACAAGACGAAACTAGACAAACTAGCAACAATCGGATATTTGGTTCCTAGTTTAAACAAACTTCCTCTACGGAGAGATGTCGCGTGGGAATCTAAATATAGAGAACTGGAAGAGTTTCACAAATTGCACAAACATTGCCACGTTGCAAGAAGCAGCAATAAAGAATTACATAACTGGATAGATAACCAGAAAGCCTTGTATCGAACCACACCGGATACATTCTGTGTCGAGAGAAAGAACAAGCTGTTGAAGCTTGGTATCTTGTTTGTTGAAACGAAAAGTCGAACCCATGGAGGTTCAAAACGCCCCCGTCAAGAATCAAGACTTAGCAACAATCGAATCTTGCCCGGCGCCAACCAATATCCACCATCGAATATTTTAGAAGCCTCAGCGACATGCAATGCCCGTCACTTTCAACCCGCAACTGCATTTAACGACGAGCTACTGGTATCTCTTTTGTTTCGACTGGAACGACTTGAATTGCAACTACAACAATCGGAACTAGAAAAATCGGAACTACAGCGTCTGCTGTATCGACAACGTTTCGAACAGTCTCTTCAGTTGCAACGACAACAAGGGGCCTCAAGTATCCCAAGCGAACCTGATGAGCTACTCAGGGATCCTATTTTGTTGCCGCTCAAGGATCCTCCTTTGCCGCCGCTCATGGATAGATCGGCAAACAATATGGAAGGACGTCCGAGTTTGAGTGAACAAGCAAAAAAAATTGTCAAACCAATTTTGGATGCTGTTGCAGATAAATTTCGGGCCGTCTTCAAAGAAATGGGTGTATCAGACGAGTGTCTAAATACCCTCATCCATTCGAATTACACAGTAAACGAATGTGATAATAGTAAAGATCCATGCTGGTACGTTGGGTATTGCAGTTACGAAGTGTTTGGTGAAGAACCGGGCGTCAACACCAGGAACGTGTGCATGGCCTTCCTACATGGATATTTGAAAGGTAGGAATTACATTATAATCGATGTATTGCTTATTAAAATGGCATTCGCCGTAGGCAAGGAGCTTGGTTTGGGAGAAGAGAATGCATTAAGGAAATTTTTTGGAGAACAATTCCAAACTGATCGATGCCGGGACTATGCATCGATCTCGAACAAATTTGCAGAGATTAATGATGTTCGAGTGTTGTTGATGGGCGGCCTCAGTTGGGCTGTGTATGATTACATCAGCGAAGGCGTTATGAGCAAAGACAATATCTACCACAAGACAAATATTGTCAATGCGTTCGACACGGAACAATGGGCCACTGCATATGAACAATACACGAAGTTTGGCAAGGACTATTTCGACCCCAATTATACACAGTCGATGGTCTTCGAACTGGCACGGGAAGCCGTAGCGTGGAATAGGCTCAAGAAGGTTGACAACGTTCAGAAAAAATATGAACAATTGCATTACTGTTTGGAAATTGTCCTAGCCTTGGTGAAGCTTGGAAGCCATTGGCTTCGTGTGTGCAAATGGCAGAAGAAGTCGGTCGAGGCCGCAGTAGAGGCCACAAAGAATATCCAAAGTTCCCTCTTCGAAACCGTAGTGTCTCCTGAAATAGCTTTACAGGCCCTCCTCACGAGTGTCCACGAACACTTTACTACCCCCTCATATGCGATCATCAAGTTGAGAAAACAGAACGGCTGGGAGCGATCCAATGAATTGAGGACAGCCGCTAATATACGTCTCACTGGTGGAATGAATCTAGATGGATTAAGAGCAGCCGCTAATCTACATAACACCACAATGCCCCTTTCCTCCCTCGGAGTCATCGAAACTCCTTGCAGGAGCGAAGAACTGAATGGCGACGGCAATGGCGACGGCGTCGATCCACCACAGCAGTTCGTCCAAGAGAGAAGAACAACGACGCCAAAGTGACCTAAGGAGAAATTTGAAGCTAAGTTGAAGACTCTACCTCTACATGTTCGCAAAAACCAGAAGGAAATTTGCATCGCCATGCAGTTGACAAAGGGAGCTTTCGGCAAGTTAGCGAAACAGTATGATTTTGATTTCAAGTCTTATATTGACAAAGCCCGTCTTGAGCTTTGTGAGAGGCCTCTTTATTCATAGACCACGCCATTGTAGGATTCCAGATAAGCTTCCATATGTCGGATTTTGTTTCCAGCAAAAGATGTATTGGGATCAAGATGTATGTGAGAATATAATCGTTGATCTCTGTTGTTCTTGTTGTTCGGAATTTCCCAAAAGTATGTAAAGGATTCTAAAAGAGGAAGGAAAAGGTGACTCAGCGGTAGTTTTTGCAATTCTTGTTTATATACTATTTAATTGCTTATGCCTGTACAAGTCATAGTTGCATGGTTTCCATCGATAGTTCTCCCTGAGTTGTGTTAGTGGTTGAGTTCAACTCCCACATTGGTGTGCAATTTTGTTCTTTTTTTAAATTTTTCCAGGAAACAATTTTTTGAATCACATTCCCGGTTTGATGTGCCGAGCCAGCCAGTTTTTGGTGCTCATTAATTCTACCTGTTGTTGTAACCTTTAAGAGCACTGACGCTCCTAATGGATCATTCAGACCCTGGATTAAAACGCCATAAATACTAGTGTGGTATGCATGGCCATCCACCACGTGCTCTCTGCCCCAAGTCCCAATCTATGTCTTTATGCTTCAGTCCTTGGAAGCATAAGAAGCCATCGTGCTCCCAAATTGGCCATTGTCCCCTAAAATGAGTCCCTTATCGGCCAACGGCAAGACCGTTGCCAAGACTCCTGGACCCTCTCCCTGAGATGGTCCCCAAATGTAATGTAGGAGAATAACATAGTAGTCTCACAATCTTAGTTTTTACCAGTCTACGACAACTACAGAATAGTGTAATTTATATGTCTAAGGTTTTAATGTGAAGTACTTGTTTTGTCTATCCTCAACAAGAGGCCCTTTTGCCCAGGTCCGTATCGCCAAACTCCAGGTCCGTATGCGTTTGTGGTAACAAGTATGTGGTGCTGGCACGCTCATTAATCTGGGCATTTTTAGGGGTTACATTTTGTGAGGGGTATTAGTTCCCGTTCTAAATCAGGGACAATAAGTAATGGAAGAACACTGAGATTTCTGTGATTGATTAATTCGATTCATGATTTACCTTTCACCGAGGCAAGATTTTAGTTCTCACAAAACGCTAAACCCGAGCATTTCGATCTTTTTTGTCTTCCATCACTGGATCGCAAAGAGATTTGTTTGTCATATCTGCTCATCACGAAGCTAATATATAAGTAGACACCAGACAGCTCATCACGAAGCTAATATATAAGTAGACACCAGACACCACCAAGACAATTGTACAGAAACAAAACCAACAAAATGATCGGCAAGTTTGTTCCTCGAAAGCTCTTTGCAATTTTTGGAATCTGGTTGCTGCTCTCAGCACAATTGCGATCGAGAAACCAGCAATTTTTGGCCGTTGTTTCCGCATCTCCTTCCTCCCGACTAGTAAATAGGGCATTTGGTTCGAATCGCCGATGGCTTGTTCCGGCAGTGGGTCTTATCTGTGGTGGCTTGGGAGTGGCATCCTGTCTCAGGGTTGTCACAACGGGTGACGAATACCTGGTGGAGCGGTTTGGAAAATTCCATCGCAGGCTTGACGCTGGCTGGCATATAGTGCTGCCAATTGTCGAGAAGATAAGTTTCGAGGTCACCACCCGCGAACAGGTCTTAGACGTGCCTCCCCAACAGTGTTACACCAAGGACAACGCACCCATAAAGGCCGATGCGGTCGTGTACATGAAAGTACAGAACGTGGTCGCAGCAAGGTACAACGTTCAAGACATTTATGGTGCCATTCTCAACCTGTGCCTGACACAGCTTCGGGAGGAGGTTGGAAAGCTTACCCTAGATGAGTCCTTCTCGTCCCGAGAACGAATCAATCGTGAGCTCCTGAAGGATCTGAACGAAGTCTGTCTCGGCTGGGGGGTCGAGATTACTCGTGTCGAGCTCCAGAATCTCCAACCCTCTCCCGCCATCAAGGATGCAATGGAGCTACAAATGGCAGCCGAGCGAAAAAAACGAGCCGCAATTCTTCAGAGTGAGGGCGAAAAAACGACCCTGATCAATGAAGCTGAGGGAAGGGCCACCGCGGCAATTCGGGATGCCGAGGCCCAACACAGAGCGACGATTTTGGGAGCCGAGGCTGAGGCCAACCGCCAACGCATTGAGGCGGAAGGATTCCAAACAGCCATTCGGGCCGTTTCGGATGCTATTGGAGGCCACCAGAATGGTGGTGTGCCAAGTAGCGAGGCCATTGAGGCGGCAGTGCAGTTTCTGACAGCTGTGAGATACCTCGAAACACAGGGGGCCCTCGCAAAATCCAACAACTCCAAGGTCATTTTGCTCCCCTCCAAGGACAGCCTGCCAATGACATACGGGGGCTTGAAGTTCTTGTTGGACTAACACAAATCGAGCTCGCCCTGTTCCTTACCAGCATTGTATATAGAACACGGATTGTGACCGGTTCGATCCATCAAGGAACAATTAGATTCTTTAATGTGTATTCGCCACATACCCTCTTGTTTGAGAATATATATAGCAATAGTTTGGGAGTATCCCTTGAACAACAAAATCGATAAATCACTACTCGAGTGTCCTAGATATTTTATATTACTATTAACAGTATTTATCATTAACCATGAATTGCAAAAGCAGCATTCGAATTGAATGGAAACACAAGACGAGAAATTATCACACAGTACATATGTAACGCATCTTGCGGATCGGTTTGAGGGTGTATGAACTATCATCGAGCTGTAATGATGTATTTTATAAGAAATTGTTATCGTTCTTGTGCGCAAGTTTGTGTAATTCTAGAAAAGCGTCGATGCATACATAGCAACACCATAGTGTTGGCAATTCGGTCCGATGTTGTACACAGCTAAAACCACATCAGACCAGCGCTACCGACAGGTTTCCCAAGCGCAGCGTATCCAGCATAGGTGGCCCCAACGGCTCCAAAACCCAGAGCACCCCCCAGTGCCGCCACGCGGATTCCAGCGGGTGCAAAGTAGGAGATCCCCGTCAACGCAGCGGCAACGGGCGGTGCCGAGGATTCAATTCCGGTAAGACGATCAATTTCGAGCTGTTGAACAATTATTGAAAATGTGCGTCCATAGTATTCGTGTGAGATGATCGCTCATGATGGTGTACGAATGCGATGACTCTTCCTTTTGGAATTCGTCATCTCTGTCTGCAAACAAGACGCATACAAAGAAGATTCAAAAACAGCACTTACGTTGTCACCCAGCCCCTCGTATAAGGAATACAGGACGGCAAGTACCCCCAAAGTGTTTCCTGCCCGACTACCGTACCTTCCTGCGTTGTTCAGAACAGAATTGACCTTCACCTTGAACTTGGAGGACGGCGTCGAGACGAGTCCCTTCTGGAGGCCGTACAAACCACCGCTGGCAATTCCCATCAGATAGCACATGCCCGAATTGGCAAACATAGTAACAACAGTACCTCGGCCTTTTTGGTCAAAGTCGAGGTAGTCTGGCTGTGATTGTCCCTTGACACCAAGGGCCGGGGCGACCGTGGTCAGGGAAATATTTCGGGCTCCGGAGAAATCGGGCAGGGGAGCACCTGCGTCGCCTTCGAACTCATTTTTGCTCATGCTTGTATTTGTTGTCGAGTATTTTGAAAAGAATAGATCCTTGTATTGTTTGCAATGGAATTCTATTTGGTTTTATTTAGCAATGGGTTGCTTGGAATTCGTGCCAAGTTGGTAGTTGTGTCGATGAAACTTTAGTGGGAAGTCGAGGGCGTGTAAACAACTTTCGGGCTTCAAAATGTCGGTTGAATGGTTTTCTTCGCGTCGCAAGAAAAAGAGAGGGAACTATAAACTCGTTCTATCTCCTAGATTATGATGACAAGAAAGCTCTTTATTGTCTATTACTTGTATGTCCAAAGTTGCCTGCAAAGAGTGTGTCTCGAAGGGCTCGTGGGGTAGGGGGGAAAAAAATTGGGAACGAGAAACGAAGACAGCTGAAAAAGGAAACGAACGGTGTTTTGTTTCCGGACGATGGACAGTCGATTTTCTGCCGCCCCTTCCCCCATCCCCTCCTTTATTGCGTCCCCATAAAAACTCCAGCACTCACATTTTGTGGGAGAGGTTTTCATCTCTTCGATTTTCATGAGAATTGAAAACCACTCCCACTAACGAAGGCGAACGAACTCAATCGAGAATAAACACGCACAACGTTTCTCGAAACATGCTACAAAGATCACGACCGCATAGAAGATAGGACACTTGCTCGTGCGAACGCCACGACCATGGACGATTTGGTTGTCGACAACTTGGTCATGGTCGACATGGATAATGATGCAAAATTCATCGATATGGACGATGTGGTCTTTGATGATTTGGTCAATATTGAAATACCAACAGAACATGCGGCGACTGGAGATTTGAAAGGATTGAATGAGTTGACAAGAACAAGTATTATCCCATACGTTGTTGTGCCTATTTTTATTTTTGGCGCAGTAGCTTTTTTCGCCACGAGAAAGTTTTTGAAACTTGAGAAAAAGCATTCGAAACTTGAAATCGACATGGGCGATGTTGACGCACATAAATCCGGCTATTACGATGTTGAGATGCAAGAACCCATTGATTGTGAAAGAGATAACCATGACGAGGTAAACCAACACACTAGCGTCGAGGATGGCAGACGCATTATTCCCAGCAGCTCTCGCCAATGCATATTGTCACAGGCCGATGCATGGAGGCGCGCAAAACATTTTTTCCCGAACCTTGTTATCGGAAATGAAGTATTACATAGACGAGAATTGCCCGAAGACCGATTGGAATTTCTATTGCACAAACGAGTCGACGAACTAAAGAAAAGCGGTAAATTGAAAACCTTGTCCGAACCAGGAAACGCAATTGATCTTTGCGTAGCACTCGGAATGGAAGAAAACTATGTACGGAAGCGATACGAAGTTGTAGCCAGATTGCGCGAAGCGTTCGGTCTCAAGAGCAAGACGACAACTATTGATACTGTTCTTCATTTGATTGGTTCGATTGGATGCAAGAATCCTTTTGTGAACAATGTAAACTTCTTAAACGGACAAAAGTGGTCGCACGATGATTATGGTTGGCTCAACTATCGCGGTTACGTCGTGAAGAGAGGAAACATTCGACAACTACTATCGCAGGTCAAGAATAATTTGTCGGCTGATAATGACGATGATCTGTACGTTCATGGAACGAACGGATCGAATTTAGTGGATATGGCCGAAAGCGCTGGATACATGAGAGCTTCCAAGAACACTAACTCTTACAGAAACGATTTCGGAGGTGGCGTGTACTGTTTTAAGGGCTGGTCTAAAGCTCTTTCATTTGCAGTCGATAGATGTTGGCCACTACGTGACGAACAAGGCAAATTTGAATCTAACAATCCGTGCCTTGTGATGTTCCCAGACTGCAAATTGAAAGATGATGACTTTTATGACGTTATCGGGTCTCAACCAAATACAGCAATTTTGAGGGCTGACCAGAAAGGTGAATACGAAGAGTTTCAGCGTTCACTGAAAGGTGCTAAAGATAAAAGATTTACCAATTGGAAAGAATTTATGAAAAGGTCGTTGTATTTTAACAAGAGACCACTTCATTTGACAGGATTTCGCGGATATTTACACGATTGTAATCCAACAAGCATAGCGAATACAACATTCGATTTAACTAGCGTCCCCGAAATCGATAAAGATCGCTGGATACAGTACTGTCCTTGGATATAAAAATTATATTTTGGCGTGAATCGGATTTATGTTGAGTTCGATGTTGACTGGAATGAATGGGTTGACAACGACCCCACCGATATATCTCAAGAAGAGGCAGATGGTGAGTTTATAAAGGCGAGGGATTCTCTCGGGTCAAAGTGACATTCATCGCATGTGTCTCGGGACATGTCAAGTTTTAGGTGTAACGCACAAACTGAACTAGTAGTTTGAAAAGAAACGTTTTCTGTCTCAACCAGCCTACTATGACATGTATAATTTATCGTATGGGCCTCATTACCAGTTAAATAACATGATGCCGTCGTGTAGTATTTTTCAAAGTTTGGGTGTAAATTGTGACCCCCTGGAACAAAAATATAGCCTTTTCGGTAGGTAAGGCGCCATTTTGCGCGATGAATTTTATCTTTCGGGATCAACAGAATCGGAAGAGAACAACCACGATAGAAAAAGGTTAAAGCTTATTTATTTATTTATCAAAAACAAGATACTAGTACTACGCAATTCGTCGAGACGATAATCTGCTTTTTTCATTCCAAAAATAAGCCACAAGTCAGCCAAATCCGAAACTAACTGCCTGACAGTACCGCATCGGCAATCGAGTTCAAGATGAACAATACCATTCGCTCAATTTTTGAAAACCATGATACTAAAAGTCTGTTGGGAGTGAACCCTTGCTCGCCATTATTATGACTATTACATCACAAATTACGATGATTGAACAGGAGTGCGAGAAACCTTTTTTTCGGTTTCGTAGTGAGGCTCATAATATATTGAGTGGTCAAGAAGTCAATCGATAGTCGTATTGAAATCCCTCGCAAAATTTTTACGCAATGATTTTTTCGTTCAACAAATCTGTTACCAAGGCCCTTGCCGGTATTCTATTAGCATCGCTCTCGAAGCATATCTGTGTTGCAGAGTCGAACCATAACTCGCGCTCTCATGGCTATATGAGACGAAAGGATGTAAGTGAATTAGGCGCCGATGATTTCTATAGATGCCATTGGCATTTCCGTGCCTCACATTGTATCCACATATGATTTTTCTTTTACTCGATTGTAGCAAGAACGCACCGAAGTGGTCACTAGTACCACAGAAAATGGAGAGACTCGTCGCCTCGTTTTCGATTCCGATGAAATTGAATGTCGTTTATGGGATAATTGCATGTTATTTCAGGAT
>Ga0209503_10001969_pt1 | contig 10298 bp, 19 predicted proteins | sample SouAtlMetagenome_2_FD_187448 | JGI IMG/M metagenome (GOLD analysis project Ga0209503, IMG submission 187448) | Marine eukaryotic phytoplankton communities from Atlantic Ocean - South Atlantic ANT15 Metagenome (SPAdes) (version 2) | ecosystem: Environmental > Aquatic > Marine > Oceanic | place...
TCAAAGAAATAATGACTCCCTTTTCTGTAATGAAAATAGCAAATGAAAACTCTACAATTAGTGATTTTTACAATAAGAATAATAACCTACCATTTTCAAGGATACCTATTTTTTTAAAAAATAAAAACAGTATTAATCATTATGTATTAAAGGATACTATTCTTGAAAAAATAATACAAAAAAAGGGTTCACTTAAACTTAGTGATATTAAAAGAAAAATAGTTAAGGTCGATTATGAATCGAAAGTTCCAATCCTATTTGACAGACTCCTGAGAGAAAGAGAACACATATCGCTAGCTGTTGATAAGAAAGGTGACATCATGGGATTAGTAACATTAGAGGATATAATCGAAACAGTTTTTGGGTTAGAAATTGTTGATGAATCAGACACAGTAGTTGACCTTCAAGTATTAGCTAAACAAAAGGGTAATAAAATAAAAAAGTAATTGCCAAACAAATACCTTAAATAATTTTGTTTGTCTTAATCTATGGTTGACTTCATAATTGTCATTGCTTACTTTATAATAATTTTTTCTATAGCTATAAGTGGGAGGGTTAATTCTAAGGGTAGTGTAGAAGAATATTTTCTTTCAAACAGAAGTCTAAAATGGTATTCTATTGCCTTATCAACAATAGCAACCAACGTTCAAGGTTATCAATTCCTAGGTATGATGGGATCTGCATATTTATATGGACTAGCTCAAGCTAATCTGGAAATTAATGCAGTCCAGGGTATTTTAATAGCAACCTTCATTTTTGTACCAATTTATCTGCGTGATAAAATTTTTACTATAACAGATTTTATTGAGAAAAAGTTAGGTAAAAAAATTGCTCTTTTTTATTCAATAAGTAATATTACTCTTTTTGCTACTATAACATTAGGAGCTGCTCTTTTTTGGGGAGCCTATGCTGCAGAAATGGTATTTAGTGAACAGCTTTCATTCATACATTCTAATAGAATTGTAAGAATTGCTGTTTTAATTTTTAGTTTAGGTTTATTTTCTGCTATTTATACATATTTAGGTGGGTTAAATGCTGTTGTAAAAACCGATATTATTCAATTTTTAATTTTATTAACTGGTGGTGCGATTGTTTGTTACTTTTCAGTTGATGCACTTGGTGGATGGGAGCAATTATATATAAAAACACCTGAAAAGATGCACCTTCATCTATCTAATGATCATCCAGTACTTCCATGGACTCATTTACTTGGCTTATTTTTTTTAAATATTAATTATTGGTGTGCAAATCAATCAGTAATGCAAAGAGCTATTGCTGCAAAAAATTTATCTCATGCTCAATCAGGATTAATGGTTGGAGGTGTTTTAAAATATTTAATGGCAATAATAATAGTTATTCCTGGGATTGCATTATATGGGATATTAGGAGATTCATTTAACGAGCCTGATCTAGCGTTCCCTTATCTCGTAAACACATATCTTCCGATAGGTCTTAAAGGAGTTGTTTTATGTGGATTATTTGCATCATTAATGAGTACAATAGATTCAACTTTTAATTCATTAGCAACTATGTGGTCAATAGATATTTATTCTAAATATTTTAACAAAAATGCTACTGACTTTGAAAAAATAAATTCAGGTAGGATGGCAATTGTATTTAGTTTATGTACAGCACTTTTAATGTCAATGGTTCTTTTGTATTTAAAATTTGACAGTCCTGAATCAGCATTTACACATACCTTAAATAACTTAAGATATTATATTAACTGTGGAATAGTAGTATTAATTATTAGTGCAGCACTTTTAATAAAACCAAAAATCAAAGCAATATTAATTGCTTTCATTATAACAATTCCTCTAAATCTGTTAATTCAATTTTTATTTAGTGAAATAAATTACTTTTTAAGAGCTTTTATTGTTATTATTTCGGGATTAACTATTGTATTTTTCTATAATAGAAATAAAATAATATCATTGAATTCTATTCTACATTCATCTTCAATAAAAAACACATGCATTGGAGTCATATTGTTTTTAAGTCTAATCTTAATTCATATAGTTTTTCATTAATTTATTCATAGTCACAATTTTCTCCAGGATTCTTATTGGTAGATTTCCATTTTAAATTCCCTGCCTTTTCTGCATAACATGAATTTGAATAAACCAAATCATTGCACGCGCAAACCGGTTCAGCTTCCTCTGTACAAACTCTTTCTGGATCTGGTGCAACAAAACAGTCTCCTATGATATCATCTTGTTCGCTTATACAACTAATTAAGAAGATTAATAATCCTAAAACAAAAAGCAAGACAACTCCTTTTTTAAAAATTTTTCTTTTTTCTTGTAGTGTTTTCTTTTTTAAATTCTCATGTACAATTAATAAAATGGGTTGATAAAATATTGCGAAAAGAGGTATCAATATCCCTACAATTATTACCTCAATAATTGTTATTAATGAATTTGGCCCTTGATTAAAGCTTGGTATAATTTGATACTCATCCAAAAAAACAAATGTAATAACTGTTAAAAAAAATGATAAGAATTTAATAGACGATGGTACTGTAATTTTGTCTTTGATTAAAAAACCAAAAACCTTATTATAATTTTTAATATTTAATTTCAATCTTTATTAATTTTGAATTTAGTTCGTTTTTCTAAAGCCCCACTTTTGACGTGAAGAGATTGCATCATCACAACTCTCCAAAGTTAATGTTCTAATCAAATGAACTGGATTTCCACCTCCACCTTCTCTAAAATTTTCTGAAACTGTTAAACATAAGTTTAAATTGTTTTTCGGTTGAATTTTTCCATCACTCTGTAGTACAAATTTCTGTTTATCATTTTTATTACAGCTACTTAATTTTAGACTGGAACCTTCTTTAATATCTTCAGCTTCCATACATACTTTGAAATGACGAATATAAAATTCATCATTATTAATCTTGCCTTTATCAAAGCCTTGATCAACTGAAACTTCACCTTGATATGAATAACAAGAATGTGCTTGTAGAGACTTATTAATATCTGCATCTGTTTTATACCCCATCATATCAATACAAAAACCTCTTGAGTCGTTTAAAGTATTAAGCAGGTAAACTTCAACTGTTTCTGGAATTACTATTGGTGGTAAATCTTCGTTTTCTTGTGATTCATTATCACATGATATTAAAAAAATAAAACTGAATAATATGATTAAGAAAACTACCCATTGTTTCCAATACGTTCTGTAACAAAATTTAATCTTAAAGAAATTGTATAATGAGTTAATCATAAATCAAATTTACTTTTTAAATATATATTTTATGGTGTTTATAAAATTATTCAAACCATCTATATACAATACTCATTATATAAGCATTCTTTAAAGCGATTTTGATTAGGAAGATTAAAATGGCAAAAATTGAAGCAACAATTCCAGCTTTTTTAATTCTATCCCAAAAATTATTCATCAATAAATTGCTTTAATATATTTTATTTCTAATATAAACTCACCTTCTTGTTTGTCTGAAATTTGAATTCCTAATGAATTTACTTTTTCTATATCAACCTCTGGGTAGTTGGAATAGGCGTATCCTCTCCAAGTTGGCTCAAAATCATCTAATGTAATTTCTACTTCAGTCCATTTATTTTTTGAGGATTTAAAATTACTTGAATAAGAAGCCCGCCTGTTAAATTGATTCAGTCTTAATTTATAAGTATTACCATCTCCCTTAATTTTTAATCGAAAAGCTTTTACTCCAGTAAGTGTTTCTCTGTTGAAGCTCAATCTTGATGAAGCAAAACCTCCATTATTTTTCAAAGATAAATATCCATTGAATATCAAGTTATTTTCATCATTTATTGATAAATACGATTTAGAGATTCCACCCATAACATCATCATTTACAATATTCCAATTACTCATTCCTATATTTTTTTCAGGATTAATTATATCAAAGGTTTGACTTTTCACATGTAAGGAGATAAATAGAAATGTAATCAAAAATATATTTTTCATTTTTATTTATACATCAAATGATATGCCTCTTTTTTATAATAAGTTTAAATTTAACAATGGATAAAATCAAACTTATTTGGGATTTTAGAGGACCGCATGGAAAAAATATTGCTATTCATCACGAGAAACATTTAAAAGAATTTTTTGAAATTGAAAATAAAAAACTATTCAAATCTGGAACTGAAACTTTAAATGAATCCCATCACCTTGCATATGTGATTATCTTAAAAAAGGATCTTGATGAAATTAAATTAATATTAAAACCACACAGAGGAGAAATAGTGGATTAATTAGGTCTCCAAACTCTTATATAATCAACTTCAAAAGTGCTTGGTAAGTCATCTACATTTGGGAGTCCATCCCAAGTTTCCATAATTTCTGCATCAAATATTACATGTAATGGTCTTTTAAAAAAATCATTTTTTCTTCTGAAAACTTCCTTACCATCAAGAAACCAAACTAATTCATCAGCTGTCCAAAGCAATCCATAAACATGGAAATCTTCATAAAAATCATAAGGAACTTCTAACCGAGTATACCTGTTTTCTAACTTATATTTTCTTTTATTAACTAAAGATTCTACATATGGAGTTTGATAACGATGAACTGCTGCATAATAAGCTCGTTGATTTTCTTTTTTATTTGCTTTACCAAAAACCTCGAAAATATCAATCTCTTCAGAGTATTCACCCTCTCTATATTTTATCGATTCGTCTAATGGGTCATATAACCAAAATGCATTACAAACTGCAGCTTTCATAGATTTTGCTCTGGCTTCATAATATCCATAATAGCTTCTGTTTTTACTCTTTATTATGGCGGTACTAAACTTGTCATAACCCCTTGCTTTATCTTGAATACTGACTTTTTTTGGGTCTAAGGTTTTAGCTGATAATCTCAATAATCCTTTTTTTACCTTAACATTTGATCGTGCAAAATGTGAGGGTTTTCTTCCGTGCCATGCAGGGTTAAAATCCCACCACTTAGCTTCATCTAATTTCGATTTATTAAATTCATCGCTAAAAGATTTATCTAAAACCCAGGATCCACTGAGTTTTGCATAAGGCTGAAGATTATCTTGTGATAAAACTATTGTTTGAGTAAACAATAATATTAAAAATAATTTTTTCATTAACTATTTAAATTTAAGATTTCAATCCAATTCTTCGGACTTGAAAAAAATGCAAGGACTGCAATTGTAAAAAACCCCCAGATTATAAAAAAAGAAACCTTAAATGCAGTCATAGACTTACTGATTAAATATATAATTGTTGGTATAATTAATATAAAAATGTTGTAAAGAATAATTGAAAATAAAATTATGAACAATAACTCCCCAATACTTTCAGAGCCTTCTTCATTTGGTACAATATAAACTGCTACATGAAGGATCGAAACAACGACTGATAGAAAAATGAATTTTTGAAATTTCTTCATTATTTATAATTTACTTAAATAAAAAAACCCTCAAAAGAGGGTTTTAAAATTTAAAAACCATTCTTAGTTTTCCAATGAGGCTGTATAAGCTGCTATTTCACCATTTTCGGCAGTTTCATCAAAATAAGCTAAGACTTCAACTATTTTTCCATCCTCCCATTTATAGTCAAAATGGCCTCTATTTGAGTATTCCTCACCTGTTGTTTGACCTGTTCCTTTCCATGTAAACCAAGCATTTGTCCAAACTGCTCCATTACTTAAATAATTCGTGTGTATGTAAACATCTTCAATACTAATGTCAACGTAAAGAACCTCGTGATGAGATTTCCATCCAGTCATCAAATTATCTTTACCCTCAACAACAGTGTTATTAATCCTAGCTACTACATTGTCAGAATATTGATCAGAAAAGCTAAAATCGTTGGCAGCATAATTTTCATATTGAAGATTAATTTTAGCACTTAATTCATCATCTGTTTTGATTACAGATTGGTTCGTATTAGTACATCCTATTAGTAATGTACATATTAAAAAAGTGTATATATATTTCATAATTAATTTTTTAGAGTAGTAAATATAATCAAACAATCTTATTCGATATTCTCAGTCTTGAGAAACAATATATTATTTAACTACCAAAATAAATAATAAAGTAATGATACAACTAAAACGGTTACTAAAATTACATAAAGAACTCCTGCTAAGTTAGATTCTTTTGTTTCCTTATTGTAGATAAATTTTTTGAAATCCATATTGTTAATTTTTTAAAATGTTTTAGTTCAAATCCCTTGGAGATACTGCTCGTATTTCTTTATTAGCCATTAAATCCTCATATATCATCTCAGTAACAATATTCCAATTTTTATTTTCAATCCAATTTGGATCAATCAATGTATTTTCCCAAGAAGACAATAACTTTAATAAAGAGTCGTGAACTTGTGGCTCATTAATTTTTAAATCAAAATCCTCAAAATAATTTTTTTTGATATTATAAAGAACCGTTGATGTGTCATTTAAACGAATAAGTTTATAATCCCCAGATCGAACAGTTGCCATTTTATCTTTTCTCCAAAATAAGTTTTCATTTTTAATATTATTATCATTTAAATAATTCATGATGTTTTTCCCATCAGCGTTGATCATATATTCTTTGTTAACGCTTGAAGCTTCCAAACTTGTTTTAAAAATATCTAAAGCAGAAATAAATCCATCAAATTGAGTGTTGGATTTTATTTTGTTTTTCCATGTCATTATCATTGGTGTTTTTATACCCCCTTCATACTGATTTCCCTTCCATCCTTTAAATGGAAAAGGGGATGCATCATTTGACATGGCTGCACCATTATCACTCAAAAAGTAAATTATTGTATTATCATATTGATCGTTTTCTTTTAATGCTTCTACAACATTACCAATAGCTTCATCCATAGACCACATCATTGATGCATAAACCTGTCTTGGATTATCTTTAAACTTTTCCAATACATCGTCCTTTGCATGCATTGGGGTGTGTGGAGCATTAAATGATAAGAAAAGAAAAAATGGATTGTTTGATTGATGGTTTTTGTTGATAAAACCAATTGCTTTATCACCTAATACGTCTGTTAAATATCCGTCAAACTTTGTCTGGGTATAATTTTCAACAACATTTCTAATACTATTTCTAAATTCTTCATTAGGGTCATAAAAATAATTTCTTGCACCTGAGATAAATCCCCAGAAATAATCAAAACCATTTTTTAAAGGATGATTTTGTGTCTTATCCCCAAGGTGCCATTTACCAATTAATCCAGTATTATAACCTTGAGTTTTTAATGCTTCTGCTATTGTAATTTGATTTGGGTCAAATGAGTTATTTACATCACTGTCTAAATTACACTCATGACCAAATCTCTGTTGATACATGCCGGTTAATAAACCAGCTCTAGAAGGACTACAAACAGATGCAGAAACATAGGCATTATTAAAAGTTACACCATCAAAAGCTAATTGATCAAGGTTTGGAGTTTTAATTTCATCACTGCCCATAAAACCAAAGTCAGAGAAACCAGCATCATCAGCTAAAATGATAATAATATTTGGTTTAGAATCAGTTTCAGTAGAGCAAGAAACCAATAATGAAAAATATACTAATGCTAGAATTAGTTTTTTCATTTTATCCGAATATCATTCCTAAAACTAAAAGTATTGATAATATCAAAACAATAATTTTAAAAATTTTCATTTGATTTTTGTTCAATTTAGGAATTGAATCATAGTTGTCATTAAAATTATAATTATCCATAACTATATTGGAGTTAGATTTTACCCCCAAACTCATCTTCAGTTTTTAAATTTTTAACAGCTAAATAAGTAATGTATAAAAACCAAAAGAAAAATATATCTTCTAATAAAGAGTCATTCCAAACATATCCAAAAATTGTAATTTCATTCTCCAAATATTCCCCAAAATAAAATGTATAAATTAACCAAGCAACTGAACCAAAATATAAAAGTTGAGGTAAATATTTTGTTGAATAAATGAATTTTTCTAAACCATTCATCCCTTCCTTTGATTTATAATTTTTACTTGCTAAATAAGTCATATAAATGAAGAAAATAAAAAAGGGGATTATTAGTTTGTCTCCAATAATTTCAACATCAAGAAATGCATCTAAAAGTAAGAGCCCTGCAGATCCAAAATATAATATTTGAGGTAAGTATTTTACAGAATATATAAGCTTTTCGAGTTTATCTGCCATAATTATCGGTTTTAATTTAACAACAACCACAATTTTTTTGTGATATGTGGTTTTTTGGTTTTTTAATATTACAAGAATAAACAGGATATTTAGTAAGAATAATTTCTCCTAACATAACATCAGAAATATTATCATCCCCACCAAATTTAGTTCTTACAGCATAACCAAATTCTTCAATAGTGTATAACTTATCTTCTAACTGTAAAGGGTTCTCATTAATTTCTTTCATAACCATAAGTTTATTTTTCTTTTATTTTTTTGAAAACTGATTATCAGTGAAATACCACATAACAGCAAATACGGTACTAATTAACAAAGTCTCTCTTCTAGATAAATCTATAAACAAAATTATTAAGGTAAATGTAATAAGTAGTAGAATTAAAATTACATTTTTAATCATTTTTAATTTTTCTTTACAAAATGTCCGGTTATAATAATGTCATATGTACAGTTTGTGGAATCAAGGCATCTCAATTCTATAGATGTGTATGTTTTGTTGTTTGCTGCGCCAGGATTTCCATCTTGAATAAGACCAGTTATAAAAGTGTTAGCTGTCCAGTGTGAGAATTCATAACCTTCAGACGAATAGGCATTAACGTTTGCCGTATCGCCCCATAAATATTCATCTTTCGTTAATTGAGTAGTTTCTAGCGTTACTGTTCCTCCTTCAGGGGGCGTGGCATTTGTGGTTACAGTAAAGATTCTTGTTTCTTCTTCTTTTGAACACCCTAACAATAGGAAAAGTGTTAATATATATAACAGTCTATTCATTTTTATTAATTAACTAGTTTTTCTTAACGAAATTCCCAGTTACTTTAATATCATAGGTACAGAATGTGATATCAAGGCATCTCATTTCTATGCCCTGAGTTAACTTGTTGTTTTCCTGGCTGTGTGTGGTCATCATAAAATCCGCTAGATAAACATTCCCTGTCCAGTTTAAAAATTCATAACCTTCAGACGGTTTAGCATTAATAATTGCAGTAGATCCCCATTTGTACTCACCTGTCGTTTCTTGAGTCATTTCAAGTGTTACTGTTCCTGCTTCAGGGGGCATAGCATTTACAGTTAAAGTAAAGATTCTTGTTTCTTCTTCTTTTGAACAACCTAACAATAGGAAGAGTGTTAATATATATAACAGTTTTTTCATATTGTGAATAGCAAAAATAAAAATTATTTAGAATAATTAAATACATATATAAAGCTTTGAAACAAATTATTTCCGATGTAGAAAGTGAGCGTTTTTTGTAACTCATTCATAGATATATAATTACAAAATGTTTTGTGAAATTTTAGTACACTATTAGTACACTTTTATAATAATATGATTAGTTGTTTCGTTAATTTATTATAGATTAGCATTTCCTAAATGAATTGGTTTGATTGATTGCTATGGTTGGCTCTCATTCAAACCTTTTCGCTTTTAGACCTAAATTTAAAAAGTAGAACTAGGTTTTTATTTAAGAACTTACAACTATAAAGGTATCATAAGCAACATAAATTGTTAATACAACAATTATAATCGTTATTGAAAAATCTAGCCATTTTGGTATCACTATCTTTTTTTTATCAACTAAAAAAGTCCTAAGAAATTGCCATCCTGTGATAATAAATAGCAATAATGCTATATAGAATATATCCATAGTTTTTTGATTTATTTTAATTTACTCTTAAATAATTTGTACATAAATATGCTGATAATTAAAACTATTGAAATTATTATAAAATTGGTGAACAAATGAAATTCTGTAAAGTAATCTAAAAGACCATAAAATGGAATAATTGCAAGAACAATCACAACTTCTTTATTTAAAAATTTCTTTTTCTTTTGTTGCTTAGAAAAAAAATTAATTATAATGGATACTACAACAAGAATTGATAGAGCTAATGTTATATCTTCAGGATATGCAAAAAGGTCATAAGTATTAGCAAAAAATTCAACAGCTAATGACGCTACAAATAATATTAGTACTAAGTTCTTGGCTTTTTTCATAATAGTAAAGTTAGTTTTTTCATTCTTCTATTACTTATAATCCCTATTTTTATATTTGTGGCATTAATATTGTACTTAATTTTTTATTATTAAGCATTATGAAAAAAAATGAGATTAAAGCAAAAACAGATGAGTTAATTAAAAATCTTACTCAAACAATTAATAAAGAA
>Ga0209503_10001970_pt1 | contig 10291 bp, 5 predicted proteins | sample SouAtlMetagenome_2_FD_187448 | JGI IMG/M metagenome (GOLD analysis project Ga0209503, IMG submission 187448) | Marine eukaryotic phytoplankton communities from Atlantic Ocean - South Atlantic ANT15 Metagenome (SPAdes) (version 2) | ecosystem: Environmental > Aquatic > Marine > Oceanic | place...
AGTATACACATAGGAACTGGAGGTACAGAAGCACATGGTTCAACTGGTGGTGCTTCTTTTAGTGCAGATACTAATGACAGAAGAAACTTAATATGTGCTACAACTGGTAATGGTAATTTAGAAATGATTGAATTTAGAAATGCTAATGGTACTGTTGGAGATATTAAAACAAATGGTACATCAACATCTTACAATACATCTTCTGATTACAGATTAAAAGAAAATGTAAACTATACTTGGGACGCTACAACTAGATTAAAACAACTGAAACCTGCTAGATTTAATTTTAAAACTGATACAGATACAACATTAGATGGATTTTTAGCTCACGAAGTATCAAGTGTAGTGCCACAAGCTATATCAGGAGAAAAAGATGGTGAAAAAATGCAATCTATAGACCATAGTAAATTAATACCACTATTAGTAAAAACAATACAAGAATTAGAAGCTAGAATAGCTACATTAGAAGGATGATATGGCAACAAGAATAAAATTAATCGATACAGGAATATCACCAACTCTAGCTGGAGCTAGTTTTACAGGTGATGTTAACTTTGAGGGTGGACAACTTCAATATGATGCATCGTCCAACTCTTTAGATTTCCAAGACAATATATATGCACAATTTGGAACAAGTGATGATTTAAGAATTTATCACGATGGATCTAATAGTTACATTTGGGAGAATGGAACAGGTAACTTAATACTTCGTGCTACTGATTTTAGATTACAAGATAGTTCTGGTAATTCAATGGCAGTTGCAAATTCAGGTGGTGGTGTAGGTATTTATCATAATGCATCACAAAAATTAGAAACAACTTCCGCTGGAGCTACAGTCACAGGAACATTAACAGTCACAGGTGATTTAGATATTACAGGAAACGTTAACAGTGCTAGTGTCACTGACCTTGACGTTACAGATAAAACAATCACATTAGGAGTTGGCCAAACTGAAGCACAATCTGGTGGTTCAGGTATAGTTATTGATGGTTCAGGCGCTTCAATGTTATGGGACGAAACAAATGGAGAATTTGATTTTAATAATCCATTAGCAATTAATAATTCTATTGGTGGAGATACTGTATTAAATTTAACAGGCACATACGGTTCAGGTAATAATGTTGCACTATTAGGATTTGCAAGAAGCGGTGGCGCAGTATCAGGAGATATTAGATATGTTGATTCAACTACTGATATGGAAATTGGTACAGGAACTGCTCATGCATTCTCGCTAAAAACTGGTGGAACCAGAAGAATGTATATTAGTAATGGTGGAATAATTGGTATTGGGGCTGGAACAACTGGTTATGGTGGGGCTAGAATGCAAATATGTGGAGACGATACTTCTCCAGATTTAACATCAACAGCAATTGATGATTGTACATTAATATTATCTAATAGCGATGATGATTATGGTACAGTTTTTGCAACAACTGGTAGTGGTGTAGGATTTATTCAACAAAGAAGAATGGCTGCAGCCACATATTACCATTTACTTATTCAGCCTTATGGTGGAAGACTTGGTGTTGCAACTGATGCTCCAAATGCTACACTTCATGTTGGAGACAGTAATGCTACAGGATCTGCATCTAATCCCGCAATACAAATTGGTGGTTCGACTACTTACAGATTAGGTATGTACACATCAGCTGAAGGTGCTGTTATTGAAAACAAGAATGGCGATGATGGATTACAATTTAGAGTAAAAACCGCCGGCGATGCCATGAGAATTAAGGCAAACGGTTTTGTTGGTATTGGTACCACATCACCTTTAGATTTATTACATATAAAATCAACCAGTACAGATGCTAGATTAGTAATGGATGGAGCAACTGATGCAGAAGTTAAATTTGCAGAAGCTGGTACAGTTAAATTTACAATTGGAAATGATGCAGCAACTGATAGTTTTGTTATTGGAACAATAAATGTAGATACAGATAAAAGATTAGTTATTAATTCAGGTGGTAATGTAGGTATTAATGATGCAAGCCCTGATAGAAAAGTTAGTATTATTGGAGATAGTACATCTAATGGACAATATCCATTATCGCTTGATGCAACAAATACAGATTACACATTAGAATTTAGAAAAAATGGTAGCTCAGAATGGTGGATTGCTCAATCAGGAAGTGCATTTAGAATACATGAAAATGGTGTAGGAGACCACGTCCGAATAAATGCTGGCGGTAAAGTAGGAATTGGAGTAAACCCAAGTGCTCAATTAGACGTTGATTCTGGCGCTACTTCTGATATTGTAAAATTCCAAAATAATAATGGTTCATTTGTATTTGGTAAAACAGCTGGTCTTGGTAGTTTGGATATGGCTGCAGACGCAGACTTTAGGGTTAGACATGGTTCTACAGTTTCCGGAAAATTTACACCAGAAGGATTTTTAGTACCTGAAGGCCAACTTGATTCGATGAAAACAGTTCCATTCTTTTCAGGAGCAAACGCAGGAAGTTATAGTACAAGTACAAACGTAGCATATACTAAAACCTCTACTGATCGAGCAGTAACCTATGATTCTTTAAAAGCAGTTCTTAGAGCAAGAGCATATACAAAATATGTTCATGTTAAAACAAACATAACCGCAAATAATGTTATGTTCTATTTTAGAGTAGAAGGCTATGCATATAACTATGGAATGAACAAAGCAGTAAGAGGTGGATATACTTATAATGGTGCCGTAATTACACAAAACGCACAACAACCATACAGAGCTAATAGTAGTTTTAGAATCGGTAATTTTTATCTAAGTTCAACAGGTGGCTTTTTATGTATGAGAATCGACGTAGAACAAACTGGTTATACAGAAGGAGAATTAGGAATATTCTTTGGTTCACATAGCCAGGCGACAACTAGACAATGTCAGATTACAGACATGCAACATAGAAATGATGGAACAAACGCGTACTAGGAGATATAAATGGCAATGACAGCAGAAGAAAGAAAAGCATATTTTGACGAACATGGATTTTATCCTGTTGAGGATAGTGATATTCCTGAAGATGAAAAACTTACATTGACACCAGCACAACTTAATCTAGCTGCACAAATGCAAGAAAAAATGAATGCAATATCATATTTAAATGAAACAGATTGGTATGTCGCAAGAAAGGTAGAAACAGGAAAAGAAATACCAACTGATATTACAGAAAAAAGAGCTCAAGCACGAATAGACGCTGACTACGAGGCATAAATAGATATATGGCAATAACAAAAATATCATCACATGTAATCGAAGCTGGAGCTATAGACAGTACAAAACTCTCTGGTATTACTACAGCACATATAACGGAAGGATCAAATTTGTATCACACGACCGCTCGTGCGCGGTCCGCGATATCTGTCACAGGAGGATTTTTATCCTACGATTCTGGTACAGGTGTACTATCACATGATACCACACCAACGTTTAGTAGCGTAACAAGTACAGGAAATTTAGAAGCTGGTAGTAGTAGCTTTTTAAGATTTGTTGGTGGCTCATCAACTACTCCATCTATTTTATTTGGGGATTCATCTGGGACAGGTGGTACACTATCATTTAAGAGAAATTCTGATAGTGCAGTTGCAATGTCTGTTGATGCAGATGGAGATGTTATAATTAATGGAGGCTTAACTGTTAATGGTACAACAACCACAATTAATAGTACAACTTTAGATGTTGATGATTTAAATATTACAGTTGCTAAAGGATCAGGCGGTTCTGCACAAGCAAATGGAGCGGGTCTTACTATAGATGGAGCAGGCGCTTCAATGACTTGGGACCATGGTAATCAGTACTTTGAATTTAATAAAGCTTTATTTTCTCCTACAGGATATTTTGTAGGAACAACAGGAACAAAGGTTGGTCATATACAAAATTCAGCTGGTACTTTCCTTTTGGAAGCACAATCTACTAGACAAATAGCTTTTGGTAATGAAACTAATGGAGAATTTTTAAGAATCGATGCTGATGGAAATGTGATTCAGCAGAATGGAACATTTACAATTAAAAATGCCTCAAGTGATTCAAATGGTTTAAAGATTTCCCAACAATCTAGTGATGAATCCAGAATATTCAATCATTATAGTGGACCTCTGACCTTTGGTACTGCCAATACTGAAAGAATGCGTATTGTTGCTAATGGTAAAGTTGGAATAGGAACAGACAACCCCACCGCATTACTAGAAATTAATGGTAAAGATGATGCATTAGGATCAACTGAACTACTTAGATTATTGTTTGATAATTCACCAGCAGATACTGGTTTGACAATGGCAGATATTAATGGCACTGTTAAAAATAGAATTAGTATGGATGCTGGTAATACTAGTGACCTACGAATATCTGCAGGAACCCAAATAGGATTATATACTAATACGACTAATGGTACTGGCACTCCAACAGTTTTAATTGGTAATGATGGAAGATTAGATGTTGCTAAGCACATTGAGGTTGGTTCTACTACTGAGGATTCTTCAATAAATGGAGGATTAGTTCTTGAGACTCCTAACTATAGAGAATATCATTTTAACTGGTCTGGTTTAACAAATCACCAGGTTGAAATGACTTGTGCTTCATATTTTATGGCAATTGTAGAATATATGACTTTCCAAACTAACAGTGGTGCTGATATACAAGAATACCACATAGGAAAATGGGCTAATAACCATACTACACATACGTGGGACGAATTTGAATCTTCTGGAAATACTGGAGCAGTTAGTAATACAATTACCGCTGGTCAAAATAATGTTAGTAACAGTGGAAAGCTTACGATTGCAGAAACTTATGGCAGTGGTTCATATTCTGGGTCAAGTTTAATAGTAAAGGTTTATTTTGGAGATGGGGGTTTTGGAATATCTAAAACTACTTAAGGAAATATAAATGGCATATTCAAAAGGAAGAAGATTATCGGTATTAGTAGATACAACTGGAGCTCTACAAGATCCTCCTGTACTTACGTTTTTAGGTATTACAGATGGATCAGCAAACCAAGTATTAAAAACAGATGGTTCAGGAAATCTATCTTTTACAACTATATCTTCAGATAAAATAACCGAAGGAAATACAGAAGTTGAAGTAACTGATTCTGGTTCCAACGGTACTATTACATTAAAGACAGAAGGAACAAATAGATGGCAAGTGACAAACGCTGGTCATATTCTTCCAGTAGCAGATAACGCATACGATATTGGTTCATCATCTTTTAAAATAAGGGATATATACGTATCTGATGGATCTATTAAAATGGGTTCAGATACTGTTCTTTCCGTTTCAAGCGGTGAATTTCAAATTAATGATGCTTCTGGTGATCCGAAAAAATTAATAGTAGATCAGATTGAATTAGGTACAGGTGATGATAAAGTTATTCTGAAAAAAGGTTCTGATGGTAACATGGAACAACAATCTAAATCAAGCGGATCAGCTGGAACTGCTAGAAAGCCTTTCTTATTAGGAGTCCATAATACTGGAGACTTAACAGAAGATTCAGGTGCTAAATTCTTTACAGAAGCCAGATCAAGAGGCGCAGTTAGCGTTGGTTCTAATAGTGGACATGGTTCATTAGCTTATAATAGTTCAAGTGGTTCATTTACTTTTACAGGGGTTACAACCGCGGCAATACGTGGATTAATCAGTGTAACAGGTTCTGGTCTTTCATATAATAGTTCAACTGGTGTATTAACTTCAAGTGTAGCAGTTAGTTCAGTTAACTCACAAACAGGCGCGGTTTCATTAACTACTGCAAACATTGCAGAGAATACAAACCTATATTATACAGACGCACGTGCGCGTGGCGCGATCAGTGTATCAGGTAATGCAATATCATATAATAGTTCAACAGGTGTAATTACAGCAAGCTATGAAGAAAATCCTGTATTTACAAATGGATTAACAGTAGGTTCATCAAGTGCTGGTGTGGCATTATCTTCTGCAGGTTCTATAGAATTAACAAGAACAGCAGGATCTGCAGATCCATTTATAGACTTTAAAGATTCAGGATCAGATGACTTTGATGCTAGAGTCCAGATGGATGATAATAAATTACTATTTAAAACTGGCGGTAATGGAAACAATATTACAGCTTTAACATTAGCAGCCACCACAAGTACTGATTCCACAATTAATTCAAACTTAGTTGTTACAGGAAACTTTACAGTACAAGGTACAACTACTACTACAAATTCAGCTAATTTAGCTGTCACAGATACACAAATAACCGTAGCTAAAAATGCTGCTAACGCATCTGCAGCAAATAACGCTGGATTAATAGTTGATGGTCCATCAACACAACCTTCATTTACATATACATCTGCAGATGATAGATGGAATATGAATAAAACCCTAAACGCCACATTAGTTGGAAACGTAACGGGTAACCTAACCGGTAATGCAGGATCGGCAACAAGATTAATTAATAATAGAAACTTTATAGTTGATTCTGTTAACCATGGGTTTGATGGACAAGCAAACGTAGACTTGACAGAAGCCATACAAGATCTTGTTGGCGCTATGTTTACATCTAATACAGATACAGGTATAACATCTACATACGTTGATTCATCAGGAAAAATTAGTTTAGTAGTTGGCACACAATCAAGTAATGATTTTACAACGACTTTAAAGAATAAGTTAGACGGAATAGAATCTTCAGCAACAGCTGATCAAACAGCTTCTGAAATACTTACATTAATTAAAACAGTAGACGGGGCAGGTTCAGGTTTAGATGCAGATACACTTGATACATTATCTTCTGGAAATTTCTTTAGAAATACCACAAATATTGGCTCAACAGATACTAATAATTTAACAGTAAGAGGAGTATATGGTAACTCAAGTGAATCTAGTAATCAGCCTTTTGATAATAATGCTGGAACAATTATTCATTTAGATGGAAGAGATAGTAATTATAAATCCCAAATATTCCAATATTCATCTGGAGGAGACTTATATGTTAGAGGAAAACATGGCGGTTCTGCCTCATGGTCTGGTTGGTCTAAGGTATGGCATGAAGGTAACGATGGCGCAGGTTCAGGTTTAAATGCAGATACCCTTGATGGTGTTCAATTATCAAATATTGCAAGAACAGATACTGGAGAAACATTTACATCTACATTACAGGTTAATAATGATCTTTCTATAGGAACAACCGGGGCAGATACAGAATTAAATGTAAAATATGGTCAAATCATTGGTGGGTTCGGAGCAAGAACAACAGGTGGTACTACAGATTGGAATGATTCCACAAACGCAAGATCTGGTAATGGACGAACTCTCTTATTTGGTAATGCTACAAATGGTCCTGGTGTTTCAGGACAATATTTCCATCCATTTAGTTTTGAATATGCCGGTTATGCTGGTGGTGGTAATATGACCCAATTCGCTATTCCTTATAGTGAACAAAGAATGTTCTTTAGATCTAGGTATAACGGTAACTGGACTGGTTGGAGAGAACTATGGAACAGCGCGAATGATGGAGCTGGTTCAGGATTAGATGCTGACTTGTTAGATGGACAGCATGGAGCTGTTTATCTTAAATCCCCATCAAATGTTTCAGGTTGGCAAAATAGTGATAGAAACTTTAGTGTAAGAACTGGCGGTGATGCCGTTGGTCTTCACATGGAAGAATCAGATGGTACATTTGGATTCCAGCTTTATGCTAATGGCGGAGCATACGGATTCTTAGATGGAGAATGGGCAGCCTGGGATATTAAAAAAACTAATAATGGAGCATTACAAATAGATGTAGGTTCTGGATTAGAAACCGTTGCAACCCAAACTTGGGTAAATGCACAAGGATACTCATCAGCTGGTGTTTCGCTTTCAGCAAATAATACATTTACAGGTTCAAATAGTTTCAGTAATGTCTATAATGAATTTGGTAATGGAGTTGGTTCTGTAAGTAACGATGGAAGTTGGCACGGAAGAGTAAACGTTGCAGGAACATCTCATGCTAGAATAGATGCTAAAGCTGTTGGTGATGGTATTATTACAACTATGTACTCCCATAATGGGCATGGTAGTGGTAAAGTAGGAACCATGTCAAATCATCCTCTCGGATTGATGGTTAATGGTTCAGTCAAGGCAACTTTAGGCAGTGGCGGTAATTTAGATGCAACATCTTTCTCAGCACCTGCATCTGAAGATTATGGAAAATTCCAACTTTGGGGAGATAGTGCTACATACGCAATAGGTATGGTACCAGGATATGATTACGGTTGGTTAGCAGATTATGCAATGACTTTCCAATTTAATAATGAAGCTGATAGGGGATTTGCTTGGAGACATAGTGGAATGGCTAAAACAGATGCAGCTATGACACTATCAACTGCTGGTAATTTATCAGTTAAAAATGCTATTGGATTTGGTGATCAGACTACTTATTATATGCAAGATGGTTCATGGGGTTGGAGACACAAGACTCCTTCAGGATATATTGAATTTGGACCAGCAAATACCTCACACGCACACATTTATACTGATAGAAGTAATTTCTATTTTAATGTAACTGCTTTATACGCTAATGGTAGTACAATCTGGCATGCAGGTAACGATGGGTCAGGTTCTGGATTAGATGCAGATACACTTGACAGCTTAGAACTACACACTGGAAGAAATAACGAAGCAAACAAAGTTGTAAGAACAGATGCAAATGGTTATATTCAGGCTGGTTGGATTAATACAACTTCTGGGGATCGTGGAAGTACTTTACTTGACAGGGTTTATGCTTCAAATGACGGTTATCTCAGATATTATGATTTAGCAAGCTTTAGAAGTTTTATGCATACAACTGCTAAAACTGGTTATCAAGGAAGAGAACAAAGTACATCAGATTCTAACTATTGGATTGGTTCAATGGGTTGGGGCAGTACCGACTTTGATACAGTATTTAGATATGGTTCTGGATTTATTGATGGTTGGAGTACACCGGCTAATACACCTTCAGGAACATCCCATTGGGTAGGATTTAATGCGCTTCATTATAATTCTGGAACTACAGATTATGGTTGGCAAATGATTATGGGAGCTGGTACTAACGGTCTTCTATTTGTAAGAGGAAAATGGAATAATGCAGGTTCATGGGCGAAGGTTTGGAATGCTGATAATGATGGTTCAGGTTCAGGTCTTGATGCTGACTTATTAGATGGAGCTAATTCCGCAGAAAATGGTGGAAGCACAATCCACAAATTAGCATCAAATGGATATTCACAATTACAAAATTGGACAAACGTAGCTGGAGATGGTTTATATTCAAGTAGCGTTAATGGTTTCCACTTTTATCCTAATGCAGGAAGTAGTTATGCATCCGCTAGAGTTAATGGAAGTAGAGGTGGATATGGTGGACTATATGATTCTTATGGTGCAGTTCATTGGATGTTTGATTCTTCAGGTAACGGCGGTAACTATAGACAAACTAATAGTAGATGGTATGACTATCATCATGTAGCTAATAATTGTACAGGTATAACTGCTTCTACAACTTCAAGTTCATATTCATTATATGTAACTGGTGCAATATATGCAACTGGTGACATTGTGGGTTCTTCAGATGAAAGACTGAAAAAGAATATAAAAGTAATAGATAATGGACTAGAAAAAGTATTAGCATTAAGGGGTGTTACATACGAGTGGAAAGATTCTGAACATGATAATGATTCATCATCAACAAACACAACCCCAGAAAGAATGGGTGTTATAGCTCAAGAATTATTAGACATAGTTCCTGAGGTTGTGACACACGATAAAGAGAATGATAGGTATGGAGTTGAATACGGACATTTAACAGGATTACTTATTGAAGCAATAAAAGATTTAAATAAAAAAGTTGAAGACTTAGAAAAGAAATTGGAGGAAAAATAATGGCAAATTTGAGAACAGCAACATTTTATGATGGGCCTTTAAATCCCATAGATGATAATGATGACAAACTCATTATTGATTATGATGATAACACACAAAAGATTTTTGATAAAGATAGCGATGTATCTGCAGAATCTACAAAGGTAAAAGCAATATATAACGCTTGTTTTAGTTAGGAGAAAAAATGGCAATAACATATACAATAGACGAAACGTTTACAGGTAAAAGAACTATACAAATGCCTGACCCAGATAACGCTGGTCAAACTAAAGATGTAGTAAGTGATGTAAAAGATATACAAGTAACTTTTAAATCAGACAGCCCAAAGATTGACCACACTAGAACAGTAAATGTCTGTTATGATTCTAGTGGTAACTACGATCATTCTGCAACATTAGCTAGAATCGAGGAAGTGAAAACGGGATTCGGCCATAAGGTATCAGTTGG
>Ga0209503_10001972_pt1 | contig 10287 bp, 4 predicted proteins | sample SouAtlMetagenome_2_FD_187448 | JGI IMG/M metagenome (GOLD analysis project Ga0209503, IMG submission 187448) | Marine eukaryotic phytoplankton communities from Atlantic Ocean - South Atlantic ANT15 Metagenome (SPAdes) (version 2) | ecosystem: Environmental > Aquatic > Marine > Oceanic | place...
TCTGTAAAGATTGCTGTGTTTGATCCTGATACTTCAGTTGATCCAGAAACAGATGTAGCAGTATTTACGTGATACGTACCACCTTGTTGTGTTCCTGTTGAACCAGAAGCCAATAGATCAATTGCTGGGTGTAAAAAAGTATCTTTTACATCCGTTAAATTCATTGCTTGAACTTGTCCTGATGAGTTGTAATATACAGGCCACGTTTTACCAGTATCTGCCGTAGGCGATCCTGCTGTTCTAGTTTCACTTACTTTGTCGTAAGATACGGTTACCGTTTGTGGTTCCTGTGTTGTTCCTTCACCTGGGAATGAACTTGCACTTGTTGATTGAGCACCAGCAGATTTTCTTGTGTCGTTAATAGCTGAAAGTGTTCCACTAGAACCGACAACAGATAATGCTACACTAGGACTCAATGAGTATTGATAGACTGCCTGGTCAACAATTTCTGCGACCTTTGTTGTGTCCATCTCTCGTAGATTGCCTGAATCTACGTATAAGGGTTTTCTTACTGCCATAAAATCTCCATATTTTTAATCTTTGTGGTACCACTTCTTATATCAGTAAGTACCTGTTGTATTTATATTTATATTATCTAAGCACCTGCCGCAAACATTGTTTTAACTACGGTTCCACCAGAGTCAATTATCTGCAAGGTTACTACACTTTTTAGTTGATCTTGCCCTATGGCGTCATCTGCCATATTTGCCTCAGCAACCGTGTCTAACCCTATCATAGTGCCAGTAACAACAGCACTACTACCTGTAGTGACTATTGTACCTGTTTCATTCGGTATTGTTATTGTTCTATCTGCCGTAGGGTCTGTTACGGTAATAGTAGTTTCGTGTGCGTCATCGGTAGCACCCTCAAATATAAGAGATTTACCTGCATTTAAATTTAAATGTGACCCAATTCTTAATGTTCCCGTAGTGTTTGTTATGTTCGTATTAGCAGCACTCGGGTTAATTTGTGTTGAACCTGCTTGAATTGTACCAGCAGCAGTAACATTATCGTTAATTGTTATTGTATCGCTATTTGTACTTAAAATCGTGTTACTTCCAAAAGTAATTGTACCTAGAGTATGAGTACCTGTACCACTAGCAGTAAATTCACCTGCGATTGTTACATCATCTCTTAATGCGTATGTAACCGTATCTGTTGCTGAAACCGTAGGTACTATCTGATTAGCTGCACCTGCAAATGTCAAAGTTTGAGCATTACCTACTGCCTGTGTATTAGAACCATCTGAAATAGTAAATGATAAACTACCTGCAATAGAGGAATATAATTCGTTTACAGCACCTATAACAGACGTAGCAGATATATTAGAATCAAGTGTAGCAATATCGCCAAAGTCAGTTGCCGATAAAGCATTAAATTGGGTTCTAAATTCTTCTAACGTTTGTGAAGCAGTTATTTGTCTTGCAGCCATTATTGTTTTTTAATTACCTCTTTAAATAGTTTTTTAATTTCAAATAATTCTTGTTTTAAAGTATTTATTTCTTTTATTGCACCTCTTAACTCATCACCTTGTTTTTGTCTAGTCTTGTGACGTGACATATACAATTGAAATTCAGACTTGTTTACATTCACTATTGCGTTAGAGCTTGTATCTCTTACTAATCCTGTGAATCCTTCAACTCTTAATTTACTCATCTTATACCGCCAATGCTATTCCTCTCATATCTCTTAATACAGGAGGGTAAGATGAAATACTACCTTTCATAACTATTTTTAATTGAAAAGCAGTAAAGTCATTTATATCACTTGCTGTATATTTGTATTCTTTAAATGTAACATCATCTTCAGCAGGCACAATAGATGAATCTGGACTACCATCTGAATTGAAAGGTGTCCAACTTAAATCATTTAATTCATCGCCATCTGTTGCAACTCTAAAATACATTTCAACTTCAGACGTTGATCTTATATTTGCAGTTAGTCTAATGTCTAATGCTTTTGAGTTGTTTTCTAATAATACTGGTTTAGTACAATAAACAGCAGCTGATGATGTACCTGTGTTTGCTGTATCAGCAACAAAGTTAGGAGTGTTACTTGAAGTAGGACTATTCAATCTGTTTTGAATAGTAAATGCACTCATTCTTTGAGTATCTAATACAGGAGAAAGTTTAGTATTAGTAGTTGTTAATTCTAATATTGTATAGAAAGATTTACCACCAGATATACTTTCGTTTGTTTCGTTTATTTCACTTGCAACCATTTGTGGTGCTGTGAAAGCAATATTGTCATTACCTATTACAGCAACTTTGTTTGCACCTGTTGTTAAAGCAAATTCTGTTTCTGATCCGTGTATTGATCTACCAGATGTTGTTCTTACAAAGAAGTCTATATTAGTATCTGGTAAAGTTACGGTTTGTATACCACCTAGATTTAATACATCAAAGACTCTGTTTTGTGTTGCTGTTACAGCAGCGCCGCCAACATCACCTGTTGCAGAAGCATTTGATGAACTTGTAGATGTAATATCGTAACTATCTAAAGTTACGTTTGAGATTGCAGTATATGTACCATTAATTTTATCGTGTGCAATACCATTGTGATCACCACTAGGTACACCAGCGATTGTAACGTTATTACTTGTACCGTGCATACCATGGTTAGGGTGGAATACTCTAATTACTTTAGAACCATTTGTTGTTCTTAAAGCATTATTTTTAAGTGTTCTTGTTCCTAATGTATCGTTAGTTAATGTAACCGTACCTGTAACTTGACTAAATTCTGCTCTTCTTAATTTGAATTTCATATCTTCATTTTGTTCAGCAGACCATGTCATACCATTCTGTGATTTAAATAATACACCAGCATATGGTTGAGCAGATATTGTTCTATTTGTATCTAATGCTGTGTCACCTATTCTTGCTACATAAGCATTGTATTCTTGTGAGTTTGCCATTACAACAAAACAATACTCTACGTTTGATTGTATGTAAACAGGACTTGAAAAAGTAAATTTAGTTGCAGTTGTACCATCTGTACTTGTGTTTACTGAACCAGGATTTAAAGTTACTTCCGAGAATGGTAATATTTTCTGACCTGGGTAACCATTTACAACGTTTCTTAATTGAACCGTTACTGGTATAGCAGAGTCTTTTGTACTAAAGAATATATCAACAGATGTTAAGAATACACCACCTTCATCATCTATTAAGAAAGTTTGAGCAAGTGGGTCATGGTAACCAACTTGTCTTTCTTCCGTTCTTGTAGATGTTCTAGTAATAGTTTGATTTTCTGTTACACTTCTCATCTCTACACGAGCTTCTCTACTTGATATAATAGTTTCTCTTACCGTTTCTAATAAACCTCTTGCAACGTATTCAACGTTTGCAGCTGTTTCAACATTAGCGTTAGTTAAACTATTTGAAGATGAACTTGTTAATCTGAATAATCTTTGACCTGTTCTCCATCTAGGATTTGAACTAGTTTTAGGATCAGGTATTGCAAATGTACCTTCTACTTTACCATTAGCGTCTGTAACTAGATTACCACCTAATGCACCACCTGATGGTGTTACGTAAGATGTTATGTCTATATTATCAAAGAAAGGATAAACTCTTGTATTAGGTTTTAATCTTGTTGCAGTAAATGATAATGTTCTACTTCTAATGAAAGGAACAAATGCAACTGAAACAACTCTATCACCGATAGATGTTCTTACCGTTTCAGGTACAGCAACTGCTCTAATTCCTGTTCTTGTTTGTGATACTTGTTGAGCAGTAGTGACTTCTTCTTTTGCCATTACTCTCCAACCATGACCACCTCTTTTTCTATATGTACCTACATTTTTTCTTTCTGTTTCAACAGGTCTTCCTGTCCATGTATCTTGCCATGAATTCCAAACCGTTGACATAGGAAATTCTGATAACTGACCAGAGTTACCTGTATTTTTAGTTAAGTTATCCCAACTACCGTTAGGGTTATTAATAACTAATTCTGGTGCTCTTTCTGTTTCTTTCCATTCATCACCTGGAGGTGTTAATTCTATTGAACCTATCCATGTAAATACACCAAATGGGTTTACATTGATAGCCTTACTTGCATAAGGTTGATCTATAAGTGTTGATTCTGTATAAGGTAAAGTAATTAGATCACCAGTTTTTTGATAACTATGATCTGTTCTATCGTCTGCCACTATTGCAGTACCGTCATCATCTCTTTCAATTAATGATATAGCGTCTTCATGGAATGTAGGTCTTAATTCACCGTTTGCATAATCTATAGAAACTTTGTAATCTTTATTTCCTACATCACCAATACCGTGACCTGTAAAGTTATCTACTACGAAACCATTTTTAAATCTGTCAAAACCATTTGAGTCTTGTATTTGTAAATTCTGTGCAGCTGTTTCTAATAATGAAAGTTGAGTATAGTATTCAGTTGTTTCTATTCTCTTTTCTATTCTACCAATATCTCTCATTGTATATCGTTTGTTGTCAACGTGTTCTATACCAACATCAGCAGTATCTAATGTATATGCAGGTAAAAATAATGTGTATAGGTGCATTGCATTATCTAATGTACCAGGTACTCTTGGCTCTAATGAACTTGCACCTTTTAATACTTTAAAGTTACCTTCTTTATCAATGAATATTTTATCTACTCTTCCTAAATAGTATTCAAAATCTGATCTTACGTCTGAATTAAACTTAATAGGATTTACAACTGAAGCACCAGTACCATCAAATGATCTATCTTGGTTACCTGAATTGATTGTACTTGCGTCATCAACTCTAGGTCTAAAGTCTAAACTATCTCTTAATTCAAATCTAGTACCTGTATTTGTTGAAGTGTAAGCAGGAATGTCTTCATAACTTATTGCTGAATATGAATCAACATCAAAATAATCTCCTGCACTATGAGAGTAATAGTTAAAGTTTACAAGTAATCTACCTGTTGGTGTTAACTCACCAGTTTTTAATTTTATTCTACCTACATCATAGAAGTTATCTCTTTGACCTGTATCTAAATCAAACCTATCTGTAACGTCTGTATGTGATGTTGTTGCAGCCGTACTAAAGTCAGGCGCCATGTAAATTGAATTGATAGCAATTACGTCTGCTTTTTGTAAACTAATTGTACCACTTTCTATTGTTGCCTGTGTAGCAACAGCAAGTGTTTCATTACTATTTAAAGTTTTTGTTTTAGATGTGCCAATAGATTTATTAACCGTTAGTAATACTTTAATATCGTGTGCAGCGTAATTAGCACCAAAGTCTAAAGTTAAAGTCGTCTTTGCACCATTTAGTGAAAAGATTGCAGAACCTTCGTGGTTGTTACCTGTTAAACTTAATGTATCTCCTACAGCACTTGCAGAACCAGAACCTTTAGCCGTAACCGTTACCGTGTAATCACCCTCTGCTAAATCAGCAAATGTTTCGTTTACACCAGCAGAGAAAGTACCTATACCATCACCTGTAAGTGTTTCTAATTCATGTTTTCTAAATATGTAAGTTGTATCTGAAGCATTACTATTTGCAGTAGTTTTTAATGTTTTAATATTTTCATATGGCAATTTAAATATAGAAATATTTTTTTCAGGTTGTTGTATTTTTGTTCTTCTTCTTGTTGCAATTGTTTTTGTAGATACGTCTGATCCACCAACAGCAGCAGATAATGTAAGTGAACTATTACTAATTACAGCTTCTACTAATCTTGTTATTGATGAAGCACCATCTGTTGTAAATGATATTGAATCACCAACAACTAATTCCTCTGTAAATCTTGTGTTGAAACCTGTAACAGCAGTACCAGAGTTTGCAACTGATAATGTACCTGTCAATGTTGCATTGTCACCACTTGTAGCGTCTAATGCTGTGTCAGCAGTAAATGTTGGACTGCCTGATTGTGCGATTTGTTTAACAGCAGTAATATCATGTGAAGTTACACCTTTGAAACCTACAGCGTCTGCTTGAATAACTGCTGTGTTACTTGATGTGCCACCTGTAATAGTTTCTCCTGCAACAAAATTACCTTGTACGTTTGATACAATAACAACACCATGTACAGCAGTACCACCTGAAGCCCATGCAGTAGATGATCCTGTATTAATTGAAGTTGTTCCGTCTGTAGCAAATAATTCAAAAGTTGTTGATGTTGGATTTCTAACCGTATGAATAGCATTAATATCAGTCATACCAACAACACCTGCAATTGTAATTTGTTGACCTTCTTTGAATTTATGACCACCTGAACAAGTTACCACACAAGGATTTGCTTGTGAAGCACCTGTGATTGTTGCAGTTTCAGTAGTAGATAATGCTTGTACGGTTGCAGTAGCACCTGAAGTACTACCAGTTACGGTTTCACCCGTTGTAAATGCCTGTGCAGTTTTAATATTTAAGTGTGTAAATAAAACAATATCAAAAAGATAATGTTTGTAAATTGAAGTTGTAGGAAATATATTTGAAGCAGCAGTACCTGAAGAATATTCAAACCCTCTACTTTTTGCTCTACCGATTGTAGTAATACCTGAATTTGATCCTGTGTTTGCAGTACCACGTGAACTTGTAGCTTCGTTATGTAAAGTTAAACTTTTGAATGCCTCAACACCAGAAGCATTTGCAATATCAGGAGAGTTATAAACGTTAGTTACATTTATAAAGTTACCTACATCAAATCTTGTATTGAAATTATTTTGTGTATCAAAATCTCTTGCCTTGTCAACAGGTATAAAAGTCGTTGCGATTGTGTCAATCTCATAACCTTTTACATATGCTTTTCCTGGAGAAAATCCTACTGCAAGTTTAGTAGCGTCACCACCATCACTTGAACTAAAGATACCTCTATTGTTACCTGAAGATAAATGTTCTCTAACATCTATGTCAAAAGGTTTTACAACATAGTCACCACTTTCGTCAAATGTTCTACGAGCAAGTGTATCTTCTAATACAGCATATTCAGTTGTTCTAACTTGGTTTTGTAATACACCACTTGATAGTCTTAACAATTCATAGAAGTTACTATCATCGGTACTAGATAATGCTTTTTTAGCTAATGTTAATTCAATTTTAAATCTGTGAGCACCTGGAGCGTTTGTATTTGAAACGCCTTGTGCATTATCATTTAGGGATGTATCATCGCCTGGTGTTACAAATGATTCTGTAACCGTAAGACCAACTCTATAACTAGGAGTATCAGAATATTTTTCAAGTATTAAAGTTTGTGCAGAAACTTGAACATGAAAACCATTAATGTAATATGTACCTTGTTTGATTTGTGCAGCTGAACCAGTATGGCAACTAGCAACAACTGCTGTTGAAGTATTAGAAGATGTTATTGTTTCACCGTGTGTAAAAGGTATTTGTGCTCCATCAGAAGCAGTCTTTTGATATTTAACAAATAGTGTATCTGGATCAGTACCGTCTGTAGCAACAGCGTTTACAACTTTAGCAGTAACGCCTGAAGTACCACCTGTTAATGTAGTATCAATATATGTAGATATATCACTAACAGATTTAGATGTTAATTTAACAGCATAGTATTTTAAATCATAACCTATTTCACCAGGTATGATCATTGCACCTTTATCAAAAAGGTGATCAGATAAACTTTCTATTTGATTTTGTAATTGAGTTTGTGATTGAGTTAATTCTCTAGCCTGTACAGCAAATGCAGGTCTAAAAAGTACTCTATGAAACTTTTTAGATTCTGTGAAATCATCATAGTATGGACTAACATTAAAGTCAGTTGGACTTGGCATTTATTTTCCTCTATATTAAAACTCAATTATGAGTTTGATATTTTCAGTTTGATCGGTTGCTCTTGTAATCTTTGTTCTATTCTCTACATATAGTAAATCACCAGAGTCATGTTTTAATTCTGGAGCAGAATATCCTGAAGTAAATGAAACGTTGTTTACCGTTTGAGTTGAAGCGTCAGGAGTACCTGTTGCACTTGAAGCCTGACCTGTAATTACGTTTGCACCCGAAAAAGCAGTTACATTTCCATTACTATCAGCACCAGCGTCATTATGCCTTGTCTGAACGTAATATAAAATTTTGTTTGTTGAATCCCACTCTACAACTATACCAACAGCACCTGTACTTGCCTGATTAATTTCTTCATCTGGTGTAAAAGTACCTGGTGTTGGAGAGGCTGCAATCTTAACTGCATATGTGCCTCTTAATGTTGTTGCAGAAGCAGCTGAACCAGCTGCGTTTTGAGGGTCTTTGATTAAACTAATTTTTCTAAAGTCATTTGCAGCTGTAAAGTCACCAGAGTTAGAACTTTCTGTTCCTTCTAATGATGTATTTAACATTACAAAGAATCCACCTAATTCTTCTATAGCGTTTTTACCATGACCACCTTTTGGTGGAATGATAACATCTAATTCTGCACCTGAACCAGCACCACCTGCATTTGTAGCTGCAATGATGTCAGCGTTTCTTATGTAACCTGAAGTGTAACCTGTGCCAGCAGTTGTTACCGTTACAGCAGTTATAGCGCCTGAAGTTAAAGTTACAGAACAAACACCTGAACTACCATCACCTCTAATTGGTATAGCAGTTATTGTTCCAGATGTACCACCACCTGAAACCGTGTAACTTGATCCTGCAGTTTTAATTCTTACCGTATCTAAAGCACCGTCAACAGCAGCGGCTGCAACGGTTGAGTTTGTTGCGACTGCCATAAAGTCAGTAGATAAAAAGTTTGCTTGTTGGGCAGCAGATAAAGTGTACATATATTTCCACTTGTATCCATCACCAGTTGTAATAATTGATGTTCCAGTACCTGTTGGTTCTACCGTTGAAGCAGTATCACCATCATTGTCTAAACATTTGTAAACATTTCTGTCTGAAGTTAGTACATAGAAAGTTGCGTCATATAAAGTTGTTGCACCACTATTTGCTGTTTGTCTTGTAGATGTACTACCTGTTATAAATTCTTCGTAATCGTGTCTGTAAATATCGTATGTTGTTCCTGTTGCCCAATTTCTTCTTGGTATTGCAAAAGAAACATCTGAACCTGTAATTTTCTTTGCAGCCAACAGATCATCAAAGTTTTTAAACTCGTTAAGTACACTATCACCTGGTGTTGTAGGTGCTGTTTCTGTACCTTCGTAATCTGTTCTTGCGTCTGGTCTAGTTATAGTACCAAAATTCTGTGCTCTACCTATTCCTAGATAGTAAACTGTAGCAGCAGTTTCAGAAAATGATTCCTGGAATTGTTCTGCATTATTCAGTCTAAATTTGTTTGTTATTATTGCTGGCATTTGTTATTCCTCTTTATATTTATAATCAAAATTATTATGATCCTGCTCCTATTATTGTTTTAACCGTTGATCCACTAGAGTCTAATATGTTCAAAGTGACAGCACTTACTAATTCTGTAGATGATACGGTGTTTGCTTGAAGAGCTGCAACACCTGTAACGTTGCCTGATCCATCAAAACTTGCTGATGTCCATACTACGTCACCTGTCATGCCTATTGTACGACCTGTTGCTAATGCAGTTGCCGTATCGGCATTACCTGTAACAGCACCCGTAACGTTACCTTCAATATTTGCTACAAGTGTTCCTGTTGTTATTGATAAATTGCCTGTATCTGAAGCAGTTGCAGTTGTTGTACCTACAACGAACTTGTCAGCAGACTCGTCCCATGCGATTATGGCATTATCTCCAGTAGAACCTCTTTCCATAATGATACCTGTATCATTGGCATTTGAAGTTGCACCAGAGTTTAATTCTAATAAATTATCATCAATAGTAGTGTTTGTTGAATTAACAGTTGTTGTTGATCCATTAACTACTAAATTTCCTGTTACTGTATGATTTCCTGAAACTGTTACATTACCTGAAAAAGTAGCTGCACCAGCTTCTGACATATCAAAAGTTAAAGCAGTGATTTCAGAACCACCATCATTACCTTTGAAGATCATATCTTTATCTGATACGGCAGATTTAATTACAAAATCAGTTGATGAGTTTGTAAATCTACCAAATTCTGTTCCTGCGTCTTTTAAAATAACGTCAGCACCGTCAGCGTCTAATATAATATCAGTAGTTGCGTCTAAAGTTATAGCTGCACCTGAATCTATTTCAGCAATCGTTGGTGTTGTTAAGACTTTATTAGTTAATGTTTCTGATCCTGTCAAAGAAACAAAACTATCACCTTGTAAAGCAGTGTTAAATTCTGCTAATGAACCAGTAACACTATTACCAGTACCACCTAAATCAAGTGTTTTGTTAGTAAATGTGTTTGTTGATGAAGCAGTAACGAAACCAGACGTTAAAGTAGATCCGTCACCGAATGCTGTGTAGATTTCATTA
>Ga0209503_10001974_pt1 | contig 10285 bp, 9 predicted proteins | sample SouAtlMetagenome_2_FD_187448 | JGI IMG/M metagenome (GOLD analysis project Ga0209503, IMG submission 187448) | Marine eukaryotic phytoplankton communities from Atlantic Ocean - South Atlantic ANT15 Metagenome (SPAdes) (version 2) | ecosystem: Environmental > Aquatic > Marine > Oceanic | place...
AGCAGATCGTCATGCGGGAAGACATGGTAGTGAGCGGGAATACCTTGGTGGTGAAGACGTACGGGGAGAATTACCAAACGAAGGCATACCCGTACATGATCACGGAGGCGAGGTATGTTCAAGGGCCTCAAGGTACGGATTGCACCTTGACCGTGGAGTGGGCCATCAGCAAGCACAAGTTGAGCAAGATGATCGAGGATCGCTTGAATAATTTCGGTAGGAAGCAACAGGCGGAGATCCAGCAGCGCGAGTTGGCGTACATTCAACAATACGTGTCCAACAAACAGTAAAATTTATTACGTAACAAGTATATTTATTATATTTTTATAATTTTTTTAAAGGTGGCTGCTTCGGGCAGCGTCGTTTTGGTCTCTACGATGCATTGGTGTGCGGTGAACAGCCGGTGCTTGGAACAGAAACTTTTGTTGCATTTGCACACGATGGTTTGCTCCACCAAACTCAATTTTTTCTTGCAATGGGCGCATTTGGGTTTCTTCGGCATGTCTGTCTTATATTTGATTTTATCCAGAGAAAAAAAAACACCTACCTCCAACATGGCAAAAAATAAAATCGGACAATACATCAAATGCACTGGCAAAAGTACCGCCACCCGAATCACTTCCGGCCCTTCTTCGAGTCCTTCGAGGACGACGACGGTTGGGAATACTGTTCCAACACTTTAGCCTTGAATGCCCCGAGCAGTTGCTCTTCACTACCTCCTTCTAAAATTCGGCGTTTCACGTCGATCATCTCCAGCACGTTCCTGAATTCCTTTATCCCCGCATTTAACCGGGTCAAGTGATCAAAAATCGGCTTGTGGGTGTACGTGCAGAACCGATGCATCGTCTCGCTCTCTTGGTTCGCCTGCTCCACGAGGGCTTCTCTGGCTTTGCTTTCGTCGTACGGTTTGTGGTCGCGTTGGTACTGGCACCGCCACAGATAAATTTTTCTGACATAGTCTTGCACTTGCTCCATCGGCAACGCCTCCACCTGGTCATGTTGGTATTCGTAGACGGTCACTTGCGGGTCTTTGGCCAACTCTTTCAACCGCTCGTTGGTCAATCGCTGTGGCTTCTGCTCGCTCATGTTGTTTTTTTTGGTTGCGTTGAAAAAAAAACGATAGGAAAACTACCGCGTTCGTATCGAATCAATTATTAATAAAACCCTACAACAAAAACCAGCGGGGTTACACGTACAATACACACACCATTGCAACCGCACCCAATGTCTAGTTCCGATAGCGATGCTTACATGGAGGAGGAGGGGCCCAACGAGTACGATTATGAGGATGGGTTCGTGACCCCTGATCGTGAAGATTCACCGGAGGCGGCAGAATCGGCAGATGATGATCAAGGGGAAGTTGGCGAGCGCGATTTGACGGAGGAAGAATTGGCCATCTACCGCGCTTCACAGCAAGAGGGAGGAAGGCGCCGCAGCCGGCGCAATCGCCGTACCGTGGAAAGGTACCAGGATCCAGATTATCATCGCCTGATGTCGGATAATGGCAGGGATGCCTTGCCGGACGACGAGAGTGTGATGGTGCAGCAAGAGTCGGACGACGAGTACCAGCCGGAAGTCGGAGATTTTTCGATGGACGAAGAGTCGGAAGAAGAGTCGGACTTAGAATAACGACAAGGTTAAACTTATATATTTTTTTAAATGTCGCAACGCCGGAGAGAGGTCAGACTGCAATCCCCCTCGAATGCCAATTCACACTCGGTGCATTCGGCTCTCGGGTGATTGGCATCCACATAATTCGGGCTACCGTAGTAGAAATAATCCCTTTGGTACTCGTCAAAATGCCCTCTATCGTCTTCGGATAAGTCATCCAAACCCTTCCAAATGCCCATTTGGCGGAAGGCATCGGTGGTGTATATCCAAAACTCTTCCTCTTTCGAGTCGTCCTCCAACCATTCCTCAAACGTCAGTTCTTTGAATATTATTTTTTTTTGCTGTACCAAATCGATCTCCATGGTCTTCATTTGTTCCTTCAAATCGGTCAATTTTGGCTCCATCTCGTTGATTTGGTCCTTCAACTCAGTCAATTCATCCTCCGCGTTTTGTTTTTCGCGTTCCAACTGACGATGTTGGTCGTACAGTGCTTGCAATTTGCGTTTTGACATTATTATAATAACTGATGTAGTGTTTTTTTCAATATATTGTATATTTATTTAATTGTATATGTATTTATTTATTAAAAAAATTAAAACGCGGTATACCGCTACACCCGTGTGATCCAGTGACAAGGGATATTATCAACAATTTGTCCATCGTCGTATTTAATGTTATAACCTTTTTTCACTTTTTTTAATACGGTTCCGTAGAACTCTTTACCAATCCACTCCTTGTAATCGTCGCGGTCGTCTGTCTTCCATGTGACCCGTACACGTTCCGTTTCGTGTTGGCGTTTTCGTTTGCGTTTACTATTCGGTTGCACCTTTTGCACCTGTTGCTCCATTTCCAGATAAAGACGTTCCAACGTTTGCAAATATTGACAAGAGCGCGTTTTTGCCAGTATGATGCTGATCATCGGGGAGGTTTCCGAATATTGCACTTGATGTGCCTTCGTCAACGTATCCGGTCTTATCAACAGGGCTTTGCGCACCCCATGTCGAATATGACCGGTCGTGAAGGTGACGATGAGGACACCGGAATCGTTCAATTTATCCGCGGCCATCAATATGTCCTTTTCTGGATCCCAACCAGTCGTTTGACTTCGCTCCGGTGTGCCGCAAAAATCCAAGTATATACAATCGTATCTGGAATGCAGTTTCCGCAACACGTCCGTCGAAATTCCAACCATCGATTTGGAGTGCCCCGCATCTTTTGCCAACTCAATCACATGCTCCTCATCGTTGATGACAACGATATTGGCGGGATCCAATCCACGAGCCACCAATGCTTTCGAGGATTGCAATGTTTCGGCATCGATGACAACGGCTTTGCTGCTTGTCGTTACAAGCGGCAAATGAGCAATAAAATTATTCATAGTCTGCTTCATCGTAGAAGATCGTTTTAAACTAGCATTGTAAGGCATTATTATTAAAAAAAAAATAGTACAAAAATAGTACAAAAACACAAACTATAATATTAAATACATATATATTTTTATATATATATATTGGATTATATCCTTTGTTTTAAAGCGGTATACCGGTATTTGTTCGGACTTACGCTCGTTTCCATGACCCATCATGTCTTCGTTTCAACCTACTTTGTTTCAAATTGTTCTTCCATGGTCCCTCATAGACAATGGATCCATCGGTTCGTCGCATTTTACCATGTCCATGTCGCAAATCGTTCCACCAATCGCCTTCATACACTGTTCCGTCCGCATACGTCATGCTTCCGACTCCACAACGTTTGTTGTTTTGCCAGTGGCCTTCGTACGACGTTCCGTCGGCATAGGTCATGACCCCCCTCCCGGATCGGGTGTATTTGAGTGTGCCAGCACGGAGGGTACCCACGTATTTGTTCCCTGTGTCAAAGTATGTGCACGTGAAGATTCCAATTTTGTTCCATTGTTTGGAAGGGGGTGCTGCTCTTTCCCATTCGCCTTCGTATGAGCCTGCTTCGACGAGGAAACGCGTTTTCGAACTTTGAACCTTTTTCATCTCCGTTTCCTGTGCAACAAACACGCCTTTTCCATGCGATGCCCCATATTTGAATCTCCCGGTATAATAATCCCCGTTGGACCACGTATATGTACCCATACCACATTTCACGCCGTGTTTCCACTGACCCACGTATACCGACTCGGTATCTTTGTATTTCATGGTACCCCTTCCATGGTACGTTCCATTCCAGAACTCGCCAGAATACACTTGTAAAGGTCTCGTTTCAATCCCTTTTCCATGTTGTTCGTTCTTTTTCCAAAATCCGTCGTATTGACTGCCGTTGTCGTATGTTTGCATACCCTTCCCATGGCGTGAATCGTTTCGCCATTCTCCTTCGTATTTTTCTCCATGATTACAAAAGATGCCCTGTCCATGGCGTTTTTTACCCCTAAAGTCACCGATATAATGTGTGTGCTCGGAATACTTCAACTTGCCGTGCTTGAATTTATTATTTTCAAAAGTACCGTCAAATGTATACCATTTATTATTATTATTACTGAACTTATAATTCCCTTTGTTGCGCTGGTTATTTTGCCATGTGCCAGTATAGATCGAGAGGACAATATTGTTTCTCTTGATGATGGAGGTACCCGTATCGATTTTGTCATCGTTGAATTCGCCGACGAATGTACTTATGAATATGCTTTTATTGTTATCCCATCTCTGTATTTGGTTGGCATGTCCATGTTTTTTACCCCATTGAAATGGTCCTACATACACATTCTTGTCCCACGCCAACACGCCATCCCCATGATGTTTGTTTAATATTGTAGGGCCTACATATATTTGTTCTTTTCTCAATATAGCACGTCGAAACATGCGCAATTCTTTCAAATTGTGCATCGCCATTAAAAACAATTCCTCGTTGCTATCTTTGAAATTGCATACTAGCAACCAATAATAGATGGACTTCGGATCGTTGGTCGGATTGACAACATCATACATGACATTGCTCTTCAAAAACTCGTAAACACATCGTGCATATGGCTTACCAACAAATAAAATTTCATTCATGATTTATTTTTAATTAATTTTATATATATATATAAGATAGATTATATATTATTATTATTTTTAATTACAATATTAAGAACCAGCGATGAAGTATATATTTAAAAAAAAAAGCGGTAAACCGGTATTATACGGCTCCGTTCGGCAAGGAGTAGACCGTATTCGATTTCACGTACTCTTTGAAAAAGCCGTCCATTCGCGGCAGTCGCAAATCAATTTTTAACCAGGCAACTTTTCCGTTCGGGATCGGATAGCCAAACATGCGCTGGTGCTGCAACGGCGACAAAATTTGTAGCCCCCAATCGTCACTTAGGCAAAGATTGGACTTCAATTCGGCCACCATGTCGTCGGTCACCACCTGGTGATTTTTCCAGTGGCGCTGGATATCCAAATCCGGCATCAACAGACTCATTTTGAATGGACCGTCTCACAATATTACTCGTCGTCTAAACGAACCACGACTGCATCTTGGATGGAACGAACGGTACCGATGCACGGAGTAATGCGCACCGTCACGGTTGCTTCCGGTACGGAGTCGATCACGATGACGGGATGCACTGGAAATCGTCGCCGCCAATGTCGGATGTTTCTCTGTATATTTTGGCAACTACGGGCAGTGAGAAACAAACAAATGTCCAACAATCGGATGCACGTGGCGCCAATGATTATGACGGTGTACAAAAGCAGACAAATGGATACCAAAATATAGATTGCCGTCAACACAACATGGTCTTCGCTCTCCCCCATTTACATTTTTTTTCTACACACTTAATAAAAACCCCAAAAATGAATAAAATTGTTCTCCTACTCTTGACCTTGTTTTTACTTTTTATGGCGCCAACTAATTTGGCGGGGGCTGGGGGTAATAGTTGATAACATCGAAATACCTTACCGGTATACCGGACTGGCATTTTCAATTCAAAGCATAAATCAAAGTATATATACTGGCCCCATTTACATTTTTTTTCTACACACTTAATCAAAACCCCACAATGAATAAAATTGTTCTCCTACTCTTGACATTGTTTTTACTTTTTATGGCGCCAACTAATTTGCAACGCGGCAACGCTGGCTGTTGACCTTGTTTTTACTTTATGGCCCCAACTAATTTGGCGGGGGCAATAGTTGATATCAAAAATACCTTACCGGTATACCGGTATTTCCAATACCTTTAAATTCAAAACATAAACAAAGTATATAGATTAGATATACATAAAGTAAAATATACTTATTTATTTTTTTAAATTCAACTATGGCAGCGTTGCCGTTCAGTGGGTTCGAAACGGTGCAACAAGAACCAAGCACCCATGAATCAATACAACGCATCTCATGGGACGAATACATGGAGCCGTTGAAGACGATCGAGTACGACGACCATGTCTCCATTCGAAACTTGGAGCAACATTTGCAAAGTGGGGAGGCCAATCCGAAATGGCTGAAGGCGAGGGAAGGGCGGGTAACCGGTTCCAAAGTCAGCGATGTCGTGGGTATGGGATACGACAACATTAAGGCGTTCAAGAAAAAGACGGGGAGGTCCGTGTACGAGAAACGAATGTCGTGGCCCGACATCCAAGCGCTGATGGAATGGAACAAAACCAGCAATTTCGAATCCGCGCTGCTCCGGAAATTGTTGACCTCGACATTCCGAGGCAACGAGTACACAAAATGGGGCAACGACCGGGAAGACGATTGCGAGCAACAATTCGTATTCACGCACTGCGACGACCAGGTGGAGTCGTTTGCCATGGAGCATTACGGGTTATGCATCGCTACGGACGAGTCGTGGAGGGCCATGTCACCGGACGGCGTGATCGAAGAGCGGTTCAAAGATGGCAGTGTCGGGAAGCATCTCTGTGAATGGAAGTGTCCGTGGCCATACAAGGGACGCTACCCGAACCGCGAGCCGAAATTTCGGCACAGCACCAACATGTACGGGCCGATCCAGGTCGCGGACGGCCAATGGTACCCAATTACCTTGTACTATTACTGCCAAATACAATGGGGGATGGGGCTGTTGCAGGAGCAGCATCTGTTGTATCCGAAGACGATGCCGGGGCATTGCAAATTGTGCGGCACGTACATCGACTGCGACACGAATGCGCTCCATTGTTGCACGGAGTCCGACATGCGCACCCATAGGGAGGGTATGTATTGTTATTTTGGGGTGTGGGCGCCGAAAAATCCGGATCGATACAAGTTTGGAATGGAGGAAAAATATTTTGCCTTCCAGGAAGTGAGCAAGATCCCGTTCAACGAAGACTTTTACCTCTGGATGAAGCATACCGCGGAGCCGTTCTGGAAAAAACGGTACTTGCCAGCGCGGTACCGGCAACTGTACCCGGAAGAATTTCAATGGAAAGCCAGGACCATTTTCGATCGAGAACCCATCTTTGCATGTATCCGCGAGTTCCTCGCGAAAAAGAAGAAGCAGGTCAATAATACCCAATTCGTGGATTGGGGAAGCGGCAACGGCAGCATGCTGACGCATGCATTACGCAATTACGAGACGGTCCTCGGGTTCGAGCGCGAAGCCTCGTTTGTGAAGGTGCAGCAAGAGCGCACCGTGATCCGAGACCTGTTGAACAGCGTTGAGGAGAACGTGAAGGAATTGCATCGGTGGTTGGATCCTGCCAAACCGACGGTGCATTTCGTGTACGATGGCGGCATGTATCCCACCGCCTTGTCTCAAAGCATTGCAAACAGTATACTTGGTTTCCAAGAGGTGTCTATTGTGTGTGTGGTGCTGAGCATGTGGCCGGCAAACAACGACAACCATTTCGAGGCGAAGGATTGGAAAGAGGCGTTGAAATACAGTGCGTGCCGGGAAAAGATAGAGTTGGTTGAGAGCGAGGATGTGGAACCCAGCATGCTGCTTCATCTGTTTTACCATAAAAAAATATAATACTTTTTATACTTTTAATTTTACCGGTTAACCGGTCGTGCAAAAATAAATAAACAAAACAATACCCTAATATATATATATATTTAAAATTAATTCATAAAAATCACAAACAGTAAAGATGATATCGTACGACGAGTTCAAACGGTTGGACGTCAACCATATAACGCATGGATCGCAACGCAACAATACACCCGAAAATCTTGAAGTAATTACGCACAAAGCGAACAATCAACATGCAATAACCAACCCGAACCGTAAATCCAACGTCAAGGCTCTATCCAAACCGATTTTAGGAAAGCGAAAATGTGCTGCCACCTGGACGGAATATGCAGGTGCCAGTGAAGCAAAACGCGTGTTGACCAAACAAGAAGGTAAGACGTTTTCTAGAAGCAGTATCACAGCAGTGTGTCGAAAGAAACGAACATCCTATCACGGCTACCACTTCCAATACAAAACGCAACCTGATCTCGACGGCGAAGTGTGGAAAGTGAATCCTTTTCTTCAGGTGCAATGCTCCAATTTGGGCCGCGTGGAAACAATATTCGGTATCAAAACCTTCGGATCGTCATCGGGAAAGTATTTGCGTGTTCAAATCCATGGAAAAGACTATCAAGTGCACCGGGTCGTTGCGCAAGCCTTTCATTGGGATGCAGTGCAACAACTGTACTCCCAACAAACCGAATGTACTGAGGATATCATGGCGTTCTGGAAAATCCTCCATGTGGATCATTTGAATTTTGACAAACGTGACAATCGTGCAAGCAACATCGTCCCAACAACCGCCAAAGTGAATTGTGGCCGTCAACCGTTGAACAGGAAAAGTTGTGCCGGTGCAAAATCCAAAATCATCAAAGGCCGGAAACTGGGAGCAAACTCAGAATGGGTCGAATACCCAAGTGCAAATGCAGCAGCGCGAACCTTGGGATTAAAACCCGGAAATATTTCCAAGGTCTGTCGAGGCAAATGCAAACGGACCGGAGATTACACATTTCGATTTGTGGAAGATGTCGATTTGGAGGGTGAAATCTGGAAACCGATCCCAAAAACATTATTTCCTGGAAAAAACGTGGAAGGGATGAAAGCGTCCAACAAAGGTCGCATCCTCACTAAAAAAGGCATCAAGACGTATGGAACACCATCGAAAAAGTATTTGGTATGTTGTGGTGGGTTGTATGTCCATCGATTGGTAGCAGCGGCGTTTTTGTGTGGGTATTAAAATATATATATTAAACCCTAATATACTGTAGCGACTCCGAAAAATTGTGGCCCATTTTTCTCGCTCGCACCATCATTTTTTTTATAGGATCTTCCAACTTGAACGTGAGGAATATCTTCCGCAGCATCCGGCTCCCTATTTCCTTCCCCAACCGCCGCTTGGTCGTCGCCTTCATCCGGTCGGTGAATTGGCTCGTGGTCAACGCCATAGGAGCCATTAAATATTCGTATTTAAATCGTTTCTGGTGCCATCGGATGATCTTGACCAGCCGGTCCGAAATTGGTATTTCTTGCGTCTTGTAAAACTTCGCCGTCTTGTACTCGTTGAAGACGAACATTCGCCGTTTCAAATCACAATAGTTGATACTTTTGTCGCTTCCAAATCCCATTTTCATGTTGTGGTAGTCATTCCGTCTTGGATCGTTGTACACGTACAAGCCCAGCCGCAATAAATCCTCCAAATCTTCGTCCGATCCTTTTCCTTCTTTTACTTTCTTGTACAACTTAGCCGTGGAGCGGTCGATGGTAGGCCATTCCATCCACAACTTCTTCTCGTTCGCATTTTTCTTCCGCTGCAACAATTTCGGCTCTTTCTTCGTGTACCCCGTCGGCTGGCTTCGTATCAACTCGTACGCGCTAGAATTTGGCGCCAGTTGTCGCAACACTTTGCGCAATGTCGAGTACACATTGAATGGTGCTCGGTACCGTTTCTCCACATAGGTTATGATTCGATCGATGTCCTTTACCAAATCGGCGTCCGGCATGGCAGTTGCCAGCACTTCCAGCCGTTTCCGATGGTTTGCCAGCGTAGTGGAAGCGATCGAACCGAACCAGGCAGCATCGAACCCTAAGTTCTTCAATCGCACGTCTTTGACGCCGCCGCTCAATTTACCTTTTAGTGGCTCCAACCACATGTAATGCCCGGACGTTTCCTTCGTTTCCGGCTCGTAAAACAGGTTGATCACGTCCGCGGCGTGCGGGTTGGCTTCCGCAAAGGAACCCACCCATCCGACACTTTCGTAGTACACGCGCAGTTTGACGTTGTACAAGCATTTGAACAGTGCATCGTGCAGTCCTGGTGTGTACTCGATTTGCTCTTTGTTTTTGGTCAAGTTGCGCTCGAATTGTTTGCGGTTGATGTCCACTACAGGGAGCATGTCTTGAAAAGCCTTGCACTGTGTTACCTTTTCGTTTTCAAACAACTTTTTGAAATCCTTCTTCAACGCCCGCATGGATGTATCGTGCGGCTTGATCTTCCCACTTTTCAACAGGTCTTTTTTGGTCGGATCGAATCCCTCCGGCAACTTGCTTTTTCCAGGTTCAATGTTCTTTGCTTTGGATGCTCGTAGAAAGGCGTAGTGGAAGCAGTTGCCGTTCCCCCGCACGTCGTGCAACAGGTAATCGGCCGCATCACTGTCGGTTGCATCGTCCAATTTTCCATCGATTTGCTGCATCGGCCATACGTATTGAGCAGACGATGGAGCAGCAGGGGCTTTTTTCTCTTCGGGTTTTTTCTCTTCAAGAAGCGCGGTTTTTTTCT
>Ga0209503_10001976_pt1 | contig 10277 bp, 10 predicted proteins | sample SouAtlMetagenome_2_FD_187448 | JGI IMG/M metagenome (GOLD analysis project Ga0209503, IMG submission 187448) | Marine eukaryotic phytoplankton communities from Atlantic Ocean - South Atlantic ANT15 Metagenome (SPAdes) (version 2) | ecosystem: Environmental > Aquatic > Marine > Oceanic | place...
GTCTGGTACTTGAAGTCGTCGACGATTGTGTTGTCGACCGGTTCGGTCACGCTCTTGCCGATGATCGCCCCGACCAGCTCGTACCGTTTGGGCTTGCAAGAGCCGGTGACCAGGTCCTCGAACCCCACCGCCCCAAAGTCCAGGATCCGTGCAATGGCGAGGGGCGACGTGTCGATCGTGTCCGGCCCATCGGGATTCACGCGAAGCCGGTTGATGGTGATGAAGAGCGTGTCGGGGAGCGCGGCAAAGCGCGACTTGACGGACCCCGTCACCACCCGCCCATCCTCGGCGGAGACCGGGAACCTGACCGGCTCCCCTCCCATGGCCGTCCTGTGGCAGAACGAGTGCATGAGGGCCGAGTAGAGCGTCTTCTTCGCGATCGAATCCTGGTGGATCACCACCAGGGACTTGGTCAGATACGCGTTGTGCACCGTTTCCTCCTTGGGGTTGCCAGGCTTTGGCGTTGTCTGGTACAGCGCAAACTTGAAAAAGGCCTCGTTGGGCGGGTGGATGTTGCTCTTGCGCTCGTCGGCCGTGAGCTTGAGCCATGAGCCAAGTTCTTCCACTATGTGCGTCGATTCGTAATCCTGGAACAGCTTGTCCACCTTGCGCGTCGCCATACTTGCGCACGTACGAGCTCGCAAGTTTGGTCCCACAACTGTCAAACGCGCGCGTAACGGTTTGCAACTTGTGGCCAAGGAACGCGCAGCAACGGCAGCACGGCCCGCCATGGCGGCCACCATCGATTATCAGTCGCCGAGCGAATTCATGCGATACATGTGGGCGACCCAGCAGAATCAGGAAGAAGACCTGCGCCCCCGCGTCAAGCCGCCCGGCAAGTGCCTCTCGGAGCGCACGGCGGCGGCGGCGGCGAAGAGGCCGACGACCGGTCGGCAGACCACGCTGCTCACGCACAACGTCCGGCCCGCGCGGTGGGCCTCCACGTGCATGGAGTTCAACGTCGACATCCTCGAGCTGGTGGCCAAGAAGCTGATGCGCGCCGGCGAGGCCAAGACGCTTCGCGCCCTGGCTGTGGTGAATCGCGAGGCGGCCGCGGCCGTGCGGAACGTGCTGCGAGCGGCGTGCAAGAAACTCCGCACAGCAGCGGTCGCGTACGCCGGGATGCAGGAGGAGCACCTGACGCACGACAACCGGACCGTCCCCGACGAGCGGCTCACCGAGGAGGAGCTCGACGCCGCCGACGCGTTGGAGGAGCGCAGGGTGAGGGCGCTGGACGACTACATCATCTGCATGGCGGAGTCGGGCATCCCAGAGGGCCGGCAACACGTTCTGGTGAACAAGCCGTGGTGCCGGTGGTTCCACAACAGCCGATCGATGCTCGGCCATCTGCAGTACGGGTGCGAGTTATGCAGCAGCGAGGAGTGCCGCGACTCGTACCACCGCGCCGGGCCGGTGGCGCTCAGCGTGTGCCGCGAGTGCGCGGCCACGCACCGCGTGCGGTTCACGCTGCACAAGGGCGAGCGGGACACCCCCTTCTTCTGGATCAACGACACGAACGCCAAGCTGCTGGTGCGCTTTCCCCGATGCGACTCGGAGGCCAACAACTACGCGTGCGCGCTGATGAGCAAGCGCGAGTCGCGGCGGCGGCGCTGGTTGGGCAGCCACATGCCCGTTGCGCGGCGGACCATCAAGCTCTCGCGCCGCGTGCACTACCAGAACTGGAACAGGACGCTCGCAGTGGAGTGGGAGTCCTTTGCGCACGACCACCACCTGCAAAGCGACGAACCGGACGAGATGGAATTCGAGCTCTTCCACACGCTTCCGGCCCCGATACCGCAGGAGCTGTGCTTTGCGGGCGTCATGGGATTGCGAACCAACGAGGAGACGCGGCACCAGGCAATGGAGCACAGCGCCCAGCGGCGGCGCACGCGTGCGATCATCGACAAGCGCAGGGCCGACTACAACCGCATCACCCGCAAGTACAAGGCCCTCATCGAGCGCGTGAACCGGACCGTGCGCGAGAAGGGCTTCCGCGCCTGGATCAACGTCATCGAGATGTGCTCGGCCGCGCGCGCCTTTGAGATGCGGTGGCTCTTCCGTGCCGAGGAGTCGCGGTTTGGAAACTGGCGCACGGCGCGGTACCACCTGCTCGAAATGGACCCGGTCGCACTCGAGGAGGCGACGCACCGCGTCAGCAGCGTCCAGAGTGTGCTCGAACGGGTCATCGGGCAGATTTGCTACACCGATGGCTCGCCGGTGCGCAACCCGAGTTCCACGCGACTCTGCGTCCTCGAGATCCTCAAACACCTCCCCGTCGCGTGCCTGAGCCCCGGGCTCGAGCTCCCGTTGTACGACAAAGTGCAGCACCTGCGCATCACGCCCGTGGCGCTGTCGATCAGGGTAAAGAAGGGCACTCAACAGCTGACGGCCGAGTTCTTTAAGGTCGACCCCTCGATCCTCGGGCGCCCAGACCTCGTGCTCACAGCCTACGTCACGCGGTACACGGTCGTCAAGCTGTGCTCCCTCACTGAGATGCCGGATCCGGGCGGCCACAGGCTGACCCGAGAGATCATCGCTGCGGTCGGGAGGCTGGCCAACGGGTACGACGTCGGGTCGCGCGACCGCGTGCGCACCGAACTCTTTGCGCTCCCGGGCGCGTGGCCGTTTGCGTCCACCTGGCTGCGCAATTCTTAATTCTTAAGACGATTATGAATTGGTCTCTCGGGCCCCCAGCGCCCTCTCTCGCGGCCGAGCCGAGAGTGCTCAACAAAGAATGAATTTATTAAGACGCCATTAATAACCGGTTATTTAGTATCCATTAATAATTTCACAATTAGTTGAGCACTTCGCGGTTCGCTGCGAGAGGGCAAGGGCCGGCCGAGAATGTCAATTCTTGACTTTATTCGTACAGAATTGGTGAACAATTGGTTGGCCGGTTATCCCCCTGCGAAGCCTTCCCCTGTGAAGGCTTCACACGCGAAGGCTTCACGCGCGAAGAATAGGGACCCTACCCTCATGCGCAGGGTCCCTACTCTTGCACTCAAGTGTCCGTCCCGGCTTTGGCGCGTGTCCGTTCTCCTGCCCGTCCCACTACTGTTCGGCAGCTGCCGAGTCGGCTGCCAACAGCTTCTGCTTGATCTCGCGCTTCGCCTTGGGCGCGGATGGGAACTGCGAGGGGTCGATGCCCACCACGATTGCCTGCGGCTCCACTAACGCCTTGGCCTCGGCCGCCGACGGTGGCGGTGCCTCCTCGGCCGCCGCCGCTGCCGTCGCCTCCTCGTCGTCCGGCTCCCGCGCGAGTAGCTCCAATTCCTCCAGGAGATCCTCCTCGTCGTAGTCGTCCACCTTGGCGAGACCGCCCATGACCTCGTTGATCTCCTCCGCCACGTCGCGCAGCTCTGCGCTGCCGTCCACCGCGCTCTCCGCCTTCTCGAGCAGGCCCTTTGTTTTCTTCTTTGTCGAAGCGATCGAGGCCGAGAGCGCCGATGCGACCTCTCGTTGCAACGCCGACGATTGCAGCATCTCCTGCTGCTGCTCGATGGCGGCGTGCGTGCTCGCGGCGACCTCGGCCTGCTTCTCCAAGGCCTTGGCGCGCTTGAGCGCCAGCATGGCCTCCTGCTTCTTGCCCTGCGCCATCAGCGCCTTGGCCTTCGACCGGCTCACCCCTGACTTGGCGTACAGCTGCGACGCGTGGCTCTCCATCTGCTCGGCCGCCTTCTCGAGGCGCGCATTCGTGCTTGCCGTGCCCCCGCCCGCGGCGCTCTGGCCGAACACCGCCACCTCCATGCTGCTTTCCTGCGCAACGCGACTCCGGCCTCGTCGCATCAAGAAGGGGAAGCACCCGCCGCCGCACCCACGGCGCTGCGCCTCATCGTCCAGCTCGCCGCCGGACACCAGCTTGTCGATCTTCTGTGCCATGACCTTTTCGGCCTCCTTCATCCTGGCCAGCTCAGCCATCTTGGTCTGCCGATTCAGCTCCATGGCTTTGACACAAGCACTTGTTATTCACATAACGTACCGATAGCGATGGGCACCAAAGTGCCGCGCCTGACCCTGAAACACTACCAACACAACCGCAGCGTCCAGCGAGTCCGAGGTCCTTTGCCGCGACCGCAGGCGTGCGCGATTACGCTGCTCGCGGTGTTCGCAATAGTTTCTGAGTAGGGCATACCCGCGCTGCACGTCGGAGCGCGTGAACGGGTGGCAGCGCAAGTGGAAGGCCATCCCCTTGGCGATGTGGATGTTGCTGCAGCTGCTCCTCGCCTTCTTGCAAACCCAGGGGAGCGTGTGGTTGGGGTTCAGCGCCAGGATCAAGGCGGTCCGGATCGTGCGTTCGGTGCGCCGATCGTCGAGTTGCCGGTCGATCCAGTCCGCCACCGTGTCCGCCACGACCTCCGTTCGCAGGGCATAGTCCTGGGCGATCGTGCGCTTCTTTTCGGGGATTGCATCGAGGCACGTCCGCACTGCAGAAGCGGTCGCGCGTGCGTGCTTTGGGTCCATTGGCAGTGGCGGCGGCAGGGATGCCTTCGCGTTCAGTATGGCCACGACCTGTTGCGAATCATTAAGTGGCTGCTCGCTGTCCGATTCCTCGGTGTCCGATCCACCTTCGGCCACAAATTCCGCACCGGTCCACACAAGTGGCATGACACGTACGAGCACACGACTCGGTAAGAGATGCCAACCTAGGCGCGTCAACAACACACACCCTTGGGTTCTACCACCGACGCCCGCCGCTGCCGCCGCTTAAACCCCACCTCGAACAACGAGATCTGCCCCGACTTGCGCTTGAAGCCGGTCTCGAATAGCGAGAGCTGCGTAGTCGACGGCTGCCGGCCAGGGAAAGACTCGCCCCACTGATGGTCGGGGCTCACGTAGTTGCCCACCTCGCCAGCGAGGGCCGTCTGGACCAGCGTTTCTCGCGAGGTGCTGCGGGCGCGCGGCGGCGAGCAGGGCGGGCTCTCCTCGAGGTCGGGAGATGGCGAACGTTGTCTGCGGGTGCGTGCCATGCGGGTGGGGGTGGCGCACGATGATAGGAACGGCACAAGTTGCAAGCTAGCGCACGGTCGTCAATCCAGCGCAGCCCAACACGCGGGCTCAAACGCGAGGCGCAGCAGTTGGACGCAGAACGCCTCCTCCTGCGTCAGGAGGCCGGACCCGAGCCCCTTGCTTTGGCCGTCGAGGTACTCCACTTGTACCGTCTCGTTGAGCACAAGCGTTCGCGTCTGCGTGATGCCGTCCGAGTCGGGTGGCGACACGCGCACGTATTCTTGTCTTGATTCGTGCTGGATCAGCTTGGGTGCGATGAGCATGCGCAGCGATGCCGCGTTGTGGTCGTAGAGGAACGCTGCGGGCATCGCCAGCCCGATCTCCGGCGAGAGGATACATTCGGTGGGGTAGGCCGCCATGCACCGCATTGCGCGCGTGTGTGCGCTCTGGTACGCGGCCGCGGCGCGGTTGACCACGAACAAGGAACACATGTCGTCGGAAAAAATCACGCTCTGGTTCCAAAACGCGCACTCGGGCGGCAGGCTGGAGCCGCCAATCGCCTCGCTCGGCCACGCCGACATGAGGCTGTTCTGCTCGTTGACGTGCACGACCGGTCTCGACTCGTCGATGAGCCACAGCCCGCCACCCAGCAACGTGACCAGCCCCGCAAGCTTGCTGCTCATCGTGCCCCGTCTTATATCCCGGTGGCGGAAACCCAGGCGCAATTCATTTCAAAATAGCGAACCACTCTCACACGCGCACACACACATACACTCAGCACAACGCATCCACCACGGCGTACGCTTGCTCCACGTGCTGCCTCACGCTTGGCAGGTTCAGGTGTTTGACGTGGTACCGTTCGACGTAGTGAAACACCGCGCCAAGTACGTGGAGAATCCGCTTGCGCTCACTGGGGGTTGGCTTGGGCAGCTCCCCGCTGGTGTACAGGTGAATGAGCCAGTACGTCAGTGCGTGAAGCATGTTCTTCTGGGTGCATCGTTTGCGGATCGTCTTCCACGCCTGCTTGTAATTCCCAATGGTGCGATTAGTCACATCTTCTAAGCCGCATTCGCAGCCCTCGCACGACCTGTAGGCCTCGCAGTACATCAGGCAGTAGATGGACGTGGGAATGGGAACCACCGGTCGACTGTGCAAGAACCGCAGGACGCCCTCGACCAGACAAAATGCGCGGTGTGGATGCTTGGGCCCGTGGCGCAGCATCAGGCGCATGGGCAAGAAGGCGTCGAAAAAGGCTCGGTTGAGGTGCGCCATTGCCCATCCGTCGCGTTCCAGAGTGGCGTACGTCCGATGCCTGCCGGCCCACGCATCGAAGGCATGGTTCGCAATCTTCTTGGCGAGCTCCTCCGGCAAGGAGGCCCAGAGAGCCTCCTCCGTATCCGTGCGCATTTTATTCGTACGAGCACGGATTTGTGTACACAAAAGACACACGCTCTACGCAGCCAAGTCGCGAAACGTGGGTGCCACCGCGCGATGCCCCTCCCCCCGCTCCCGCTCCCGCTCCCTATCCACCCGCGCCTCGTCCCTCGCCTCCAGCTCGGCGACGCGACGCATGAGCGACCGGATCTGCTGCTGCATCGACGGGATCGAGTCGATGAGCGCATGGTCCATCTCCTGCTCCTCCCGGGCGCGCTCGCCCTCCATGACGCTCGCCGAGACCCACTCCTGTCCGGCCGGCAGGCGGTGCGGGTTGCCGCCCGACGGGGGCTCGGGAACGGCCTCGCCGTCCTCGTTCCACACCATCCCGGGCGGCGGTTCCCAACGGACGACACCGACGGGTGCGCTTTGTCGCTGCTGCTGACCTGCGCGGAGCACAGCCGCCAAGCGGGACGACGACATGGGGCACACTTTTCTCTTAACTGACAACACGCACTCACACACACGTTATCGGTTCTGTAATGTGCTCTACGCCGCCGCCACCGCCGCTGCGGGGCCCGTCCAGCCCTCGGGCGCATTGCGGCGCCACTGCTTGTGCTCCCCGTTGAAGAAGAAGCGGGGCGTGACGCGCTTGAAGAGCTCCTTGTTCTCAAAGATGTCGTTCTTGCGCCCGCGGGGGCCGGGCTCGATGACCTGCTCGAGCTGGTTGGTGGGTGCGTAGACGCCGGTGGTGAACTGGATCACCTGCTTCTGGAGCAGGTCCTCGAACTCGGCATTGGCCGGGTTGCCATCGTCGGGGAAGCCCGACAGCTGCTGCGGCTGCGGCTGCGACCCGGACTCGGCGTCCTGCTCAGCCTTCAGCATCGCCTCCTCCTCCTCGGGCTTCATGAGCTCCTGCTCGAGCGTGTGTCCACCACCGCCGGCGCGGCGGCGCTTCTTCTGGTGCTCGTCCATGAGCGCGTCGAACATCCTGTTGGCAATGTGCCCAAAGTGGATCCCCACGGTGCAGTCGCCCTCGCCCCCCTGCTCGTCCTCGTCCGGGTCGGTGTTCGACCACTTGAAGACCTCGATGCCCACTGGGTCGTTAGCAAAGTCGTCGAGCGAGAGGAACACCGCATGCAGGACGCGCTCAGGCGTGTCCTGGAGCTCCTCCGGCAGCCCAAACCGAAACTTGAAGTAGTTCTTACCATCGGCGTTGTCGTAGGCCTCGAACTTGGACTTCCACTCCCCCCATACCGACTGCAGGTGTGCCTTGATCTCGTCCTCACTCTTGGTGAACTGCTCAAACTTGTCCTCGGCGGCGCGCTTTGCCAGCTGGTTCATCGTTGCCCGGGCGCTCATGGTCGTACCGTTTTGGGAACCTGCTGCGCACAATGGGGGGCAACCCGTGAATAAGTGCGCACGTACGAGCTCGAAAAATTGGTGCGCTTGTGCGGGCGGGGGTAGCGGACCGATTCGTGTTTAAGTGCTCTGTAGACGCGTTTACACCACCTTTCGCCACCCGTCAAACCCTACGACACTCTTTCCCACTCTCTTCAGCTCGCTCTGCGTGTACGCGTCTATGCAGTCGGCGGTCGCCGTGGACAGGCCCGCGAGCAGCAGCTTGGTGCTCTTCCAATGCCGTCGCGCGACCGCCGCCTCCGCGCTGTGGTCGGTCGTGAGCACGAGCTGGTCGAGCGCGTGCGTCACCACCAGCTCGTGCGTCGGCACGTAGCCCACGTCGCTGTTCGTGGCCAGCGTGCGCTTGAGCGCCTCCAGGCTCTCGGTGTGCGCGCGGACGTTGTCAAAGACGAGCAGGCTGCTCGGGGACACCATCCGCGCGGCGACGGTCAGCGGCGAGTACTCGGGCTGCACCACCAACACCTTGCCGATCTCGTCGTTGGCATCGAGCGTCACCTCGATGCGGCCCGTCGACCGGCCCTGGTGCGAGAGCGCAAAGAGGTGGCCGCGCATGCCGGTGGCCTCGCATGCCATCGGCCGCCACGCAACCGCGTCGGCGCGCACCATCGTCGGGTGCACCACGTTGGAGCACTCCAATCGTGGCGAGGCGCGGAGCGTCACCACGTCGGGCGACTGCACAAAGGTCACGAGCACCGTCGCGTCCGAGAAATCGTGCGCCCACGACGGGAAGATCGAGTCGATCTGGTCGCGCGTCGGCACGGCAGCGGGTGGCGCATCGAGGTGGAACTCGGGCGGGAGCGGGGCGTAGTGCCCTGTCGCGGTGGGGGGTGTGCGCGGTGGCGACACCGCCAACTGGTTCCAGAACCCGCCCTCGGGAGTCCCTATCGCGGCACCAAACAGGGACCCGGGGGCAACGGGTCGTTTGTATTCCGAAAAAGACGACGCTCGGAGGGACATGCCAGGTTCCCACCCGTCACATCTTAAAAGTGACAAATTATCGGTTATAGTTTTTCTTCCGCGGGCCGCGCCGGAAACTATCAGATCTGCCCGCGCTCGTGGTAGATCATGTGCACCTCGATGAAGCCGTGGAGGATCTTGCGCATCAGGCCCAGTTCCCGCTCCATGCGCGCGAGCTTGGCGTTGAGCGCGGCCGTCTCCGCCTCCTGCTTGGCCACCTCCGCGCACAGCGTCGACACGGCCACGTTGAGGCGCGACTCGGTTGCGGCCACCGCCGGCCCGTTGCTGCCGTTGCTGCCGTTGTGGGAGCGCGGACCGAGGGGCAGGCGGAGGTCGGGCTTCGATGCGCGCGGAAAGGTGGGTGCCTCCTGCATGCCGAAGCGCGTCTTGGACTTGGAACTGACGAGGTTGGGCTTGAAGTCGGGCGTGAGGTCGCGCGACTGGAGGATGCCATCGCCGGCGTCGAGCCAGATATTCTCCTTGGACCAGTACGGCACGGCGCAGTTGGCCCGGTTGCCCCAGGCGTCGTCGTCCTCGTCGGCGGGTGTGCGCACCTGCATTTTACCTCTGTTGGTCGTACGAGCTCTTGCAATTCGCGCGTGGCAGGAATGCGTTTCCCGCCAACCAAATGCCGCGCCAACCGGCACCATTGGAATCAAAGAGTAGGGACCCTGCGCATGGGGGTAGGGTCCCTATTCTTTCTTGACGGCCGCCCCGGGGCGGGTTCCCGCGAGGAGCCGCGGGGAGCCGCGGGGCCCCGCGGCTCCTCGCAAGAATAGGGACCCTGCGCACGGTGGTAGGGTCCCTATTCTTTCGTCCCACTCCCTGCGTGCCCTCCGCGTGAACTCCAGTGAGTGCAAGAATAGGGACCCTGCGCACGGTGGTAGGGTCCCTACTCTTCGACTCCTTCCCTGCGTTCACGGAGCGTGAACTCATTTTGTCGCAAGAATAGGGACCCTGCGCGCGTTGGTAGGGTCCCTATTCTCCAGTACCGGAGCATGCCTGGTTCTATAATGGGGCGATAATCGGCCATCCATAACACCGCGCGCTATTATTAATAGACGCCTAGGGAAAAGTAGACGCATTCTCGAGCCCCCCTCACCCCTTCTCGGCGGAGTCGCTGGGTGCTCAACTAAAAGTGAAATTATTAATGGACAATGAATAACCGGCTATTAATTGTGTCTGAATAATTTCATACTTAGTTGAGCACTTTGCCCTTTCGCCGGAGAGGGGTCTGGCCCGTGTCAAAATTCCTATTCGCACTTCTATTAATAATTGACCGTCGCCCTAGCTAGAGATCACACAGTCGTCGATCGACCAGAAGAAGCGGTAGTTGGAGCCTGCCCACGAAGCGTGCGGCGCGCTCGTCGTCCACGTGACCGAGTTGAACCACTGCGAGAGCGTGTGGTCGCCCTTGGTTTGCCGCACCTGGTACAAGAACAACGAGTTGTCGCCGCCGCCCGGATCACCCGTGTCCGGCGGGTTCCACCAGGCAAAGGCGTCGCACGCTGCGTGCGCGTCGCAGATGCTCATGGCGTTCGCGAGGCTCGTTGCCGTTGTGTAGTAGCCAGGGTGTG